>Ga0210403_10001612_pt1 | contig 21201 bp, 14 predicted proteins | sample IncBWC19MmetaG_FD_150863 | JGI IMG/M metagenome (GOLD analysis project Ga0210403, IMG submission 150863) | Forest soil microbial communities from Barre Woods Harvard Forest LTER site, Petersham, Massachusetts, United States - Inc-BW-C-19-M | ecosystem: Environmental > Terrestrial > Soil >... | reverse complement strand
TGAATCGCCCGTAATCTGGCCTTTCTCCGCATCGAGAATGCTGGGCCGGCGGTCCTTGCTTCCGGTCATGATGAACTTGCCTTCCTGCGCCGTGTACACCACCTGCTCGCCGCTGGCTTTGCGCTTCGGCTGCCGTACACGGACACCGCCCTGCGCGATCATGCGGTCCAACTGGTTGCTTCCCGGCCCGCCACCCGGCAGCAGCAGAAGCTGTATCGATTCCGCCGCCGTATCCATATCCAGGGTGTGGGTGGCAACGCTGCCGGAAAAAGTCGCTTTGCGTTCCGCATCCACATAAGCCAGCCGGTCGGCGAGCACGTGAATGGGCGCCGAATCCGCATCTTTGCGCATCTGCACAAAGACCGCGCTGACTCTGCCCTCGGACGAACCCTGGGCCTGCAGGTTGCGCAGGGTGCGATCGAAAGTGATGACCGGCGCTTCCACAATGTTCTTGCCTTGCCACAGCCGCGCATGGGTGAATTTGGCCGAGTCGCTGTTGCGGCTGGCCACCATGCTGGAACCGGTTACATGAATCGGGTCCGCTGAAGAAAGCATTCCGCCGCCGGGCTGCTGCTTGAGGTCGGAATAGGTTGCCTTCACCTGGCCCTGGGCGAAAGCAGTGTTGGCTTTTCGGCTGAGCTGTATGCTCTGCGCCGTCAGGGTAGCGCCTGAATCGACGACCCGGGGCGAACCGGTGAGCTCAATTCTGTCATCGGCCGGAAGCAGACGCGCAGTCTCCGCGGTGGCCGTGCGCTGGCCTTCCTGGTAATGAAACTCGCCGCGCTGCTCCATCAGACTGATCGCGCCCTTGGCGTCAAAACTGGCCACCAGCTCCCGGCTGGTGCTGATCCGGTCCGGCTGTCCGGGCGTGGAGGCCACGACGCGCGCGTCCGTATTGCCGGTAACGCCCGAAAGACGGTTTTGAGCGTTGAACTTACCACGAAATACACCCGCGGTAATGAGGTAGCGGGTAGCGCCTTCCGTACGCGTAATCTGCGCCGCCCCGGAAGTCACCGCCTGATCGAGCCTCCTGCCTCCCTTGGCCGCCAACAAGTCAACGGCGTCCGATTTGAGCGCAATGGAATTCAAGGAAGCGCTCTGCAGGAACGTGACAGAATCTTCCGCCCGTGCCTTCGTCAGCTCGCTCTTGCCGGTGAAATCAAAAAGCAGCCGGCCCGCAGTTCCCTTTCCTGCGGAAGGCCCGCGGCTTTCGAAGACCACTCCCCCGGAAAGCGCGCCGTTTTTCATCTGCTGGTTCGACCCCATCACCACTTCGCCCCGGGGGGCCTTCGCCTCAAAGCCCTTTGGCCCGCTATCTTCAATATGCACATTGCCCGAGGCCAGCACCCGCTCCAGGGTATTGTCATCACGTATCAGCAGCGTGATCTTGTCCGCTTGCAGGGACCGCGACGGCTGCTCCACCCGGCATCCCAGCAGGTCGGCCCGCCTGGGATTCTTGCTGAACAACGCGCTCTGCGCGGTGATTACGGCTTTCTGCTTTTCGGTGGTGGTAACGCGCACCGCCGATTTCAACTCCAGCAGATTCGATTTTGAATCATAGGTTGCGCCCACGGCCGAGCCTACAGCCTCGGGAATTCTGAATTCAATGCGCTCATGGGTTTCCGCAAAGCCGGTCTTTTGATTAAAGGTGAGGCCGCTGGTCTTGAGGTGAATCGGGTTCTTCATCTCTTGTGGCGGCGCCTGATCGGGATGCGGTACCCCGGAAGAATCCGACTCGAGATCGATGTGGACTTCCCCCCGGGCCACCACGTCGCCGGTGCGTTGATCGTATTCAAAGTCCGTACCGTAGATCTGGTCGAAGCGGCGGGACTCGCGCCCGTAAATGGTGATGTTCACGTCAAACAGTTTGGCGCGCCCGCCTTCCTTGAACTGCTGGGCCCGGGCCGCATGGATGGTGAACAGCGTGCGCCCGCCTTCGGATTTGGAAAAGGTAAATCCGGTAGTGCTCTGCACCAGGTCCGCCGCAATCTTTGCGGGAATGCTGCGTATCACCCTGCGCATCTTCACAATTCCATTCACATAGAAGCCGCAGACGACGAGAACTACGAACACAGCCCCGCCGGCAAACAACCTTCTCAGTATCCTGGAATTCAGAGACATGACCCAATATTACTCCGTTGCAGGCAAGACTGCTGACCAAGGTGTTGGGACGCGTGCTTAACCATTTTCCGGGGACATGCGTACCCCGGCTCTCATTTCGCGTTCATTCGCGTTCATTCGCGGCTAAACTTCGCTAAACCGCTGCATTGACCTGAAAGCCAGTGACGCTGGTTGGATACTCTACGGACGTCTGGTCCGCGACCGCAGCTTCGCTGATGCGGTTCTGAATCGCGTAATGCATAAGTTCGGCGGTAGTGGTCAAGGCCATTTTCTCAAGGATGCGGGACCGGTATGTGCTGATAGTCTTTACGCTGAGCGCCAGGGCCGCTGCAATCTGGCTGGGCGACCGGCCCGACGCCAGTCCCAGAAACACCTGCCACTCCCTCCGCGATAGCAGCTCATGGACAGGCCGCCCGGATCGCTCCAAACGGCGGATAAGGCTCTGGGCCAGAGCTGCGGGCACAAACCTTCCCCCGGCAGCCACGCGTTCCACCGCCGCAATCAGTTCGCCCGGCGGGGAATACTGGCTCAAGTACCCGGCGGCGCCGGCCTGCATCGCGTACATGCCGGCATTCAGATCGAATCGAGCACCCAGCGCCAGTACAGGAACCACCGGAAATTCCCGCCGGACCTGCTGCACGAACTCAAACTCATTGCCCTGACCAGCCAAAGCAAGATCGACGATCAGGATATCGGCTGGGCCCGAAGACCCAGACTCCAGAATCTCATCTTGGACATGGACCACGATCTGCGCCGCCTGGCCCAGAATGGCTTTCAGCCCTTCCCTCACGACCGCTGAGTTGCTGGCAATGACCGCCTGAATCATTCACGCCCCCAGGAGGAAGAATGTGGATATTCGTGCTCAAGATGCTCCAAGCACAATCATCTGTCTATTGGAGAGGCGGAAATTAAAGGAATAAAGGACCACGGCTCGGTCAAGAATCTGGCGAGTCAACGGGCTACACAATTAAAATAAGCCAAAATCGGCTTGGTCACGACCAAAGCTGGGTCCATTCGTTCCGTCTGTGGTGTCTGTTATCAGTAAGGGAGCATCTGCGCAGTGAAGCGAACAATCGCTGTTGCTGGGAGTTTGATCGTGGTCGCGGTAGCACTGTCACTTGGAATCAGGCTACACCTCCAGCATGAACGGAATTCCCCGCCTAAAGCTGCGAGCCGCTTCGCGACCCGTCAAGAACGAACAATTCAGTTGCATCCCTCTGGTATCAGGTTTCAGGTTCCACAAGACTGGCTGGAATGGGACTCACAATTTCACAACAACTTTCACCTGACCCGCGAAGAGCTGCAAAGAGTGCGGACGGGCGCAGGAGAATGGGACTCGGAATACGGCAGCGTTGTGAATGCCGCGTTGCCGTTTGAGCACTGCGCAGCTCACGTTGGGGGTGAGGGGTGGGGCGTGGAAGGAGTCTCCTTCGGGGACCTTCAGATGCGGGCTTATGTCACCGATCTATCCATCCGGGAGATTCTTGAAAGCATCCAGGGGCCAGCGTTTAGCCAGGCCGAGGAAATCGCCAAGCCGGAAGGTGGGAAAACAGGAAGCCAAGCACACATTTCCGCTTCCCGTGATAAAGATTGGCAACGGGCCACAATTACATATCCCTTGTGGTATGGCGATTACGGCGGCACTGCGATGGTCGACTTTTATATGAGAGATGCAAGCCCTTATCGGCTGGTACTGGTCTTCATGGAAACAGGAGTAAGGACAGACGAGAAATCCTCGATTCTTGACTCGGTGTTGCTGGCGGCGAGGTAAGCTAACACGCCAGCTTTCCAGTGCATCAGTAGAAAAACAATTCCTTCATCGGATAGTGCTTCCGGTTCCGTGTCCAAAGTTCAGCGCGATGCAGAAGCGCCGCCGACGCGATCAAAGCGTCGCCCAATTCCAGGCCGTGGCTTTTGTGGTATTGCCGGAGAAAGTCTCCCGCCTGTCGGCCGGTTGCAGAGTCGATGGGGGCGCAACCCAGCGCGCTAAACAGATTGGTGAGCGCTTCATGTTCGCGTGGCCGGGCGCCGGCCCAGAGTTCGGCCTCGGTCACGGGCGAACACAGAATGTGATTCTCAGAGCGTCCCAGTTGCTCCCATCGCGAAAGGATTTCCTTGTCACGGCCTCGGGAAACTTCAATGAGGATGTCAGAGTCCACGATCACTGTCATTTTCTGCCGAGCCTCTCAAGACGCTTGCCGCGCCTCAAACTGCGGACGTATTCGGTGGAGTCAGCCAAATCCGAATGGTCTTTCCGAATCCCCACCCAGGCCTCCATCGCCGCGCGGCGCCCATCCACTTTGCCAAAATAGCGTTCGCGTGCGGCCTGCCGCACCAGATCAGAGATGCTCGTCCCCTCGCTACGCGCGCGTTCGTGAAGGGCGTTCCACAGGTCGTCGTCGATGTAGAGCTGAGTTCGCTTCATGATGTACAGTATACATCATCAGCCCCTGGGACTCGGCTGGCGGGCGCTTAACAGTTTTTTGGGAAAAAGGGTTCCAAGGTCGAAAGGAACCGGGGGCGTTGCCCCCGACAGAGGCATCATGCCGGTATCGCTCGTGGATTCTGCATGTCTGTCCAAGCATCCCAAACAATTCCGACTGCTACGAACAACGGAGAGGCACGGGGCACTAAAGTGCAGCAGAGCCTAAATGCCTCCTTTACTTGCCTTTATCGCACGACTTCGCAGCCCATCGCTCGCTGGCGCTCGCTCCTGGCTGCTAAGTCATGCCCTGATACCAGCAGCGGCTAAAGCCCTGCAACGCACAGTTCCATGGCCGACTGGCGCATTGTCGCATTATCGCTACTCAGTGTTTTTTGCCATGCCAATTGCTTCTTCCCTTCCCCAAAACGGTTAAGCACCCACGGGTGGGCCGGAACTCCGCAAGAGCTTCAAAAAAAGCCCCACGTACTCAAATGAGCACGTGGGGCATAGATTGGGACAGATGTTGCTACCTGCTTTATTGGAAGGCGATGCGCGAGCCGGAGCCCGGTGGCACTGCCGTGAATGTAACTTCCTGGCCTGCGGTGGCCGCAAAGGCCCGCACGGCGGTGTCGGTAACTGCGCTACCGTCACTGGCAAGGAAGTTGCCGGTGGAGGAATCAAACACGAACCCCTTCGCGACGCCAGCGAGATTTACCTTGGCGACGAGTTCGCACTCCGTGGTCGCCCCACCCAGGATCTTCGAGGTGAAGGCTGCACGCGCGCGCTGTTCCAGCAGGTCGATACGCGGGCCGGCAACGGAAGAATTGCTGCCGGTCAGGGTCACTTGCTGGCCAACGATGGGCGCCAGGTCGGTGTCGAAGGCCAGCACATACTGTTCAACGTTTCGCCGGGTCGCATCGGGGTTGATGAGCGGGAAGCCGCTGTTGATTTGCGGGTTGAACACTACGGCGTTGAAGAAGCGGAACAGGGTATCGACCGAGCCTTCGTTGGTAAAGCCGAAGCCGCGGACTTGAGCACCCTGGAAGCCGTTGGTGCTGTTGTTGAAGAAGCTGGTGCGCGGGAAGCCGAACATTCCAACTTTGTCGTACATATTCCGCAGATGCGGGATCTTGAAGATCTGCTGAATGCCTTCAAAGCTGGCGTTCTTGCTGGTTCCGAATTCGCCTTCCGCGGCGTCCACTTCGTGGCAGCCATTGCAGGTAAATGCGGTCTGCCCCAGAACGACGCCCAGGACACCGAGATTGACGCCATCCGATGGGCGGTTACCGCCGAAGAAGTTCTCCCCGGCCTGTTGTGCTGAGTTCAGGGTGTTGTCGAGACTGCGGACCGGGTTGGGCGGCAGCGCGACCTGTAGTTGGAAGGTGGTGAACTGCTGCATCTGGGCGGTGGTGGGTTGATTGCCACCTAGCAGACCGGCGAACGCCACGATAAAGTTGTTAAAGCTCAGATTTGGGTCCGTAGCGTTAACGCCAAAGAACCCGTTCGAGCGATCGCCACGCCAATGCATGGCGCCCGAAGTGGAAAGGCCGCGCAGGGTCTGCACGGTCATGGGTCCTTTCATGGGATGAAAGACATTGGTCTGGCCCGTGCCGTTGATCTTGCCCGGTGTCCCAAATAGCGTCAAGCCGTTCTGGGCCTGGCCGCCGAGGTTGATGGTAATCGGATTGGTTGTAGTGGCGCTATCAGGGTTGCCCAGGTCCCAGGCCAGTTCGTCTTTGTCGCCAAAGATATGACAACTGGCACAGGAAGCTTCACCGTTGCCGCCCGCCGGCGGAGTGTACAACAACGGCCTTCCCTGGACCACCGACGCCGGTTCCGGATTCGGCAGGGCCAGTTGCTGGACTTCCTGGTTGTTGGCGAGATTGATCACCTTCACGGCATCGTCAAAGCGGGTCAATACATAGAGCCTCTGCCGGGCCTCATCCAAGATCAGACCGCTGGGGCCGCCGCCGCTGACGTTGATGTAATTGCCGCTCTCCTTGACTGGATCGAAGGTGTTGTTCTCGAGCGTCGCCGTGCTAAACACGCCGACCTTGCTGGAACCAAAGGCAGTCACAAACAACTTGCTGCCGTCTTTGGTCACCGCCATATCGAGAGGCGTAGATAAGCTGTGGCTCGCCTGGGTAGGATCAAAGGCTGGGTTGGTATTCAGGACGTTGTAGTTGATGTGCTTGTTGAGATGAATAGGCGTGACCGCCGAACCGTTGATGACGGTAACCCGCATCTCAGCCAGATGGCCCTGTACAGTCGAGCCGCCGAAAACCCCTGGTCCTTCAAACCGGCGCTGATTCACCGCCTCACTGTTGGAGACGTACAGATGACCGTTAGCCGGGTTGGTGGCCATGTTAAACAACGTGGTGCCCACATGCGCGAATCCGGCGGTCTGGCTTAGTTTGTTGGCGTCGATGGAGAATACGTCGGTATCGGGCAAGCTGAAATCCACGCCGGAATCCCAGACGCGCCCGAGTTCATCTTGCCAGTGGCCGGTGCTGTTGTTGAATTTAACGATCATGGAAACGAAGGGTGCGGTTTCGCCGCTCGCATCCGTGCCCGGACCAAGGTGGCCGCCAACACCCGCATCGCCATTGTTCAAAGTGCAAGATGTGCCGGTATCAAAGTTAGGACAAATCCGGCCTTCGTTGATCACCGTAGTCTGGTTGCCGGTCCTGAACCCTGCCACAAAGACCGTGTTTCCATCGGGGCTCACGGCCAGCGCGCGCGGCGTATCGGTAAAGAAACTCATGATCTTGAGCGGTGTGCCGCCCAAGGTATTGCCCAGATTGGCCGGGTCGAAGACCCACACATCGGCGCGCGGCACGCCGGGGGTAGTCAACTGCGGGTCGCCAGCGCCTGGTACTCCGGCGAGCGAAGGGTCGGTGCGCTGCTGTCCACGGTGGGCGGTGGTGATAAAGGCCCGTGCGGGCGAGCCGGCAAATACGATGTCGCGCGGCTCATCGCCGACCAACAATGTGCGCGTCACTCGCGGTGTGCCTGTCAGGCTCACCACGCTCACGCTATCTGACAAATGGTTGATGACCCAGACTTCCGCATTGCTGCGGGCGGCCACTGCTACCGGCTCAAGGCCCACAGGAACGCGCGCCTGGAACGAAAGCCCGGAGGCCGTGATATTGAAGATTTCCAGAGTGCCATTGGGTGTGTTGGTGGCGAACAGCCGGGTCCCGTCAGGGGACATGGCTACTGGCCGTACCTGTCCGCTTTCAAACTCAAGAAACGACGGACCTGTTGATGAGGCGCGAACGGCGGTGGTTACGGCCGGTGTGCCCGTCAGGATCGATATGGCAATCAGCGCCAACGTTCCTAGCGCGAGAATCCAACGCTGTCGGATCTGCTTGGGGGTAACTCCGTGCATGGTGGAAAAGCTCCTTTCACTGCCGCCCAGCAAAGGAATGGCGGGAACGCCTTCCCAATGGCGGAGCGGGGCAGTTCCTAGGAAGGGTACCAGCAAAACAGCAAACGATCAAATTAAAAAACGAACGCTCATTTATTTTATATTTTACAAAATTATGACAAGTCCCGCAGGCTTCCGCCCTACTGCCCTGCGAAGCCCCAGCGTGGCCCAGAAGCAGCGGCGCCCCAATTCCATGCATGTTCCTTCGCGGATAGCGCCGTGACCGTTTGAATTGGCAAGCCCGCCAGAAAGCAGGCCGGATTCCGATGTCCCGATTGCAAGATGTCCCGATCTGCCGGAATTACTCTGTGGCAGTTTCCGTCGCGCGCGCCTTCATGGCGCGCTCAATGCTCTTAGACAATGCCTGCTTGGCAGTTTCATATTGGTCTTCGGAAATGGCGCCCCGGGCCCGGTCGCTTTCCAGCCGGAATAACTCTTCTTTCAGTCCGTCCAAAAGCTGCGCTTCTTTTTCATTTCGTCCTGGCCGGGCGCGTCGCCATCCTACCCAAGACAGTCCCGCGATCAATAGTGCCGCAATTGAGGCCGGCAGCAGCCAGGTTCCAGCGCCATTCCGTTTCGACACATCTGGGGCGGTCCTGGCATCCGTTGGCTTTTGCAGATTCTGCGGGGCAGCCGGCAAGGGAGCGGCAGCCATTGCCGGAGGGCGCGAAGGACGTGTGAGTTCCGCTACCGGCGGCAAAATGCCGGTGCCTGAAATTTGGAATTCCGGCGCATCGCCGATTATTGGCTGGCTGGCGACTTGGATTTGAGCGCCGTTCACCACCGGCCCATTCTCTGCGTTCCGTGCTGCACGAAAACTGCCCCGTCGCGATGCCTTAAAGACCATGGCTTCAGGAACCATGACGGCAAACTTGCTGATCCCATAACCGATCCCCGGCCGGAAGGACACCGTCCCTCTGTACGGCAGATGGTAGGTAATCATATAGCGGGTCTCGCCGGGAAGCAGCGGATAATCGATGCGATATAGGCCCTTGCGCACCATCTGCGCAGGCACGACCGCCGCCTGCGCTCTTGGGCCGGCCACCGAAGCGGAATCGACGACCGCCTGCTGCGGCAGATGGATCTCGAAATTCCCGGCGCTTTGCCGCGTGCGGGGCGGAGTGGAATGGTTCTCGATCGCGTATAGTTCCCGGACATGCAGTGTGGTGAGGTCGGCTTCCATCTGGATAATTCCGGTGCTTCCGCTCACACCCGCCACACTGGCCGCAGTATCGAATACTGGCAACGGGGCCGTCTGCCCTGCCGTGAACGGATGGTCATAGTTGATGCCTTGATGGCGGACGCGCACCAGATAAGGGCCCTTGCTGGAACCAGTTGGCAGCACAAACCGTCCCTGCTCGTCGGTCCGTGTGCGGGCCTCTTCTTGCATGTCCTGCCGCAGCAGGATGACGTCATCGCCGGCCGCGGCCTGGCCCGTAGTTTGGTTGCTGACCGAACCGGCAATCGTGGGACCCGCCTGCGCGGCGGCCAGATGCGTGCCCGCAATCAACAGACCGGTGAGCAAGGCAGTTCTGATAGCGATATTCTTGGAGGCTGGGGAAGCGTTCACGGCGCACCTTCTTCGGCAGGCATTCTAACACCGGCCCGCAAGACAGTCAGATGGTCCGGCTCGATGGCCTCCTCCGCGATGGCGGCTTGCGCGATGGCGCCTGCGCCGGCGAATCCCAAAACCCTACGGAGAAGAAATTAATGAAGCGCTCCACCGCTTCCTCGTCGGAGACACCCAGGTGCTGGTTGCCGTGCATGAGCCGCTCAATCACGAAATAGGTAACCAGATGCAGATAAATCATGGCCATGGCCAGGGCGGGATCTTGCCCGCACCAGTCCGGCCGCTTCTTCACTGCGTCCACCGCCGGTCCGAGCAGCCGCCGGAACTGTTCCGGTACGTTGTGGAACAGGTTGCCAAAATGCCGGCCCTTGAATTCAATCACATCGATGTACATGAGCAGCCAGTATTCCGCATCGTTATAAACGCTCGACCGGATGGCCACAGCAAACAACCGCAAGCCGGCCCTGGAAAAAGGATCTTCCAGCGCCTTGAAAACCCGTTCCAGAAACTTGCGCATGCAGTGCCGGTAGTTTCGTACCAGGGTCTCGAAGATCGCTTCCTTGCTGGCGTAATAGGCATAGATAGCTCCGGGGGAAACTCCCGCCTCTTCCGCTATGTCACGCATATTGGCGCCATGGAACCCCTGCCGCGTAAATAGCTGCAGGGCAGCCGCCTCAATTCTGAGCTGCTGCACATCGATCGGATCTCTGGGGATCTCCGGAAAAAACAGCATGGACGTCAGATGCCCGCCGGTCTTGCTCTCCGATGGTCCGGGAGGAACATCCGGCGGTGAACTCCACAACCTTCCCGATAGAAAGCGGATGTAGTCGACCCGGTCGCGGACGCCCTGATACAGCACCCTCAGCCGGGCATCACGGTCTCTGGCGCTCTCCTGCGGCTTGCGCCGCGGAGTCTTAGTCCCGGCCCACAGCCCGCCCGACACCAGTTCCACAAAGCGATCGATGGCCTTCTCGTGAGAAAGGCCCAAATGCTGCTCGCCATGCATATGCTTTTCGATCAGGGCATAGGTAAAAAAGTAGAGGCAGACCGAAGCCAGAACGAACGCCGGCTCTTCCCCGCGCCATCCTGGCTGCTTCTTCATCCGGTCCAGACAAGGGCCGAGAATGCTTTGAAGCTGCCGGGGTATGTCATGGAAGGTTTCCAGGAAGTGCTGGTTCTTGAATTCAATCACATCACTGAGCAGCAGCAGCAGGAATTCAGGATCATCATTGGTCTTCCGCAGGATGCTGGAAGCCAGTTTCGCCAGGGCCGGCCGTGAAAGTGGCTCCCGCAGCGAGGCAACCGTCTGCCGCAACCATTCGTCCATCGGCAGGCGGTATCTTTGCGCCAGGCTGGAGAAGATCGCTTCCTTGTTGGGAAAATATGTATAGATAGCCCCCGAAGACACCCCCGCTTTCTTCGCAATCTCGCGGCTGTTGGTCCCGTGGAACCCTTGTCTGGTAAACAAGGCGAGCGCCGCAGCTTCGATGCGGCGCTGGTTTTCTTCGGTCCGCTCTCTAGCAATTTTGGGCACAGATGGGACCTGTCATCCTAAAAAAGGGTTTGTTGCGGCATTATAACCCAGCCCCATGTTAGGTAAAACCGGCGGCGTGAGCGGACACTCTCACAGCCGGAACCTAGAGTATTCTCAAATCAACTGCCGCCACCACCGGTAACGATCAGGTGAGGGTCGACATGGCTATTGCGCTCAGAGAAGTGGGGCGGAATGGCAGGGGTGGGCGGGCGAGTAGCTGGGTTGGCCGGGACGGGTGGGTAAAATCTCCCGGCCCCGATCACGAACGAGTACTTATACGTGTGCCCGACAGCGCCGTTACGAGGAACGCCGGAATGCAACTCGCCTGTTTGTGGATGGTCCAGGAAGTCCGTGCAAAAAGGATTTTCAGGTGTCTCCAACTTCCGATCATGTTCATGGGATTCGGCTTCGACCTCCTCAATATCGATGATGGCAAAGCTAAGGGACTCACCGGGGGTAAAATTGAATATGGCCTTCTTCTCCGCCACCGGCCGAGGTCTTGAAAACTTGCAATACCAGACGACCTCTTCTCCTTTCGGGACAGACAACCTAAGATCGACGTGGCCCGGCACGGAGATCTCTCTCTTGTGTTTCAGTGTCAAGAAGGTCATCTGCCTGCCCTGCTTCTCTTGCGGCAGCATCTGGACTGCCAAGTCGCAAAGGTTCACACATCTTGGAACCACCGCTTTACGGCAAGCCTGGGGGGCATTCGACTGAGGGTCCGGTTTCTGAAGCTCCTTCACAGGCAGTCCTTGAACGACCGCGCCCGGACAACCCCCTACAGGGCCTGGCAGGGTCTTGATATTGCGGGACTCCGCCGCTGGCGTCTGCTTGAGCTTGTCTTGCGCATGGACCGCCGCCACCAGACCTGCCAGCAGCCAAACCGCAACCACCATACTCTGAAGTTTCATTTCGCTCTCCTTTCGGTTCAGGGCCAGGGCCAGCTTCGGCTGGGGTGGCCTACTTCGAGATAATGCTTTTGAATTCGGGATCGTCTCGCAAGCCGTCGAATTCCGGGGCCGCGCGAATCTCCGCCGGCGAATACTTGCTGCTGCGGGCCTTATGCAGCCATTCCATCGCCTTGGGGCGGTTTCCCAGACGCAGTTGCACAATACTGGCCCAGAAGAAGAACTCGCCCTCGTCGGGTTGCAACCGCAAAGCGCGATCCAGGTGAGAGGCAGCGGCATCTTTTTGCCGCAGCATGGCCATGTAGACGGCCAGCAATAAGTTGACATCGGGATCTTTGGGATTCACCCGCAGCTTTTGGTTCGCCAGTTGAACGGCCTGTTCGTAGTTCTCGCGGGCCGGCCCCAGTTGGCCCACCGAGAAATATCCACGGGCCAGATTTCCGTAAGCGCGGTAATCTTTGGGACCGTACTGTACGCCCTTGCGAAAGCTGTCAATAGCATCGTCGAAGTGCTTCTCATCCAGCAAGGCCGTTCCTAGGTTTTGATATGCCTCGGAACTGGGACTCAGGGCCAAAGCTTTTCTGAAAGCTGCGACGGCCCTGTCATATTGTCCGTCCGCAACATAAACGGCGCCCAGACTGTATAGCAGTTCGCTGTTGTCGGGCCTCACGGCGCGGGCCAATTCGTATTGCTGGATGGCCTCATGGTAGCGTACTTGCTCCATATAGAGACTCGCGAGCGCGCTCGTGCCATGCCAGTCCTTCGGGTCAAGCTCGATGGCCCGCCGATAGTCTTTCTCTGCCTCCACCGTCTTATTCAGGTTCTTATAAGCCAAGGCCCGGCCACGGTAGGCGTCAGCGCTTCCAGAATCAAGTTCAACGGCCTTGGAAAAATCGCCGGACGCCAGTTCGTATTGGCCCGCCCCGTTATGAAGGACGCCCAGACAGATTCGGGAAGCAGGCCGCTGGGAATCCAGGTCCATGGCCTTGGCGCAAGCCTGCTCGGCACGCGCTTGCCAATCGGCCTGGCCCGTTACTGTGTGTTTTGCCCAGAATGCCTGCCCTAGCCCGGCGTAAGCATCCGCGTAGGATGCGTCGTGGCGGACCGCATCGTTGAAAGACTCAATGGCGCTATCGTACTTTTCGGGCATGTCGTAGAGCCGCATGAACCCCTGGCCATTCAGATAGGCATCGAACGCGGCAGAGTCGTGGGTTCCACGATCGTCAGAACTCGCAATCCGATCATTGCTCCGCACCGCCGGGGATTCGATGGGCTGACCAGCGCTCGACCCCGCTTCCTTACTCTGGCTGACTGTCCTGAGAGCGATCAGAACCGAGGCCATCAACGCCACGGCCACCACCAGCCACCACCGGTAACGCGCCAGCCGGGCGCCGGCCGCAACGAGTGCCGGGAGTGGCGAGTCAGATGAGGATTCTCCATGAAACGTGGGTGCGGTCGCAGCCGTGCCTTCCACAACCGGCGCAGACAACGCTGATTGAATAACTTCTACGGGATAGATGAAGCGATAACCGCGCTTGGGTACCGTCTCAATGAACTTGGGGTTGTCGGCTGAGTCACCCAGGGCGGCGCGGATCTTCTTAATAGAGGTATTCAGGCCAAGATCAAAATCTACAAACATATCAGCGGGCCAGATTTGACCTTGCAAGTCCTCACGGGTCACCAGCTTACCGGGGTTCGCCAGCAACAAGACCAGGACCTGGAAGGGCTGGTCCTGCAGATTGATCCTGCTGCCCCCTTTGCGAAGCTCTCCTTCGAGGATGTCTATCTCATAGACTCCGAAACGCAGTCGATGTGCTGTGCGTGCAACTTGCTCCACAAAACCCAGCCCTCTCTTGACTCGGCTGTGTAACCCACTGGGAAGACAAAAAACGGATCGTTAGCGGTACTTTAGCACGAATCTGACCGCCGCCTGAGAATTTTGGCAAATACATCCGCTTATCTAACCTCCCTGGAAACTAGCTCTTAGCTGGCCCGCTGCGCTCCATACGCAGTCCATGTGCCGTCCATGTACAAAGCGCGGCGGTTGGCCCAAAGTCGCCTCATGGGAAGCAAACCCAGCCGCTCAACGAGAGCCAAAAGGATGGCTTCCAAGCGCCGCTCAAGAATGAAGCAGCGCCGCAATGAGGTTAGAAAGGCGCCGCTTTCATTGCCGCGATTCACCAGCGCCCATCATTCAAAGGAGATCTCATCATGAAAAACATTCTTATGGCAGCCGCGCTGCTCACCGGCCTGGTCGCTACGGGCTTTGGCCAGGCCCAGGAAGAACGCCGGGAAGACAAAGACAACAAAGAGCATTCCCTGCCGTGTAGACAGGAAAGGCTGGTCATCAAGGGCCATGGGCCGACGGGCAAGGCCAATCTCGACCATTCGGACTTTCCCAGTTCCTTCACCCCCGCAGAGTTCGCAGTCCTCGATAACCCTGCCACCAACATGTTCAATCAGACGGCCATCAACCAGCACTTTGCCTACACCTTCCGATTCCCCGGCTGGCCCAGTGCGAATGGGAAAGAGTGCTGCCGCTGCATCGATGGCGCGACCGTAACGATCACCTTCAAGGCGCTGCAGGGCGGTCCGCCAAAAAGTCCAACTTCAGCCAACGACGTGGTGACCATTTTGAGTAGCCTGGCACCCGGTCCCGGGCACGTCGTGGCGAATCAGGACATCTGGCCAAACGGCGCAACCACGGGCCAGACCGAGACCCTCACCTTCAAGGTTCCGTGCAAGTTTCTCAGCAACGGCCACCTGAGCTTCTTTGTGCAGGATGACACCGCGGTGTTGTCGGCCGAGCTTTCGTTATCCAGTTGCTGCCTTGAAGGTGAAAGAAAGTAAGCGTCAGGCGTCAGGCGCCAGCCGCCGCACCGCTCACATTCCTAAAGAGCGCGGAGACGTTTCGCTCCGCGCTCACGAGGGTTGAGACGTGACGCTGCAGCCTGCCCCAAACGAAGAACAAGAGCAAGCTTCTCGCCAAGAGCGAGACACCAAAATGGCAAAAGTCAAAGCAGAGTTCTCACGTCGTTTGCTATGGCATTGAGCAATGAAGCTAGAGAGGCGCCGCTTTCATTGCGGGTTCAACCCGCGCCAACTTTGGAGGAAATCATGAAACTCAGAAACTTAATCATCGCGAGCGCTTTGCTGACCGGACTTCTGGCCACCGCTTTCAGCCAGACTGTGGAAGAACGCAAAGCAGTTATCCAAAACACTGAATTGGCCCAGTTCATCAACGCCCAGTTGCCACCCACTGATCCCAAGCCCACCTGCATCGTGAGCCCAACGGTATTCGCCAGTTGGTTTCAGACAGGGGGCGTGACCTTGAACGGGGTCGTAAATCCCGCGGACAGCGTCGCCTTCGGCAGTGGCGGCGGTTTTTCAGCAACCGGCGGTTTTTCAGCAACTGAGCGCACTGGGGTTGGCGGCCCATCAGGGGGCGGGGGCGGGGTCGGCATCCCCAACAACCCTGCTTACGGCCAGCCAAACTGCAGCTTCTATCAATGGTCCGAGCAGATGTTCCTGTGGCTGACTTCACCGGCCCCAGCCACTTACGGCGGGGGCGGCGGGCGTATCTTCGATTCGCCGGCTTTTTATGACGTTTCGCCTCCCGATGCCAGCGGCAATCGCACCTTCATTCCACATGTACCCGGCAGTACCAGGTTTTTCAACGTGCGCATCGCCCAGAAGAGCAAGAACGGCCTGCCGCTTGTATCGAGCAAAGACGGACAATTCTTCGAGGTCCAGCCCACACGCCTTGCGCCGAGTGGGAAACTCCTCATCGCCAACGAGTCGCGCCAGATGATAGAGATCGAGCAAGCGGCCGTTGCCAACGGCAAAGTGGTTCTTCGTGACAGGAGCGGCAAGATAGTCTCAATGGCGCAGCCTCGCCTTCACCAGGAGTTCAACGCCACGCCTGCGGTCCAGAAGTTGACGATCGGCGGGAATACCGTGTTTGTAAATTCATCGGGTAACGTGGTCGACGTCGAACAAGGGCAGGCAGGCGGCGACAGCGTGCTGGGGGCGCAGAACGGCTCGCTCGTCTACTACGCCACCACGGTCAACGACGTCTATGCCTATTTTCTCACCGGAACCAAGGACGGCGGGATCACTCCTACACCCTCGCAGTTCCCGACCACGCAGGCCGACCTAAACAAGATCATCAGTTTCGCCCAGCTCCATGGCAAGACATTTCCCGACCCCAACGCTCTGGCCATCGAGGTGAAAACCTCATGGGTTGAGGCCGCCGGACTGCCCAACCTCAACAGCTATATCACCATGACCGCCACCATACCGGCCTATAACAAGTCGAACAATCAATGGACCGCAAACGGCCAACGGACCGTGCAATTGGCCATGGTAGGCGCGCACGTTGTTGGAAGCGTGAGGGGGCATCCGGAAATGATCTGGGCCACCTTTGAGCATTTTGGCAACGCTCCCCTGGGGACCTACTCGTACATCAACACCAGCGGCCAAACGCGAACGGTAGCGCAGAGCACGGCTGGGACCTGGCTGTTCTCGGCGAACAATGCTGCGCCTCTCTTCAATCAACCGCACATGTCATTTGTCGCGCCGAACATCGTGGGGGCCCCAATCGTCAGCCCCAGCAATACCATTCGATGGAAGGCATGGGGAGCAGCCTCCGACGTTTCTCCAAACCCCGCGGACGCCACCGCCGCCGCCTCAAACACCGAGGTCATCTCGATCAACAACAGCATTCGTGGGATGATGGCGAGCGGTGACGTACGCAGGAATTACGGCATGGGCGGCGCAACCTGGACCATCGGAGGCGCCCCGCCCACCGGCAGTTTCAAGAATCCTGGCGGCGGCAACGAAGTTGGCACCAGCAAATTGTCCAACTCTACGATGGAAACCTACCACCAAGGCATAAACACATTGTGGAACAACGGTTCCAACTGTTTCACCTGCCATGCAACCAACACCACCAGCGTGAGCCATGTCTTTCCGGTAATCAAGCCGCTGTTTTGACAAGCAATGATGATAGGCCGGGCAGATTGACGACCCATGACCGGCGCGCATGAGACACGCTCTGCAAGCAGACCAAAGACGCTAGCACCATTGTGTTGCGGTCCTTGCAGAGCATGTTCCACCCCAAACTCGCATCAACGATCGGAGAAGGCAATCATGAAATCGCATTCGAACGCAACCGTTGTACTGCTCTGGCTGTGTTTAGCGGTGCTGTGTTCCTCTGGCCTTCAATCCCAGGAATCGCAAGCGGCCACTCCCGTGAATACCGCGCCCTGGCAGGGGCCCAAGTTGCGTCTGGCGGTGACTGACCTGAACAGCAGTGCGCTGAAGAACCCGCCGCCTCCGGGCCAGCCCGGTACCGCGTACATTTCCCCGCCGGCCGAATTCGCGCGGGGCATCACTGAGATGCTGACCACTGCTCTGGTCAAAAGCGGCCATTTCATTGTGCTGGAGCGCGCATCTTTGGACAAAGTGACTGCCGAGCAGGATTTCGCCGCGGGCAACCGGGCCAACGCCGAGACCAGCGCCAAGGCGGGCCAGATCATCGGCGCACAGGCCATCATTACCGGCGACATCACCGAATTCAGCTACTCGAGTTCCGGATACGGCGCCAGCCTTGCCGGGTTGCACGGCCTGGGCAGTAAGCTGGGCAAGCTGAAAACTACCGCCCGGGTCGTCATCGATCTACGCATTGTGGATGCGACGACCGGCCAAGTGGTAGCGGCCCAGCGCGCCGAGGGTAAGGCGACCATGTCCAATGTCTCCGCCGGCTTGTTCAAAGGCCAACAGGATTTCAATGCAGCGACAGCCCACGATACACCCCTGGGCGAGGCCACCCGGCAGGCGCTGGAAAGGACCGTGACTGCCATCGCCGCAAGCATGCAAGCCGTACCCTGGTCGGCCCGGGTCATCGACTCGCGCGATGGAATGATCTACATCAACGCAGGTAGAGCGGCGGGCATTCAGGCTGGGGTGGAATTCGATGTCTTCCATCCCAGTGAGCCGCTGGTCGACCCGGAAACAGGACGCAATCTGGGCGCTCCAGATTCGTTGATCGGTTCTGTCGCCGTGGAGAAAGCTCTGGACAACTATGCGGTGGCCCGCATCACCTCGGGCAGCGGAATGCAGCGCGGCGACGTGGTGCGCATCCGGGCAGGCACAGGGCATTGACATGCGCATGACCACCATTCAATGCGCGGCAGGTTTCTGCTGTATGGGACGGTTTGTCTCGAAGCTGGTTCATCAGTTCACGAACGGCCATGCGCCCTTGTAGATTCAATCCTGCCCCGTCCACTCCCGGCAATGCAGCACATGTTGCCGGCCTTCAACGAGCAACGCGCCGGCGTACCCTTCCCCGGGTGTGAGGTTATAAAGACTCCAGCGCAAGAGTTCCTCCGGATGCCCGGCCACGCGCAGCAGCGCCGGCGGCTCACCCGGCGCAAAGGTCAGGTCGAAGCTGTCGAGAGGAAGCGACAACCCTTCACCGATGGCCTTCACATAGGCTTCCTTACGGGTCCAGCAGTTGAAGAAAGCTTCTACCTTTTGTTCCGCAGGCAAGGCACACAACTTGCTTGCTTCCTGCTCGGAAAAAAAACGTCTGGCGATGTCCTCGCCCGCAAAATCAGCGCGGTGCAGCTCGACATCCACTCCCACGATCTGGCCTTCCGTCACGGCCAGCAACGCCAGTTCGCCGGAATGGCTCAGGTTGAACCTCAGAGAAGGTCTCCGGCTGTTCTCCGCCAGCTCGGGCTTGCCGTTCTTTTCGGTACGAAAGCGAATTTCCCGGGGAGCCATCCCCAAGTAGGGCGCCAGCACCTGCCGTAACATGCCGTGCGCGATCATGAAGTGGCGGCGGTGTTTCTCGAAATAGAACCGGGCTGCCCGCGCGAGTTCGTCATCTGGGAGTATGGCCCGGCAACTTTCCAGCACGGCCTCTGGCTGTTCGAGCCGGCCCCGCCACACGTGGACTTCTCCATCCACCAAGTCCTTGAACGGTCCGGATGCATTCCATTGAGTCGCGCCATCAAACATGCAGGTCGCCTTTCATCCTGTAAAATATGGCCATGAAATCCAAGGGCCCGCATGGCCGCCCGTTTCGCCGGGTAGATCGATCCGCTCGCGGCCTTCTGCCCTTGCTGCAAATACAGTATGCGGCTTCCAAGGTGCTGGCTTCGGCCGAAAACCTGGAAGCGGCCCTGCCCTCGATGATCGCCTCCATCTGTCTCAATCTGGGGTGGGAGCTGGGCGCTTTCTGGCGCCATGCCAGCAACCGCCCGGTGCTGATCTGCACCCACATCTCCGCCGCCGACAAGGCCCTGGGTACTTTCATCGCTGAATCCCGCAAGAACGAATTGTTGCCCGGCGAAGGATTGCCCGGACGCGTATTTGCCGGCTCCGCGCCGGAGTGGATCGCCAATATTCATGAAGACAGAGATGCGGCCCGCAGTATGGCGGCCGCCGGGGCCGGCTTGCAATCGGCATTCGCCTTCCCCATACTCGTCGATGACGACGCCATCGCCGTCCTCGAGTTCTTCAGTTACACCTTCCGCGCGCCCGACCAGGAACTGCTGGAAACCATGGTCGTCCTCGGCCGCCAGGTAGGCCAGTTCATCAAGCGCAAGGAAGCCGAAGAAGCCTTGCACAGTTCCCTCGAACTTCATCGCAGCCTCACCGATTCCGCCAGCGATGCCATCATCACCGTGGATGAATCCAGCAACATCCTGCTCGCTAATATTGCCACAGAAAAGCTGTTTGGTTACCCCGTAAGCGAACTGAAGGGCCAAAGCATGATAATGCTGATGCCTGAGTACCTGCGCCACCGCCACCAGCAAGCCATGGCCCAATACATGAAGAGCGGCAGGAAACGCATGCGCTGGCAGGGCATCGAACTTGCTGGACGCCATCGTGATGGACACGAAATGCTGCTGGAAGTCTCCCTCGGAGAGTTCACCCTCAGAGGCCAGCAGCTCTTTACCGGTTTCATTCGCGACATCACCGAACGCCGGCGCATCGAGGAAAACGCAAAGTTCATCGAGCGGCTCACGGTGACCGGCCACTCGGCGGCGAGCTTAGGCCACGAGATCAGCGCTCCTCTCAATTCATTCCGCGACATCTTCCGCGCACTCACCCAATCGTCCGGCCCGGACCAAGCGGCTCGAATCGCTTGCGGCGAGCAGGAGCTGCGCAGCATTGCAGAGATTATCCAGCGGACCCAGGCTCTCGCCAACCTCCCGGGGCCCACGGACGCCGGCACGCTGCTGGACGAAAGCGCGTTGCTGCTTTCCCACAGAATTCGCCAGCAGAATATAAACATTGAAAAACGATACCGCGCCATGAAACCAGTCGGCGGCGCCGCTGGGGAGTTGCTCCAGGTATTCGTCATCCTGATGGCCAACGCCCTGGATGCCGTTGGCCCCCACGGAAAACTCTGGCTGCGTACGCATCTTTCCCGCACAGACCCGGCCCGCACCAACCCCGCCCGCACAGACCCCACCCGCACAAATTCCGCCGGCACAAATCCCGGCGCGGAATCGCTGGTCATCTTGATCGCAGACAACGGGCGCGGCATTCCCGACGAAGTTCAAGGTCAGATATTTAAACCTCTGTTCACCACCAAGGACAAAGCAGGCGCCGGCCTGAGTCTGTGGATTGCGCGCCCGATACTCCAGAAATACAGGGCCCGCATTGAGTTCCGCAGCCGTACCACCGGGCGATGGCAGGGTACGTGCTTCCGCATCACGATTCCCCTGCCGCTTGCAGCCTAATCAGGTATCCGGAGACTTCCGACGTCCCGATCTACTGCTCCCTGTTCTAAAATGCTCTCTGGCGACTTCCACTGTCAGGAGAGAGCGTGGCATATCTGCAATTCCTCGGCGCCGCCGGCACAGTGACCGGCTCCAAACATCTCATCAACACCTCCGACAATTCCACCGGAAGGCAAGGCCTGCAGGTCCTTATCGACTGCGGATTGTTTCAGGGCCGCAAAGAGCTACGCCTGCGCAACTGGGAGGACTTGCCGGTACCGGCGCGGGAAATCGACGCCGTGATTCTCACCCACGCCCATCTCGACCATGCGGGATGGATTCCGCGCCTGGTAAAAGAGGGATTCAAGGGGCCTATCTACGCGACGCCGCCCACCATCGACCTGTGCGCCGTCATGTTGCCGGATTCAGGACACATTCAGGAAGAAGAGGCCCGCTTTCATAACCAGCGTGGCTC
>Ga0210403_10001610_pt1 | contig 21238 bp, 14 predicted proteins | sample IncBWC19MmetaG_FD_150863 | JGI IMG/M metagenome (GOLD analysis project Ga0210403, IMG submission 150863) | Forest soil microbial communities from Barre Woods Harvard Forest LTER site, Petersham, Massachusetts, United States - Inc-BW-C-19-M | ecosystem: Environmental > Terrestrial > Soil >... | reverse complement strand
ACGGCTAACGCGAAGTCGTGCCGCGGCCCTAGAGCCCGGAACCGCTACAGTTGCAGCGATTGAAACGCACGGATTCGGGAAACCACAAATCATCCTTCCCCGGCTCGGCCAGGGCCTATTCCGAATTCTCGTTACCGACGCATACTCACGAAGGTGCGCGATAACGGGGGAGCGTACGCTGCCGGTTCTGGAAGCAGCGCATATCAAGCCGTACTCACTTGTGAAACGCCACGAACTCCCGAATGGTTTGCTAATGAGAAGCGACCTCCATAGGCTCTTCGACGAAGGCTATGTAACCGTGGACCCAAAGGATCGGTGTATTGTCGTGAGCAATCGGATCAGGGAAGAATTCGAGAATGGGCGAGATTACTACAAACTCCAGGGGCAGGTACTCCGGGAGCCAAACGAAGCATGGGCGAAACCTTCATTGGAGAATCTGGAGTACCACGCTCAGAATGTGTTTCGGTGACCCCCGAACAATCACGTTGTAATCGAGCTCATGAAATGAAGGCGCACCAACGGTTTCCAGCTACTTTGCCTCTGTTGGCAAAAATTTGGGGTTTGCGCCAACAAGCAAAGCCAGAATCATCGTGACAAAACGGAATGTTGTACTTATGGCAGGCATCTCTGGACGCCGACGCGCAGGCAACCTAGTTCATCTGGAAGCGACGGATTAATGGGAATCTGGAAACAAATCCGCTTGTGACTCCGGTTCTGGATCATCAATGGAACCGGGGATTGAGACATCATAGAGACCTAATTTCCCGCGTACTGGGAAAATCTTGATTTTGCGAACGTCACGCATGACCCAAGAAAACGCCCCCGGATAAGACGCGCAGCATGCCGCGAGCTCATCGGATTCGGTCATAGGACGGCAATCGACCAATTGGGCTACGGCCAAGGCATAGCCGGCAGGATGAATCTTGGGCGCTTTTGAGGACACAATTAGGAGCGGCCCGCGATAATCTGTGGGCCAGAGGCGCGTCTCAATTGTTTTCTTACCTGAAGCGAGAAGGTTCGCCCAGGGCTGTTTTATGGAAAGTGCCTTCATCTGGGTTAGACGTTCGCTGTTTTCGACCATCGGAGAGATTTCTTAGTCGGTGCAGATGCCTGCGTATCAACAAGCCTAAGGAATTCACCGGTCCAGCGGTCCAGCATTTGAACCCATGGTGAATAGTCTGAGGTTTTGTGGGGACCGATCTCCTCCCCTACCGTGGGCGAAAAATAACCTTGTGAGAGAACTGTCGACTGTTTTTGTAGTGCAGACTGTACGCGATATCGCCGCGCAAATTCAATGAGGGATATGAAATCAAGTCGAGCAGTCTCTGTCATGCTGGAGAACTGCTTAAAAACGTCAAAGGCGTAATCGGAAGCACTATCCAAACCGGAGGCCGCGAACGCGGCGCGGCGATAGATGCAAGGCACACAGTATCCGCAGTGTCGGACATGTTTATCCTGGTATCTGCTCGGGCGTGCGCAAGAAACAGACCTTAAGAGGGCAGTTTTGAGCTTCGGTTCAAAAGACCTGAGCATGTCCGTCTTACTCTCATAGAGGAATGGATTCTTGAGCGTTCCGGAATACGCACCCAATGCGCTCGCAAGATCCAGGAACTGTCGAAGGAATCGCGGATGTGCTGTTCTCGTGCTACAAGTGCCAAGGCGAGAAAGGTCGAGCGGCGGATTGAGTGCGATGAGACCATTCTCGGGCATATAGACCTCGTGGATGCCCGCCATATCGGCGACGGCGACCGCCAGGCCCAAGAACAGGAACGATCGAACTCGGTGCGTTTCTTCTTCTCCTTCAGGCACCGGAAAGAGCGTCTGTTCTTTTCTGGAAACTGCAACACGAAACTGAACCAGACTCGCTTGTTTTGGAAACAGACTCACTAGGCACTTGAATATTTCCTTCTGCGCCGCAGCAGTAGCCTGTTCTGATTGATGACCAACCAGCAAGAGGCGCTTGCCTTGCTTTAAGAGTTTGTGTGCCCCCAAAAGGGAGTCGATCCCGCCGGAAAAAAGGCACACGGCATCGTACCCCTTCGGAATTCGAGCGCGATGGTCGGGATGCGCGGGCAGGTTGACTGCTGAGAGCCAGTCATACTGATACTGATCTCCCGCCAGCGTCGCAAGCAAGCGACTCAGGGCATCTTGGTTCTTCTTCCAGAGCTTGGTGTCTCTTACCGGAAAGGAGCAGTTAAACTCACGGCTCCAATAATCGTCGCCGTCTTTGCGCAGCGCCAGCGTGTCCAGGATGTAGGACATCACGGTGATATCGCGGAAGTCACGAACACCGGGCGATGTGCGCAGAAGCAGCGGTCGTTCATCAATGGTGGCACGAAGTGTGATATTGGGCCGCTTCGAGACAAGATCTAAAACTACGAGGTCGTCGGGAGGCCTTGCGACTGCGCTGCTGTAGCGCTTGTCACGACAGCCGCCTTTCCCTACATACCGAAGTGCTTCCATATGTTCTACTCTGGCGCCGTTAAATTCGACTGAAGCTGCCCAACAATCCTGTCGGCAAAAGCCAGACCCGCAGGCCCAAACCAGTCGATGCCTTCGAACTGCTGTGTTTCTTGAATAGCCTTCAGTTCATGGGAAACGAGGCTTCGGCAAGCACTTTCCACCGCCGACACTAGGGCTTCGTCCGGTGTGCCATCCGTCTTGCTCTTGGCATGATTCTCAAAGTACGACCAAACGGCCGTAAAGACGTATTGTGACAAGAAGGTTTCAATAAAGCCCTCTATCCCTTCGCGATCCATAAACGACTGGAGCGCACCTTCCAAATCATCGTACGATCCCATGTCCTCGACGGCGGCGATGTCGAATATCGTATCCCGGAGAGCCGCTTCGAGAACTTCGGCTTGCCTCCCTGTAGCGTCACGGCTTAAGCGCTCCGCTACCTGTGCGACCACTTCCGCCGCGGGCTTGCCTCGGAGGTCCTTCAGCCCGAGAGACCTGAGAGCGGATTCAAGGCCGCCAGACACAACTTGCGTCCCGAATCCTCCCAAGCCTTGCACAGCGCCGCTAAGTCCGACACTCCCGCCCGAAGAGCCCCCTCCCCCGCCGCTTCGTCTGCTCTGACTTCGTGCTCCCCCACTGCGGGAAGATGCCACCGACGAATTGCTGCCGGACGTTATCCGTGGCTTCATGCCAACGCCGCCAAGGGCTCCAAGTGCGCTGCGCACGAAGCGCCGCGCGTCGAATGGCTCACCAGTGCCCGTCTGGCCATTGATATAGTCAGTAAGCTGCCGTTTAGGGCTCGTCCAGGCACCGCCGGCCGGAGTCTTAAGGCTCTTAGAAGTTCCCATTTTGCTATTGAATATCTTCCTTTGTAGAAGCCTTCTTCTTGCTAGCAAGCGCAGCAGCCAGTTTAGTTTTCGGGGCAAAAGTGTCTCGAAGTGCAGGCGTTACCGCTACAGCGGCAGAGTGCGCATCCGAGATAAGAGTGTGGCCGGCAATCTGTAGCGCTTGGGCAAAGGGTGGTGTCAGCTTTTCAAGTGCCTTTATTGCAGGCGCGTACTGCGACGGATGGCGGCGACAGACTTCGCTCAGGCCGGTCACGATGTGAGTTTGGACGGTCAGGTTAGTGGCCTGAGCCAGATCTTGGGACAGTATCCGAACTACGAGAGCGGCTGTCTCGCCATCCTGAGCGGCGGCTTGACGGGCAGACGCTCGGGCTCTCATTCGATCATCACTCCCGATATTTCGGGCGATGCGCCTAGCTTGGTCATCAAGGCTGGTGATGATCTCCGGCTTCTCTTTTGCAAGCGAGGTCTGGGCGAGGAACAGATACGGGCGCAAATCATCTGTGTTCTTGAGCACCGGCTCGCGATTCAAATAGTGCACTAGGGCAGGCAGGGCGAGAGCATCGCCTACGAGTTTTCCAGGTGTGTCGCCTGCCTCAGCGTCGGCGGCCTTGGCGATCGCTTCAAAAAGCTCGCACGAACCCGTCAACGGATCAACGGTATCAACAATGCTGTCGAAGAAGTCTTTCCACGCGTATTCAAGAACAGCAAGTTTGATTAGGAGCTGGAGATGAATGACCAACTTGTTGGCCTTGGCGAGGCGGCGCCGAAGCGCGAGAATGTTTAAGAACCTTTTGATCTGGCGTGGATTGCCACGCAGAGCATGGAAAAGATTCCGGACATAAGGAAATATCTCATCGAGGTCAGCCTCGACGATTCTGATATCTGAAAACAGGGCACGGTTCTGCGCGGGCCATGCGCGGAGCGCCTTTTCTATTCCGTCCACGCTCGTCAGAAATGCAGCTCGCGACTTCATGAGTTCATTCCACGAACCTTCTTGCATGTACTCGGCAAGAATCAGCATGCCCACGTAACAAACTACGTCGTCAATCTTCTGCTCGGGGATAACAAACGGAATCTGGATAATCTTTTCGAGGAAGTCCCGCTTGCGATTATCCTCAGCGACCTTGTACACCTCGCCTACCGCATCCTCTATCTTCCGGGGGTCAGCGCCGATGACGAACGTGCAGGCCGGAGTGTTAAGGAACAATTTTATAGTCTCAAAGGTTTCGATGACCTTCTCGCTTGAGCATCGATCAAGATCATCAATAAATACGACCAAATGGCTAATGTTAGCGTGGCGCAGTACATCGGCAAACTGCTGATCGAATCGTTCGATTGTGTCGGAGATTTTCTCGTTCTGCTTCTCAAATGCAGAGAAAAAGCCCTCTATATCAGGGGAAAGAGTGAGAGCGGTTTTCGTTATAACCTTGGCCAATTTGAGGACGTTGGCGCTGGACTTGAGTTGTTTCAACGTGTCAAGAACCTCCCGGCCAAGGCTCTTATCTTCTTCAAGTTTGGTGATGATTGCATGAATGAGCGCAGACTGGGCCTCATCACGACCCTCGTACCGCCACGCGTTAAACCAGATCGTCTTAACGCCGCCGCTGCCTGCTTGAGTTGCGAGGCGATGCTGCAGCATGCTCATCAGACTCGTTTTACCACTGCCCCACGGGCCGAAGATTCCAAGGGTCAGCGGAGCCAGACTTCCTTGAGTACAAATATCCGCCAGCACTTCAACATAAGTGCTGAATCCGAGGAAATCATGGAGCGTTTCTTTGTCAGACCACATAGGGTAGCTCTAACACTTATTTACCCCTGTAACTTTGCCCCTCTCGAAGCACAAAGGCAAGCAGGTTTCTCGTCATGGGCACGCTAGACGTTGGCAGGATACGCCACCTTTTCCTTAAAGAATACAGCGCATCGACTCCAAGATAGGCGGAGCTCACGTGTCCAGCATGTCCCATTCATCACCGAGTACCCACCGAAGGGCGGAAAGTTTCCCGTTGATCATCCCCCACTCAAAATCATCCCAAGGGCCGAAGTTGTTTTTGCCGAGCTTGCGTTCTGCTCTCTTTGCCGCCTTGAGCGCACCCTTCCAGACTGAATCGATGGTGTGGGTCTGTCCATATCCTCTAAACCGCTTCCACTTCGCGTCCCACTCTACGCGTGGAACGAGCTTGTGGTTGCCTCGCTGAATGCTCCACGCAAGGTTTTTGTGCCGGTTGTACCAAACCTTGGTCGTCAGCTCATCAATGGAGCTGAGAATTTCCGGGAGCCTTCTCGGTTCTCCAAACCACTCCTGCTCGATCATAAGGTCAGCAAATTGCCCTGGCCGGACGCGGCGCAGCGCTTCGCCCAGGGTGATGAAGTACAGCGACCGCCCGCGCGAGAAGGATGCCGCGATGTCAGGGTGCGGCAGTTTGTTATTCGCATTGGGATGGCTGAAGTCCTTAATGTTGTGTGTGACGAAGGCAAAGCGAGTGCCGGGTGCTGCTTTGGCCCTAACCTCATCTGCATCGTCGATGCCGTTCCGCTGCCTGTGAAACGGAGCACGCTTGTCTATGGCGCGCTGCGCCGCCCGTACTTTTACCGAATCGGAAATCTCGACAACGACAGTGTCCATGAAGAGCTTCTCTATCCGGCGCACGGTGTCCACAGCTGCGGAGCCCAGTGTTGGAAGCCGATAATCTACGTCATTGAGCTGGCTTAATACCGTCGTTTTCTTCCGTGGATCGCCGAACGTTTCCACGGCCTCCTTTGCGCGCTTCAGCGTGCTGGACAAACTGCGACTGCTGTCTTCGATAACGCGTGCCTTATTGCGGGCAAATTCATCGACGACAGTACGCGGAAGGATGAGTGCAATGTCGCCGTGTCGGATGAGTTCTTCGAGCGCGCCAAGTATCGCCTGCTGCTGGTAATCCTTAGCAACATCGAGCCACACGCACGTGTCTATCAGGATGTTGAACCTGGCCTCTCTTTTCTGTTTGCTCATGCTGTACCCCTTTTCACAGTCGGCGGGGCGTCTTAGGGGCCCCAACCTAACATGGGGGGCCTGAGGAATCGGTGCCAATCTACACTCCGCAAACCCCTCACGCTTTTGCCTTCCCAAGCTCAAGGCGCTTCTTGTTAGCCGCGACAAGGGCCGCAACATCCGAATCATTCATATAGCTCTTCACAAATCTATGCGGCAGGTCGTTTAGCCTCACACAGTCTTCTATTATTTCGATGGCTAGCCCAGAATTGAGGAAAAACCCATATTCCTCCTCTGGGCCAAACACGTCGCGAATTGCGCTATAGAGTTGAGTAATCGTGGATCGCTCCTTCAACTGGATAAACACCTCTTTGTGGTCTTCTCATATTTCTCCCCGTCAAACTTCAGGAAGTGCTCTTTGAGTTGTTTCTTTCTCCACTCAATGCCTTCCTGCTCGGGAAGGCGCGTCTTTACGTCGTGAAAATGGACTAGATGGGAATACATAGAGCCAAGCTCGGAGTAAATAATCATTCTCATTTTGCTGCGAGCTCTTCGATCGCCATACCAATGCTGGAACACCTGCGTTAGGATGGAAACCAAGAAACCTAGGAAGGCCGACATAATCGCTATCATCCAAGTCGGGATTGATGGGCGATTCAGCGCTTTTACGATCTGTTCGAGTTGGGAAGTATAGTCAATCGGTCCTGGCATAGGGCCTCCAGGCATCTGGTTCGAAGCGACTCATCCTATCGATGTTATCGCCGGATGCACAAGGGAATGGGACAGACCTTTAGAGCCCAACGTGTTTCGAGACGTATGGCGCCACGCCACTCCACCGAAGCCGAATCCTAGCACGCGACAAACCCCTGCCAATCTCATTGCGATTGTGAACGTGGCCGTTTCGACGATACACGGCGACCAACCAGTCGGCCTAGTATCTGCGTGAGCTGTTCGTCAGAACGCTGCCAAAGCTGCTCGACCGTTTGAATACCCGCGCCGAGTAAGGCCAGGTAATCCCCGCGAGCGAGGTCAGTGGGAATATCGATGAAGCCGAGAGCATGCGCAGGCAGGCCGATTTCGAGCCGTCGCAGTAGTTGGTCAATCGATTCTTCCGTGGGGCCGCTGGCCACAAATAAGATGTTGGTTATCCGATGCGCCGCCCCCAAGTGAAACCTTGTCAAATCCGCGAATTTGCGTATATCGCCATATCCGATTTTCCCTTGATAGGGATTTGCAGTATACGTCGCTTCGATTTGTTCAACCGGAACCGCATTTATCCAATCCCACAGAATCGAAGCTCTCTTGCAGCGCGCGTAGTATGCAAATTGATCATCCGCATAACGTTGTAGGGCGGCCACGACAGGTGGACCGAACCGGCGACTGGCTTCGCTCGGGCGAACACTCTCCTTCGTACCTTTCTTAAACATCGGCGTGTAGCTGTTGTCCGATTCGGGAAGTGCTTGAACCAAAGCCATGAGTTGCTCTGCAGTAATACCTTGGGCCCCTACGCTCCGCACAAGTTCAACAAGACGCATTGCTGAGCGAAAGGAAAGGGACGATTCGCCGCAGGCGCGGCCAAGCAAGGTCAGCTGCATGTTGTCCAGTTCCTTTTCCACGAGCTGCAGGCGAATCATGTCACTCAAGAGTTGCCGAAGGCGCTGCTCCATACCGGGACGCCAGCCTGGATGCTCACGATTCGATAGGTAGCCTCCGAACGTGTTAAGAAGAAGCTGGAGAACCTGGTCTTTGTGGATTTGTTTCACCTGGGCCAGCAACCGCACAATCCACGTCTCCAGCTGATCCACATCGAATGAGGATTGAAGGGGCTCCAAAGTGCCACGTGTGTATCGGCGAAAGAGAAACTGCCGTTCGGAAGGATCGTTTGCGAGTACTATTGCCTTGCCCTGCTCGTTGTAGCCAAGGCGCCCCGCCCTTCCCGCCATGTTCTTGTACTCGGCAACGGTAAATGGTCGTCCGTCCTCGCCAATGAACTCCTGCTCAGCAATGATTACTGTGGAGGCAGGGGTGTTAATTCCTGCTGCCACCGTCGTGGTCGCGCCCAGAATTCGGAGATTACTGTTCGGATCCCGAAACGCGCGCTCGATGACCTGTTTCTCTTCGCGGGTCAAGTTTGTGTTGTGAAATGCCGTTCCACCAGCAAGGCACTTGCGAAGGTCCACCGACGTGCTGGACAGATCCCGTTCCGGCAATTGCGCCAGGGCCTCTGCAACTGGCGGAAGACCAACATCGGTCGCAAGATAAGCCGCACATCCCTCCGCCGGTCCTTTGCGATTCCGGAAGACAATGATTTTTTCGGTAGTACCGCGCACGAGCTGCTTAACTAGGGGAACAATCACGTCCTGGGCGCTGGGTTTATCCCTTCGTACCTGTATTGCGTGATAGGGCACGAGCTGCGTCAGCTGTTCATTGCCATCAGCATCCACGAATTGATATTGGCCCGTTCGGTCGAGAACACCCTCAAGCAGAGGCACCGGCCGTGCCGAAGTCACGAGACTCCTGCATCCGAGCCATTCGTCGAAATGGTTAATATGGCCGATGACCGCTGATAGGGCGATGAGCTGAGGGGTTACTCCCCGCTCGTGGGCTGCAAGCAAATATGTGAGAAGCAACTCAACCACAATCCCGCGCCCTGGGTCGGTGATAAACTGCGCCTCATCGAGAACAACAAGGCCGATTTGGTTCAATGTTCCCGCGTTCCTTACCATGAGATTCAGGAACATCTCGTAAGTAAGCACGGCGATCTCGTACTTGCCGCGCACGAATAGACCCGTCTCATCCGTGTGGTCGCCGGTGCAGCGAACAACCCTCATCCCTAACTTGTCGCCGTAGACGCTGAGGAAAAGGTCGTACTTTTCATTTACAAGTGCCCGGTAAGGCAGGAGAAATACCGATTTGCGACCGTCGATAATGGCTTTCGTCGCAGCCATCTCTCCAATGAATGTTTTCCCCGAGCTCGTGGGTGCGACAACCAATAGGGATTCCCCATCAAAGATCCGGTAATCATTAACGGCCGACAACTGCAGGCCATTGAGTCCACCGCGAAACCTGGCCGCCCACTCGTCGAGAACCGCGTGCGGTATGCCGAACTGCTTGAGATCGTCAATTTGTGCGCTGACCAGAACCCCTGCCGCTTCGGGGAATGCCGCCAAATAAACGTTCCCTCGTTTGAGTTTAGGGAGTGCAAGCCCCCCTTCGACATGCCCGAGCATGACCGGAGTCTGTGTAACGCCAAGCCGACCGGCGGCGGCGCGTACGTTCTCCATTACAACCGCCATGACCGCAGTGAGGTCGATGTGATCGCGCTCGCCAGCCTGGAACGCGGTAATCAAGGCGAACGTCAGCAGTCCATGTCTATCCCCCGGGGATTCGTACGCCACCTCATTCACGTTGCACGCGGAGATCAGAATTCGTCCTGCTCCGGCAATTTCTTCAAGGGGAATTCCAGGATCACGCGAAAGCGGTGAGTCATCTAGCACGCGCGCTGGGGCAGCTCCGCTGAAACAGCAGTCAATCACGCAGACAATGGCCTTCGCCTTGGATGCTTTGAAGGCAGCAGCAAATTCATCCATCCCGATGGTGGTGGAATCAAGATTAGTGCGGGAGGTATCGTGCGTTACGAGACGTTGGCTGCGGGTTCCGTGTCCGGAGAATGTCAAAATAACGGTATCGTCTTCACTCGCCGACGCAAGTGTTTCCTGAAGAGCGGCGCGGATGGTTGCAATGGTCGCATCGGCATTCACAATCAGGCGGGAAGCTACCGCTGGCATCGTGTCCGATACCAGTGCCCAGAGCGCTGTCGCATCACGTACTGCACCCGTGAGCTCCCGTACGGTGCTATCCGTGTATTTGTCTATGCCGATGAATGTGGCTCTGAGCATGTCATAGCACCTATGAGGGGTTAACCTGCCGAGGGCTGGACGCGCTTCAGTTCCTTAGGCAGAAACGCATCAATTTCTGCGTCGGTAAATGTCATGTCCTCCAGCTTCTGAAGTGCCTCCTGGGCCCTCTTGTACGCCTTGTGTGTGGTGCTCGGAGCGCCGCTGTATATTGCGTGAAGCTGTTTGACCAGTTCATCCCGCTGCTTTTGTAGCGATTCGAGTGGCTTTTCCTTCATGGCGATGTCCACCAGAAGAGAGAGGTAGCTTTCGCGGATGATCCACAGGTCGTTTGCAGCCTGCTTGTGCTTCTGAGCCAGCTCTCCAAGATCGTAGTTCTTGGTGTAGGAATTTAGCGCCAGGAGCACGGTGGATATGATCAGCCCTAGCACGGCACCGATCTTTCCGGCACCGAACACTGCGCCGATGAAGCCCGCTGTCGTAATCGCCGACAGGACTATCTGCCAGATTCTTATTCGCGAGAGGCTGCAAAGAAGAATGTCGGCACATTTCTCGTGTGTTTTATGGGAATACACGACGCGCCCGTAGGCCTCCCTTAGCTGGCCTTCCAGGATGCTGCGCGATTGCGGCGTGTCGTCAGTCTGGGAATGCTGTGCCAAAAATCTCCCTCCATTTCTGCTTCGCCGACCACTCCTGCTTGGGTTCAGTCGTTTCGTGGGCTATCGCTTCCAGCGAGATGTTGTAGCAGCGTTTCGCCTTATACTGGAACAGGCCTTTGCCGTAAACATAACTGCCGCTGCCCGGCGCCTTCCAGTGTTCCTGTTCCTCGTCCTGCTCAGCCATCCACTTGAAAAGATCGCGACACATGAAATCATAGTAAAGGTATGATTTTGAGCGATACTCGTAATTCTCGATGAATTGGTACGCTAGGGTATCCACCAGCAATCCGCCGATCGGAACATCCCAGTAACGCTTCCACGAGCGCATCATACGGCACAGCGGGACAAGGTTGTAATTACAGTCGGCATTCCGCGTGCGAATCGCCTCAATCTCAGCCTTCGGATTAGTCGTCTTCCAGCTCCCGCCACTGTTTGCGTCAGGAAATGTATAGGTTCCCGATTTGTTAAGAAATACGGGCACTACCTCAAATGCGATTCCATCCTGGAAATTAACGACGACCACCTGGCCATCTGCGCCCACGTCGGACGTTGAATAGGTTTTCTGCATAGACGAACGCACTGCCTGCAGCAGCGCAGACTGCCCATTACCCTGATGTTTGTCGTATTGCCAGTACAGATCCGAAGACAACTCAAAAACGATATCAAGGTCGCTGAAGCCATTGATCGCGGTGTTTCTCCCGTAGGAACCCACATAAAAGCTGTGGGCCGTGTCGGAAGTGGTTGACCAGAAATCAGTGTTAAGACGCCGCGTAATCGCTTTGTAGCGAGAGGAAATTGTGCCGTCGTCCTGAATCTGTAAGTTCCCGCAGAAAGTGCTGAACCAGTCAGCTAACCCCATTTGTAATCTCCAGCAATGAGTCATTACGCGAGCACATGCGTCCTCTCAGCGTTCTAGAGCTCTCATCCACCAGCTTATGCGTGATTTCCTCAATTCTCCAGCCTAGTTGTGAGGCCATCTTGCATCACCTGGACCCAGACATTTACGACAATCCATACCAAATAGACCGGCCCGGCCTGTGACGCACCAGAAGTCACTTCCTCACCAGATTGGCGAAGGTCGCCTTGGCGGTGTTCGGGCTGGCTTTACGCTCGCGCACCACGTTGCAAGTAGTGACCCTACTATTGGCCTGACATAATCCATGGTGTGCATCGCCAACTCAGACAGCGCTGAGATCGGGCCTTCTCCCACTCAACTTTCGTGGCGAGGCCCCGCTTCTGTTGCTGCGGCGCGCCTAGGAAAGACAAAAGCCAAGGCTGCCCAATTGGGCTTTCCGCCATGAAGTGTGCCAGCGTTCTGGGCGGGCAAGCGTACTGACCGGGCCGACTGACTGTCGGCGAGTGAGAAACTTCCGCTTCCTTGTGATTCCGCAACAATCCGTGTGCAACCAGTGCGCTGGAGCCCCAGTACGGAACGGCCCTTGTTCCCCAGAGATTCCTCTAGTCAGACGCTGTCTTACTCCCTGTCAGCAAACCAAAATGCGTTTGTCAACGGAACTTGAGCTTGCGAATCTCCCGAACGCATGTCTGCTTCCGGAGAAAGGAGGAACATCTATGTCTCGTAAGGTTGGTCAGATCATCGCACGCGCCGAGCGAAAGTGGCTCGTCCGCGTTTACCTGGGGCTCGATCGCGAAACGCGCAAGCGCACCTATCACAATCGAACAATCTACGGCTCTCTACGGAACGCACGGGCGTACCTAACACGAAGGTTACACGAACGAGACTTGTCCCGCGGTGTAGAGGGTCTCCAGATCACAGTGGACGAATTCTTGGATCACTGGCTGAAAATGGCCGTGAGACCTAAAGTCCGGGCAAAGACGTACAGCGACTACGCAGCCATGCTGCTTAGATACATCCGTCCAGCAATCGGTGCGAGATCCTTGGCCTCACTCTCGCCTCTTGAAATCCAGGCCGCATATCAGATCCTGATCGACCGGAAACTCTCGGCACGGACGGCCCGATATACGCGCATGCCGTTTTGCGGGCTTCAATTAGGCAGGCTATCCGTTGGCAGTTGCTCCTTAACGATCCCACGCAGGGAGTCGAACTTCCTCGTGAGCAGTGCAGAGAAATGTCTGCGCTGACGACAGAACAGGCTCGATCGTTTCTCATGACCGCAGCGGGGTCCCCACATGCGTGCCTTCTTACTGTGGCCCTCACTACAGGAATGCGCCCCAGCGAATACCTCGGCCTTGCTGGCGGGACATCGACTGGGATCGTGGCACCATCAGCGTCGTTCGAACTCTTCACAAAAATGAAGGGCAATGGACCTTTTCGGACACGAAGCGGGTCCGCAGTCGTCGAGTCGCTAAGCTGCAAGTGTGGGTGCTTGATCTACTCCAGAAATTGAAGGGCGGCGCGGATGAGGGTGGGGCAGCGTGCGACTCAGGATTTGCTGATCTGATCTTTACCACCGCGCGTGGCGAACCGATCAACGAGGAGTATTTGGTCAAGAAGCATTTCAAACCGTTACTGCGAGAAGCTGGTTTGCCGAACATCCGTCTCTACGATCTCCGCCACACGTCTGCCACCCTTGCCGAACATAAGACTTTACGATCTGCGGCATACTGCCGCGACCCTGGCCTTGACCGTGGATGTTTCACCAAAGATTGTGTCGGAGCAACTCGGGCATACAAGCGCAGCTTTCACATTGGATGTGTATTCACATGTATTGCCCCACATGCAGGATGATGCTGCGGCAAAGGTGGAAGCCGCGCTCACGGGAAATAGATCACAAGCCTCGTAGCAGACTCTCCATCGTGGTTTCCAATCCTCGCGCGATCACTTGCAAGGTGATTATTCCGACCTCACGCTTGCCTAGCTCGATGTCCGATATGTGTCCTCTATTCATATCGAGGTTGACGGCCATATCGGTCTGCGTCCAGCCTTTCTTCCTTCGATGCGCTCGGACGCGTTTTCCTAGCTGCACCAAGAGAGCATGATTGCTGCTGGACATGCTCTCATCTTCGGCGTACTATTTCGGCGTTGTGTCTGGCATGCCAGACACAACGCGAAATCGCATGATGAGTCGGCGAACCTTTATCGCCGAGTTTTTGGCTAGATGATGGCATTCTTTCTGCGAAGTGTGGTAGGCGGATGCCTCAAGGTAAGACTGAGTCTGTTAATAGACGTAACGGCTTGTAATTGATTGAATCTAAGATGTTTATCTGTGCGATGAAGAGCTCTGATTGGGTAGGGGAATGGGCACATTAATTAAGGATACGAGCTTGGAGAAAAAACGGGGCAGGCAGGGAAGTGTTGATTTGCCGATTGAGGCGTTACCTCGCAACGCGGTCGACTCACAGCCACAGTGAAGAAGGGAGGGCCCCATGCCACTATCTGATGACGAACTGGCCGCCCTTTTCAGCTCTCCCCGGCATCTTCGAACCCTGACTGACGAAGATCTGATGGCTGCTTTGCGCATGGGCTCCAACGATGCGCTGGCAGTATTGTTCGAGAGACACAGCTCTTTGGTCTTCCGCATCGCTCGTGCAATCCTCCACGATGACGGGGAAGCAGAGGAGACCGTCCAAAAGGTTTTCTTGGATATCTTCCGGGCAGTGAACCAATTCAACCCCGATCGCGGAACCTTCAAAACCTGGCTGCTGCAGTACGCTTACCACCGCAGCATCGACCGCCGGCAGCATCTCCAGTCCAACCGCTTTTACAGTCGGGACGAACTGGACGACCTGATGCCGGCGGAACTGTTTAATGGCCCCGGACATTTGCTATGCTTGCCTCCGCAGGAGGTGGTCCTACTGGTGGAGCAGGTTCTTGCGACCCTCGAATCAGGCCAACGCCGAGTGATCGAGCTCACCTATTTCGAGGGTTTGACGGCAGAGGAAATCGCCACGAAAACAGGTGACTCGGCATCCTCGGTGCGCCACAATCTCTATCGCGGCCTGGCAAAATTGCGGGATGTCCTGCAGGAGACGAGCAAAGCCAGGGGAAAAGAGAAGACGGCCACCGAACCGGCGCTCAAAGGGAAGAGGATCCTCGTTGAATACCCATGAACAATACGAGGAGCTGTGCGCTCTGGCCGCCAGCGGGCAAGCCTCCCCAGATGAGCTGACAGATCTCAGGTCTCACCTCGAGGACTGTCCCGACTGCCGCAGTGCGGTCTACGACTTCACGCAGGTCAGCGCGCAAGGGCTCTCGCAGTTGGCCGCGAAGCGGCTCCACTGCCAGATTCCGTCCGGAATGACGCAGAGATTTATGGCTATGGCCCGGTCCGAGGGGATCGAGATGACCCGCGAGAACGTTCCCCAGGCCTCGGCAGCAAATCGTCGTTGGTTTTTCGCGACTATCGGTGCTGTCGCCGCAGTTGCCCTGATCGCGGGATTCCTGACAATCGGCAGGCGGAAGTCCTCTCCAGTTGTGTTCGAACATCGAGAATTGCCGGCTAGCCAGACGACCGGGCCTTCTCCTGGTACGGCTTCCCAAGACAGACGAGCCGGAGAGGCCGGGTTGCAACAACAACTCGCAGCGGCCCGGTCACAAATGAAGTTCATGTCGGCGACGATTCAGGAACAACGCGCCGAGATCGAATTCGAAAGGAAGGCGAGCGACGACTTGAACTCGCGCCTCACCGAGGCGGAGAAGGGAAGTGCAGTCACTCAGTCGGAGCGAGCCCAGCGGGACATTCGCATCGCGCAGCTTGAGATGGAGATAGAAAAGACGAAGTCCGAAAAGAAAGCGAGCGATACGACGCTTGCTCTCGAAGAGGCCGAGCTTAGTGAACTTCGAAAACAAATTTCCGACGCAGCCGCAGCTCTGGGAGAACAACAGGAACTCGCGGAGAAGGGAAGTGACGTACGCGACCTCGTGGTCGCGCGCAATCTCCACATCATCGACGTGCATGACCGGGACGGAGACGGCAAGAGCCAGCCGGCCTTTGGCCGGATCTTCTATACGGAAGGGAAGTCCCTCATTTTTTACGCGTACGACCTGGCGGACCCACGGAAACTGGACGCCAAAGTGTCGTTCTACGTATGGGGTGAACGTCTAGGTGCCGAGAAGCCGATCCGAAGCCTGGGCATTTTCCACGACGATGACGCCAAGGACGGACGCTGGGTTCTGACATTTGATGATCCTCAAGTCTTGGCACAGATCAATTCTCTTTTCGTCACCGTCGAGTCCGCCAAGAAATCGATTCGGGAACCAGGGGGAAAAAGGATCCTCTTTGCCTTCCTCGGGGACAAACCCAACCATCCCTAAACATTCGCCCGCCTAGCATACATTTCCGTCACCCTGTGCGAACCGACCTTTCATTCAGCTCCATTTTGCGACTTCATGCAGGCAGTCCTTCGGGCGATTGCCACGGCCAGGCACCCATCACCTGACGATAGGCCTCGATTACCTGAGGCTCTGTCATTCCGGCGATGAGGTCGATGACGACGACCTGTGCGCCTTGATCGTCCGTCCCGCAAGACGCGCGTCGCGATAAATCAAACCTTACTGATAGTCGACCGATCATTCTAGGAATTTAGAGCTCCAACGATTTTCTGTGGGCAAAACCCTCCGATCAGCCCGCATATGTTTGTAGAGGAATGCGAACTGATGCCCCGTCTCCGTTATAGGTCTGCGGCAAATTACCTTTTCCTATGGCTGATCTTCTCCCTCGTCGCCAACTTTACCTGGGCACAATCCGAAACTGCGACGGTTTCCGGTCAGGTCGTGGATCCGTCCGGACTGAACATAACCGGTGCCCAGGTAAAGCTTGTAGACATCGATCGCGATACAAGCACCGTCGTGACCACCAACAATACGGGCTTGTACACGTTTCCGAGCGTCAGGCCCGGACGTTATCGAATGCAAACCTCTGCAGTTGGATTCAGGGCCGTCAACGTCACGGGTTTGACGGTAAACGTCCAGGATCATCTGCAGCAGAATTTCAGGATGGTTGTAGGCTCTGTTTCTGAATCGATCACGGTTGAGGGCGGAACAGCTTTGGTCGATACAGAATCTGCGACAGTGAGTACCGTGGTCGATCGAAACTTTGCGGAAAATCTCCCTATGAACGGGAGAAGCTTTCAGACATTGATAGAACTGACGCCGGGCGTCGTCCTGAATACGAGCACCGCGAACGACCCAGGTCAATTCAGCGTCAATGGGCAGCGCGCAAATTCCAATTACTGGATGCTGGACGGCGTGAGCGCCAACATCGGGATGAGCCCGTATGTTTCTCCGGGAGGCAGCTTTGGAGGGACGGTTGGATCCTTCAGCGTCCTGGGCGGGACCAACAGTTTGGTCTCAATCGATGCTATGCAGGAGTTCCGAATTCAAACATCCACATATGCCCCGGAATTTGGCCGCACGCCCGGCGCACAAATATCGATCATGACGCGCCCAGGAACCAATCAATTTCATGGCACAGCGTTCGACTATTTGAGAAACGACGTCCTGGACGCAAATAACTGGTTCAATTCCTCGGTTGTACCCCCTCTGCCAAAAGCGAAGGAACGGCAGAATGATTTTGGAGGCACGTTGAGTGGCCCGATACTGAAAAACAAGACATTCTTTTTCTTTTCATATGAGGGTCTTCGGCTTCGGCTTCCGGAATCTGCGCTTACAAGCGTACCGGACTTAGTGGCTCGTCAGAATGCGACGCCTGCGATGAAACCCTACCTGAACGCATTTCCACTGCCCAACGGCACTGACAACACCGCCACCGGCGTCGCACAATTCAACGGAAGCTTTTCCGATCCCGCCTCGCTCGATGCTTATAGTCTTCGGATCGACCACAAATTGAATGATAGGTTCAGTGTCTTCGGTCGATATAGTTATTCCCCTTCAAACCTTGTTCAGCGCGGTGGCCAGGGAGGTCAGACCTTAAGCGACCTCTTGTCCTCTCAAATCACCACGCAGACAGGGACATTGGGAGCAACTTTAGTCATGTCTCCTGAAACTGCCAACGATTTCCGACTGAACTACAGCAGGACTGATGGGTCCAGCAAGGCTTCCGGGGACAACTACGGCGGTGCAGTTCCACTTCCTTCCGTGCTGTTTCCCAGCCCTTTCACGTTACAGAATGCAAACCTGTTTCTCGACACATTTGCGCTGCCGCAGTCATACGAAGTCGGAGCTTTATCACACAATCTATTGCAGCAATTCAACATCGTTGACACGGTAAGCATGCAGAAGGGAACACATGGTCTGAAGTTCGGAGTTGATTACCGACGCATCTCCGCATCTCGGGTCCCTTTTCTCTATGAGCAGGACGCCTTTTTTCCTGACATGCCCTCGTTCGAAAACGGCGGCTTGCTTGAGGGCGTCGTCGAAGCACGCGTCAGTTCAGCGTTCCTGCTTCGTAATCTTGGGGTGTTCGCACAAGATACCTGGCGACTGACTCCGCGCCTGACTTTAACCTACGGTCTCAGGTGGGATGTGGATTTCACCCCGGCTTCAGTTGGAGGACCCAACATACCGGCGGTAACGGGTTACAATCTGAATGACTTTTCTCAGTTGGCTCTCGCACCTCCAGGCACTTCCCCATACCATATTCGGTTTGGCGATGTTGCACCCCGAGTGGGCGCCGCGTACCAAATTGACCAGAATCCGGACTGGGGAAGTGTGGTTAGAGGCGGGCTTGGCGTGTTTTATGATCTCGCCAGTGGCGAGCTCGGCAACTTGTTAGGGTTTTCGGGCTACCCCTTTTCAGCATCGAATACTCTGTTCGGTCCTCCTTTTGGGACGAGCACATTCCCTTTCAGCTCTGGCGATTCCGCCTCTCCTGCGATTACTCCCGGCAGCCTAAGTGCCCCATCCAACACCTTGACGGCATTTGACCCGAATCTCCGCCTTCCATATACGTTGCAGTGGAGCGTCGCGCTTGAGCAGGCACTCGGACGTCAGCAGACACTTTCAACATCGTACATTGGTTCTGTCGGAAGTCGGCTCATACAGTCAGCGTTCTTATTCCAGCCAAACGCAAACTTTACGCAGGCGGACCTGGTCGGCAATACGGCCACGTCGAACTATAATGCTGTCCAGGTTCAATTCCAACGGCATTTATCACATGGTTTACAGGCGCTCGCTTCCTATACCTGGTCGCATTCGATTGATGATGCTTCCGCAGGTTCATATGGAAACGGAGCAAATACGCTCGTCCCAGGGGTTGATCCAAATCAGAATCGGGGACCCTCCGACTTCGATACACGCGACGCATTTTCGACAGGTCTGACGTACACAGTTCCGTCCGCTAAAATCAGCGCTTTCGCAAATACTATTCTGTCGAGATGGTCCCTTGACAGCGTGGTTCAAGCCCGGTCAGCCCTCCCGGTAAATGTGTATTACTCAGCTTTCAATGCACTCCTCAATGCTTCTGCTGATGTTCGACCAGACGTTATTCCTGGACTTCCTCCTTATCTGTATGGACCACAGTACCCTGGCGAAAAGGCGCTAAATCCTGGTGCGTTCTCGAGTCCACCAACCGACGCGAATGGAAATCCCATTCGGCAGGGAACTCTGGGAAGAAATAGCCTGCGAGGGTTTGGCGCCGCTCAATGGGATTTTTCTGTTCATCGCGACTTTCCAATTCATGAATCACTGAAATTGCAGTTTCGTGCCGAGATGTTTAATTTGCTCAACCACCCAAACTTCGCCCCGCCTGTCGCGGACTTGGGCAGTCCTCAGACCATAAACCCGCAGTTCGGACGGTCAACACAGATGCTGGCGCAAAGCCTTGGCGGCAACGTAGGAAGTGGAGGATTTGATCCACTCTATCAACTCGGCGGCCCGCGATCGATCCAGCTTGCGCTGAAGCTGACATTCTGAATATGTTTTTCCTCCGCAGATGCAATGGCAACCTCTTCAGGCGAATATCGCTGCTGTTGGGCTTTGTCATGGTCCTCCATTACGGTGCGCGTGGCCAATTTAGGCCAGGCCATCTGGTGACGACGAAGGACCTGGAGACGTTGAAGCAAGTGATCTATATGCGTTTGTCTCCTGATGGTAATTGGTTGGCGTACGTGTTGGAGGACGGAGACCTCTGGTTTCTATCGACCCACCCGGGACGCTCCCCTCGAAAAATGTTCCCCGGTACCGTGCCAATGTGGTCTCCTGACAGCAGGAAACTTGCTTATTATTCAGTTAAATCCGGGACACTACAGCTGTGGGTGTTTAAGCTTGACACTGAAAAGTCGGAACAGGTAACGCGTCTTCCAGGCGGTATCGATCCCGATCCCTCGACGCGGTTCAGCGGCTGGTCATACGACATGCTGCGCTACGCCTGGTCACCAGACGGAAAACAAATCCTCTTTTGCTCCCGCATCAGGGTACCCGAGGAAGATCGAACGACTTCCAGCGGTAACACGCGCCCAGAAAAGATTGGAACCGAGGCAGCGCATCCGCTGATACTCACTGATACCACACCTCCAGAATGGACGCTGCAGGGAGTTTTTCGAAGCGGCGGCTTTGTGCCGCATAGAATCAACGAAAAAGGCTCTGTTGCCTCAGACGCGAATAAGAACGAGGCTTTGCTCTCGCCGAGAGTGAACCAGATCCTTCTGGTTGATGTCGACACAAAGGTACTTCGGCAACTTACCAAAGACCACGACCTGTACTTCAATCCTGAATGGTCTCCGGATGGGCATGAGATCACCTGTGGCTCAGGTGAGGGGCATTCGTTAGTCGGTGGTGGCACAGGGACTACCAACATCTACGCCATCGACGCAACGACGGGAGAAAAGAAGCCTTTGACCCGTGGCCCTGGCGTCAAGCGATTGCCACGTTACTCCCACGATGGAAAGCTCGTGGCCTTCCTGGCGGGCGAGTCCTTCGGAGCAGAATCAGTCTACGTTGTGTCGCCAAAGGGAGGGCAGACGCAAAATATCACGGCAAGATTGAACCGCCACGTGACGGAGTTTGAATGGGCGGTCGACGATGGCTCACTCGTGGTCGTCTACAAAGATGGCATTTCCTGGCCGATCGCACAGGTGAAGATAGCGAATGGAGACCCTCACGTTCTTGATAGTGGAGTAGCTGCGGTCCGGCGGTGCCTGACTGTTTCTAAAACCGGTAAGGTGGCTTGGCAACAAAGCGATCCCTTACAAGAGGGCGCGATATACCTTCTCGCTGACACAGCAACCTTTCCCTACATTTTGATGGACATCAACCCGCAGATTAGAACGTGGCGACTTGGAACGCAGGAAATCGTCCGATGGCAGAACCGCCATGGAGACGAACTCGAAGGAATTCTCATTAAACCTGCCGGGTATCGTGAAGGCACACAATATCCACTCATTGTGGATTGCTATCCTGGGACAGCAAACGGGTTCAAGGGTAACACGATGAGTGGCAATCAGGCGCTGGCATCTGCTGGTTATGCAGTTTTCTATCCTAACCCGCGCGCACCGCACGTTTGGATCAATACATTCAAGACCGAAGCTTACGATCATGCTGCAATGGGGCCAAAGGGATGGGAT
>Ga0210403_10001609_pt1 | contig 21238 bp, 19 predicted proteins | sample IncBWC19MmetaG_FD_150863 | JGI IMG/M metagenome (GOLD analysis project Ga0210403, IMG submission 150863) | Forest soil microbial communities from Barre Woods Harvard Forest LTER site, Petersham, Massachusetts, United States - Inc-BW-C-19-M | ecosystem: Environmental > Terrestrial > Soil >... | reverse complement strand
ACTCATCTCGTATGCCCAGTGCGCTGGCTCGAAGGCGCGGAATTGTTCATGTGCCCCTGTCATGGCGGCGTCTATTACGATGACGGCACCGTCGCTGCCGGTCCGCCGCCGCGGCCTCTTTTTCGCTATGATGTGCGGGTCGCAAATGGCGAAGTGCAAATGAAACAGGCGATCGTTCCGATTTCCACCGCGCTGTGATCAAGCTATTCAAAACAGTGTGGAATTGGCTCGACGATCGGTTGGGGATCAGCGTCCTGCTTTCGCCGATGAAGCATATTGCGCCGCAGGATTCGAAATGGTGGTACGTCTTCGGCAGCGCCACGCTCGTTGCATTTATCGTGCAGGTAGCAAGCGGGGTTGCGCTGGCATTTTCATACATTTCGTCTTCGTCGCAGGCTTACGAGACGCTCTTGTTTATCACAAACAACGCGCCATTTGGCCGCTTTCTGCGCGGACTTCATTACTACGGCGCGTCCGCAATGGTGTTGATGATCGGAGCGCATATGGCGCAGACGTTTTTGTTTGGCGCCTACAAATTTCCACGCGAGATGACGTGGACCACTGGAATCTGTCTGCTGGCCTTTACTCTCGGGATGGGATTCACCGGGCAGCTACTCCGGTGGGATTCAACCGCGGCGTGGTCTGTCGTCGTCGCGGCGGAGCAGGCAGGGCGCATTCCAATTATCGGCGACTGGGTTGCCCGCTTCATCCTTGGCGGTAATACCATCGGCGGTGCGACGCTTAGTCGGTTCTTCGCCATCCACGTTTTCGTTCTGCCTGGAATCATGTTTGGCTTTATCGGGTTACATCTGTGGCTCGTCCTTCGCCACGGAATCTCCGAGCCGCCGGTTGCAGGCAAGCCAGTAGACCCGGCAACGTACCGCGCTGAATACGAAGAGTTGCTCAAGAAGAGTGGCAAGCCATTTTGGCCTGACTTGGCATGGCGAGATGTGATTGTCGTCACGGGCCTGATCATTGCGATCGGTGTCGCCGCATTCTTCGTCGGACCTCCGGCGCTGGATAGGCCGCCGGATCCGAGCATACTGGCGGCGGATCCACGACCGGATTGGTATCTTCTTTGGTACTTCGCGCTGCTCGCCCTCATTCCGGCCAGGATCGAAGGCTACGTCATGATCGGATTCCCAATCCTGATCGGGCTACTCCTGCTGTTTGTTCCTATTTGGAATCACAAAGGCGAGCGCGCTGCCTCCCGACGCCCTTGGGCAATTGCGGTCGTCTGTCTCTCGGTGATCATGATTGGTGGGCTTTGGTGGGAAGGACAGCAGTCGCCCTGGTCGCCTAACTTCGAGGCTCAGCCGCTCAGCGAGAAAGTGGTAGGAGCTACAAGCGGTCCGGTCTTCAAAGGTGGTCAATTGTTTCACGACAAAGGATGCCTGAACTGCCACCTCATTCGGGGTTTCGGGGGCCGGCGCGGACCCGACCTAACCTACATCGCGGACAAGCTAACGCGCGACAACCTGGTTATCCGCATCCTCAATGGCGGAGGCAATATGCCAGCGTTCAGCAGCTCGCTCAAACCGGGCGAGCTCGACGCCTTGGTTGCCTTCCTGGAAACACGCAAACGCCCGCTCCGTCCGCAAGATCAAGCGACTGACACCGCTTCATCTTCTACATCCGCATCGAAATGAAAAACGCACAGAGAACGAATTCGTAGTCTCTAAACAAAGGAGTAACTCATGCTAGCACAAATCAATCCAGTAGCTCTTCCAGCTTTGCGAATAGCAGCAACGTTCTTCCTAATCGTCAATCTACTCGGGGGCGCATATATCTTTCGAAATCGCCATCGGTTCTTCGACCAAGATCCAAGTATCTCGGAGGACATTGAGCCCGTTCGCAAACTGAGGGTCGAGGTCGTTATAATACCGTGGTCCACCCTAACTCTCGCTCTTGTCATTTTGCTCATCTATCTGTGGAGCGAGTAGTCGTGAAAGAATGCGATTTTCTGAAATGTCCTCCGCCAACTCCCTAGGAAGCGATAGGGAAATCATCGCGGATGTTAACCTTCTCTTCTTGGAAAGAATAATCCTACGGCTAAAAACATCGCGCAGTTAATGGTAGATACGCTCGTTCACGCGGGAGTGGAACGGGTTTATGGGCTTCCGGGCGACTCCCTCAATGGGTTTACAGACTCGATTCGAAAACAAAAGAAGCTTCAGTGGATTCATGTCAGACATGAAGAGACGGCAGCGTTTGCCGCCGGCGCCGAAGCACACCTGACCGGACGCCTTGCCGTCTGCGCGGGAAGCTGCGGGCCCGGGAACATGCATCTGGTCAATGGGCTTTACGATTGCCACCGAAGTCGTGTGCCGGTGCTAGCTATCGCCGCCCAGATTCCAAGCAATGAAATAGGCAGTGGATATTTTCAGGAAACCAACCCGGAACATCTATTCGCCCAATGCAGCTATTACTGCGAACTGGTTTCTCATCCCGAACAGATGCCGCGGGTGCTGGAGATCGCCATGCAAACGGCGAGTGCGAAACGGGGCGTGGCGGTCGTTACCATACCCGGAGATGTTTCCCTCTTAGAAGCCGGGGAACAGGAGCCGCGGGTTAAGTTTCGAGAGCACCAAACAAGCGTACGTCCTTCCGACGAAGAGATCGCGTTGTTGGCAAAGGTTCTTAATGAATCGGAAAGAGTCACGATCCTGGGCGGTGCGGGCTGTGCCGGCGCTCACGCGGAATTGATCGAGTTAGCTGGTAAACTTAACGCCCCGATCGTGCATGCGCTGCGCGGGAAGGAGTTCATCGAGTACGACAACCCGTTTGATGTCGGCATGACTGGGTTACTCGGATTTACCTCCGGTTACCACGCCATGATGAACTGCACCACCTTGCTTATGATTGGCACTGATTTTCCTTACCAGCAGTTTTTCCCAAGAGACGCCACGATTGTTCAAATCGATCTTCGTGGAGAACAACTCGGCCGACGGACAAAGCTGGACTACGGATTTGTGGGCGACACTAAGAGCACCCTGCGCGCTCTCCTGCTAAAATTAAAGCAAAACACCGAGGACAAGCATCTTAAGCAAAGCGTCGAACATTATCGCAAAGCACGAAAAGGCTTGGACGAGCTTGCGACCGAAGGCAGCGAAAAGAAAGGGAGTCATCCACAATTTGTCGCACGCACGATCAGCGAGCTTGCCAGTGACGACGCCGTCTTCACCTGCGACGTGGGCACACCAACGATTTGGGCGGCGCGTTATCTCACCATGAATGGGAAACGACGTTTACTCGGTTCATTCACTCACGGATCAATGGCTAATGCTCTTCCGCAGGCGATTGGCGCCCAACAAACCTATCCCGGTCGACAAGTCATCTCACTCTCCGGAGATGGCGGCGTCGCCATGCTGCTGGGCGATCTCCTTTCGCTTCATCAGTTGCAGCTCCCCGTCAAAATCATCGTCTTCAGAAATGATAGTCTCGCCTTTGTCGAACTGGAAATGAAAGCGGCTGGCTTCGTCGACTTTGGAACCGATCTGCAGAATCCCGATTTTGCAAAGCTGGCCGAGGCCGCCGGAGTGCACGGGCTCAAAGCGGAAACAGCGCAAGATGTCCGGCCGATGTTACAAAAGGCATTGAAGCAGGACGGACCGGCTTTAGTCGAGGTCCTCGTCCATCGGCAGGAACTCTCCATGCCTCCGACGATAAGTCTCGCGCAAATGAAAGGATTCACCCTTTTCACACTCAAAGCAGTTCTGAGCGGGCGTGGCGACGAAGTCGTCGATCTGGCAAAGATCAATCTCTTTCGGTAAATCCACCGGAGCTCGGCGCGCACGCGCGTCTTTTGAGATAATTCAGGTGTTGACAAGGAATTGTTTTCCGTGGGACAACTACAACGGGTGGAGCTGGCTTGAACATGTAGATACGAGAAGGCCTTACAATGCGCGTCGCTCTAGTGGTTCCCTGCTATATCGATGTGTTCTACCCGGAAGTGGGCATAGCCGCTTTAGAACTGCTGGAAAAACTGGGCGTCGAAGTCGAATACCCGTTTGATCAGACCTGTTGCGGACAACCGATGGCGAACAGTGGTTGCGAATCGGATGCGCGCGCCACGGAGGAACTGTTCATTCGCAACTTCGCCGGCTTTGAATACATCGTCATACCATCGGGCAGTTGCACGCATCATGTTCGGAACAAGTTCATCGCTGCGCCTCTGAGCGAGGAGCGCGAGCTCGTGCGATCTCATTCTTACGACATCGTGGAATTTCTTCACGATGTTATGCAGGTGAAAGAGTTTCCCTGGGCGGAGTTTCCGCACAAGGTTGCGCTCCACACAAGTTGCTCGGCGATCCGCGGCATCTTCATGCAGTCGATGAGCGAGCGTGTTCACGACCCGAAATTTTCGAAACCCAAAGACCTGCTGCAGAGCGTCAAGGGCATCGAGTTTGTGGAGTTCGAACGACCGGACGAATGTTGTGGATTTGGAGGCACGTTTTCTGTTACCGAAGAAGCCGTCGCTGCGAAGATGGGCTACGACAAGCTCGGCTTCATCGGAAAAGCCGATGCCGAGTATATCGTCTCGTCAGATATGTCGTGTCTTATGCACCTTCAAGGATGTGCACACAGGCTTCACAAGGACGTGAAGTTTCGTCATCTGGTTCAAATCTTAAACGGAGATCGCGAATGAGTGCAGGAAGCGTGATTGATCAGGCAGCGAACGCCGCAAGGTTTATACAGGATAGAACACACGAAGCGCACTTTGACGAGCTGCTCTGGATGATTCGTCAGAAGCGCGACCAAGCGGCTTCGCAGGTGCCGGAATGGGAGGAGCTGCGCGATCTCGCGTCTGCAATCAAGGAACACACGCTTTCCAATCTCGCCCATTATCTCGAAATGTTTGAAGCGAGTGCGAACCGGAACGGCGCGATTGTTCACTGGGCGCGCGATGCGCACGAGCACAACCAGATCGTTTACGACATCCTGAAGAGCTGGAACGCCGATAGCCTGGTCAAATCGAAGTCGATGCTGACCGAAGAATGCGACACCATGAAATTCCTCGAGCTGCGCGGCGTCACCGTGACGGAAACCGACCTCGGTGAGCGTATCCAACAACTCGACCATCAGCCGCCCGCCCACATCGTCGCACCCGCGTGGCAGAAAACCACGCAGGACGTCGCGACGCTGTTCGCGAAGGTTTACGGCTCGGATCCGACCAAGGTCGACCCGGTGTACCTGGCGCACGTAATGCGCGAGCACACACGCGCGTTGATCCTGGAAGCTAAGGCAGGCATGACTGGCGGCAATTTCGCTATCGCTGAAACGGGTGCCATAGTCACAGTGACTAACGAAGGCAATGCCGATCTTTCAGGCAATACGCCCAAGCGACGCATCCACTCCGTCGGCATCGAAAAAATCATCCCCAAAGATGAGCACCTTGCTGTGTTTATCCGCCTGCTAACCCGGAGCGCGACGGGAATGCCAATCACCCAGTACACTTCTCACTTCCGGGGCCCGCGCGAAGGCGGCGAGATGCACATTGTGATCGTGGACAACGGCCGCTCTGCGCGGCTTGGCATGGAAAAGTTTTGGCCTTCGCTGAAATGCATTCGGTGCGCTGCTTGCATGAACACTTGTCCTGTCTTTCGCCGCAGCGGCGGTCTTAGTTATGGGTCTACATACATGGGGCCAATAGGCCTTATTACGATGCCGACCTTTGACATTCGCCGCTACGGCGAACTGCCGTTTTCTTCTACCCTGAACGGAAGCTGTTCAAACGTGTGCCCGGTAAAGATCAATATTCACGAACAGATTTATGCCTGGCGCTCGGTGATGGACGAGGAACATCAAATCAAGTTCCCAAAGAAAGAGGCGATGATCGTAGCTGGAAAGGTGCTGAGTCATCCTGAGACTTACCGCATTGCGACAGAGGCTACTGAAACTGCGCTCAAGGAGCTGCCACGCTTCGCAATTTACAATCGCTTAAATCCCTGGGGCTATCACCGCGACGTGCCTGCCCCCGCAAAGGAGACGTTCCATCAGTGGTACAAAAAGAATCGTTTGGGTAACGGGAGCGCGTAGGCATGGACACACGAGACGAGATCCTTAACAGCGTCCGCAAAAATCAGCCGGCACATCGGAAGCTGCCGGATGTGCCCACGTTTCACCGCAATCCCGAGTCGCTCGTTTCTGCCTTCGAGAAATCAGTGAAATACATGGCCGGCGAATTTGTCGATCGTCCGCCATCAGATTTCGCGGCTTACCTCCGGAACAAGTTTCCGGACGCAAAAATTATTTGCTCAGCCGTGCCAGAGTACTCGGGCAATAGAAAACCGGAAGATTACACGAACTGGTCGGACGCTCACGACATTGACGTAACGATTGTTCGCTCGCCTTTAGGCGTCGCCGAGACCGGTTCCGTATTGCTTAGTGAAAAAGAGCTTCGCGTGAACACGATCGGCTTTCTGGCTCATGACATTGTGATCTTACTCGACCCGAAAAATATCGTGGAAAACATCCACGATGCTTATCAACATCCCGCATTCCAACAAGCTAAATATGCTGTGTTGATGACCGGACCTTCCGGCTCCGCTGATATAGCCGGCACAACCGTCCATCCAGCACAAGGCGTGATGACCCTTACGGTCATATTCTGGCCACAGCGCCAGGACCGCGAGAGCGACGATGATTCCGACTGAGACTTCAAGAAACCTGTACTGGGGCGATCGAATCAATTCTCTTGGTGGCTACGATGAAGTTCTTTACTATCGGCGAGTTGGCGCCTTTGCGATACGCGATGCCGAAGATAATGGCGGGCGGAGCCGGTATGAGTGGCCGAACTTTCAAACTTCGGCCGGCCAACCAAGTGAGGTCTTGTGGCACCAGAGCCACGCCGCGGCCCGCTTCGGCAGATGCGATGACGCTGGTGGCGCTGTCGTATTCTTCGGCGATCCGGGGCGCGAGTTTTAGTGGTGCGAACAAGCCAGCGAGCCAGGCGCGATATTCGGGATAATCGGCTGCCGTATAGGTTATGAGGCGTTCTCGGGCGACTTGCTCAAGGCAGACTTTGCGCATCTGCGCCAGCCGATGTGCTGGATGTACCGCGACGCAAACGGGGCAACGGTGCAGTTCCTCAAAAGTTAGGCCAGTCATGAGCTTGTGTGGGACCTGCACGAGCAACGCGACGTTTAGTTTTCCTTCGCTCAGTCCGTGCAACATCTCTTGCGTGGACATGTCGTGAAGTCGGACGCGCACGCCCGAATTTGTTTCGTGAAAAAAACGAAGTGCACGGGGAAGAATTCCCCTAGCCATCGACGGAGCATAGCCGACATGAATCTCGCCGCATGTGCCGACGGCGACGGCTTTCACTATCTGTACCGCCAGGTTAACGCGTTGCAGAACAGCACGCGCCTCGTTTAGAAAGACACGACCAGCGTTCGTAAGTCGGACCGCTTTTGCGTCATGTCGGAAAAGCGGGATGCCGAGCTCATCTTCGAGGTCGCGAATTTGCCGGCTCAACGGGGGCTGCGAAACGTGAAGCCGCGCGGCTGCACGCGTCACGTTCTCCTTTTCAGCGACCGCGATGAAGTATCGCAGGTGGCGCAGTTCCATTCGGACCAGCATACCCGCTCGGCATGGTAAGCCAAGCAACAAAGTATTTCCAAAGACACAATGAAGGTCGAAAACTTTTGTTTCTACCCTCGTGAAAAAACTACTTCGCATCAATCAGACTTCGGAGATGCGATCACTTCGGCAGAGACGCGAGACTCCACTGGCAACACCGACTGATCTCACACGGTCGGCCACCAAAGCATCGCCGCAAACCTCTCGCGCGAGCATCAGGTCTTGGAATTCCGACTGATCCTCATGCAAATCGGCGTAGACAATTTCGCAGCGGCGAGGGTTGACCGCGTCTCGGACGGGGCAGTCGATCCCGCAATCTTAAATTTCCTGAAATCTCCGCCTTCGAAACCGTGAGAAAGAAATAGCAAATCAAAATTCAACAAAGAAATAATAATATGACCCCAACAACATTAGACGGGAAGCGCGGCATTGACGTGCTTCGCGACGCAGAACTCAACAAATCCACCGCTTTTACTGAGGCAGAGAAGGAAGCGCTTGGACTCGTCGGGCTAATCCCCGACGTGACCGAAACCGAGGACGTGCAGTTAAGCCGGGTGCTGATGCAACTCGGCCATAAGACCACCGACCTCGATCGCTACATTTACCTGGTCAATCTCCTCGATCACAACGAGACGCTTTTCTATCGGACCGTGATGTCCGATCCGGCGCGTTTTCTCCCGATTGTCTATGATCCGACTATCGGGGAAGCATGTTTGAAATTCGGTCACATCTACCGCAACACACGCGGCATGTATCTCTCGATCACGCGTCGCGGAAAGGTCAAAGAAGTTCTAAAGAACTGGCCACAGAAGGATGTTCGCTTCATTTGCGTGACAGACGGCGGACGCATCCTCGGCCTAGGGGACCTTGGAGCGAACGGCGCTGGTATACCTATCGGCAAGTTACAGCTCTACACCGCGTGTGCAGGAGTCCCGCCGCAGTACCTGCTGCCGATGTATCTCGATGCCGGCACGAATAACGAACAATACCTGCACGATCCTCTCTACCTGGGCATGCGCAAGACACGTCCGCCGACGGAGGAGCTTTTCTCTTTTGTCGATGAATTCATGGATGCGGTGCAGGAAGTGTTCCCGAAGTGCTGCGTTCACTTTGAAGATTGGACGGGGAAGGATGCCGTCCACCTGCTTCAGCGATACCGCGATAAGTACTGCGTTTACAACGACGACGTGCAGGGCACGGCTGGGATCACTCTCGCGGGAATGATCAACGCGACGAAGCTGAAGGGCACAAAGCTGAAGGATGAAAAATACCTCTTCCTAGGCGCTGGTTCGGCCGGCATCGGCCTCGCCAACCTGCTCTGTTCCGCGCTGGTGCAACAAGGGATGACGCTGAAGGAAGCACAGGCGCGTGTCTATATGTTCGACGTCAACGGGCTCTTGGAATCGACTCGCACGGATCTCTTCGATTTCCAACAGCCATATGCGCACAATCATGCGCCGACGCGGGATTTTGTCGCAGCGATCGAGAGCATCAAGCCGACAACGATTATCGGCGTAAGCACTATCGGCGGCGCATTCAATCAGAAGGTGGTCGAAGCGATGTCGCGTATTAACGAGCGGCCGGTCATTCTGGCTTTGTCGAATCCTACTGACCACGCCGAGTGCACGGCCGAGCAAGCCTATACCTGGTCGAAAGGCAAGGCGATCTACGCCGCTGGTGTGCAGTTCTCGCCGGTGAAGTATAACGGACAGACGTTCCTGCCGGGACAAGCTAACAACTTCTACATCTTCCCGGCAGTCGGCATGGCGATATACGCTACGCAGGCCAAGCGCGTGACCGACGAGATGTTCATCGAAGCTGGACAAGCGGTGGCGGATCAGGTGCTGGCTGACTTACTCAAGCAAGGCATGCTCTACCCGTTACAGTCGAACATTCTCGAAGCCGAGATCCAGACCGCCGCGCGGGTGGCAAAGTTGGTTTTCGATTCGGATCTCGCGCAGGTCGAGCGACCCCCTGGCGACATGGTCGCGTTCATTCGTAAACACGTTTACAAGCCGGAATACGCAAACAGCCCGGCATCGCAGACTCAAACTCGGAGGGCAGCATGATTACACCAAAAAATCTTAACACTCGGTCAAGCCAAACCGGCTCGTTGAAAAATCCCAGAAGTTCCAGACCCAAGGTAAGCACAAGCAAATCCGGTAACGGCCAATTTCGCGTCGAAACAGATTCGTTAGGCGAAGTGAAAGTCGCGGCGGATAAGCTGTGGGGCGCGCAGACGCAGCGTTCGCTGGAGCATTTTGGCATCGGACTGCATCTGATCCCACGAGAGATGATCGCCGCTTACGCCACACTGAAGAAAGGCGCGGCGATTGCCAATCATGCCGGGAAGCGTCTCGATGACGAGCGCTTCCGACTCATTGTCCAGACCTGCGATGAGATTCTCGCGGGCGAGCACTACGACATGTTTCCGTTGCACGTCTGGATGACTGGCAGCGGGACGCAGTTCAACATGAACATGAACGAGGTCATCTCCAACAGGTGTTGCCAACTCGCAGGCACACCGCTTGGAAGCAAGACGCCGGTCCATCCCAACGATGACGTTAACATGTCGCAATCGTCCAACGATTCGTTCCCCTCTGCGATGAATATCGCGGCGGCAGTGAACGTAAAAGAACAATTGCTACCGCCGGTAACGGCATTGCGCGACGCGATCGCAGCCAAGGCAGAGGAATGGAAAGACGTGGTCAAGATCGGGCGCACTCATATGCAGGACGCGACTCCGCTTACGTATGGACAGGAATGGTCAGGCTATGTTGGTATGCTCAGCGACAATCTCGATCGCATCGAGTTTGCCCTGAAAGGAGTCTATCGGCTCGCGCTCGGCGGCACAGCCGTTGGCACTGGCATCAATGCCGCACCGGGATTCGGGGAAGCGGCCGCTGCTGAAATTGCGAAGCTCACAAAGCTGCCGTTCCTTAGTGCACCTAACAAGTTCGCGGTCCAGGGTGCGCATGATGACCTGGTGGCGCTCTCTGGCACGCTTCGGACGCTGGCAGTGTCGCTCTATAAGATTGCCAATGACATTCGGCTGATGTCGTGCGGACCTCGCGCAGGATTCGCCGAGCTGATTATCCCCGCTAACGAGCCGGGCTCATCGATTATGCCCGGGAAAGTGAATCCAACCCAGGCAGAGGCGCTGACTATGATCGCCGTGCAAGTGATGGCGAACGATGTGGCGGTGGGTTTCGGCGGCGCCGGCGGTTATCTGGAAATGAACGTTTACAAGCCGCTAATCATCTCCAACATCACCGATTCGATCAGGATCTTGAGAGAGGGCTGCACGAACTTTCGGAAGTTTCTGATCGAAGGCACAAAGCCAAACCTGAAAAAGATCAAGGAGTATGTTGATCGATCCCTAATGCTGGTGACGGCGCTTTCGCCCGTTATTGGTTACGACAAATCCTCCAAGATCGCGCACTACGCCTTGGACAACGACCTAACGCTCAAGGAAGCCGCACTCAAGCTGGGTTTCGTAACCGAAGACGTGTTCAATCAAGTCGTCGATCCCGCAAAGATGGTTCATCCTTACGTGGCGAAAGCGAACTGATCGGGACCACAGCTTCTGACTCGACACAGTTAGGCAGAAAGCAGAAAAGAGGGGCTATCCGGAGTGAACCATGCGACCGCCGGTTGGCAAAACCCTTATTATGATCTTGGCCGCTTCGTTTGCCTTCACCGATCACGCTCATCCCCAGAGTTCGATAGGGGAAACACTAAGCGGCCCCGACAGTCATGAGACGGGCCAGGGGCCGCATGGTCATCTCCTGGGAGACTGGGGTGGCGTTCGGCCCTACTTGTTCGAACGAGGCGTCAGGTTCGATTTCCAGTACATCAGCGATAATCTCACGAACGTCCACAGCGATCGAAATGATCGGTTTGTAAGTTGGGACCGGGTCCGAGGGACGGTTGATATCGATTTCGGAGCACTCATAGGCCAGGCCGGCTGGTATTTCCATGCGACCGCACTCTGGCAAAACGGAGGCAACCTTGGCACTTACCTTGGTCTGCTGACGAGTCCGAGTGGCATGTCCAGCTCCCATACGTTCCGACTCGATTCCTGGTGGGTGGAAAAGAGATGGTTGGATGAACGGCTGACGGTTCGCCTAGGTCAGTTCGCAGGTCAGGATTTTTACGGAGCACAACACTACGCCGTGTCCTTCATTTTCGAGCCGATGGGATATGCGTTAGGTAATCTGTTTACGGACTTCGAATCTTTTGATCCTCCCTCTACGCCGGCGGCGGAAGTCCGCGTTGTCCCCCTTGAGTACGTCTATATCAAATCGATGGTCATCGCCGAGGACCGCGACCCTTTCTCTCATAACCCAACCGGCTTGGTTCCGCAGTTTCATGGAGGAACAGTAATTGTTTCGGAGATTGGATTCACTCCAGGCAAAAAAGCCTCGTCGGTGCGAGCTTTCGACAATGTTGAAGGCAGGAAAGGATACTCCGGGCTTTATCAGTTCGGCGCATCCTGCAATCCGGGTGACTTCCGCACGGCTACGGGAAAACGAGAGTCTGGGAATTATGTCTTGTACTGGATGGCGAGCCAGGCTCTCTGGCGTGTTGACCCGAACGGGGCAAAGGGCTTTGACGCTACTTTCGCTTACGACTGGAGCCCGCCCGACATCAATCGAAACAACAGTTTGCTCACGGCCGGGTTGCGTTTCAATGAACCCTTGCCGCTTCCCATTCATAACACGATGTCGTTAGGCTATGTCTGGAACCATCTCAGCTCCGATTTTCGGCCTGACAATGCCACTACGTGGAATACCGAACATGGCCTTGAGTTCAACATACTTTTGGATGTCGCGCCCATGGTCCTGTTCCAACCAGTGGTGCAGTATTACGCCAACGCAGGCGGAGGGTCAGAAGACGCGGTTGTTGTCGGATTCAGAACCAAAGTGGAGTTCTAGAAAATGCCTTAATGCGTATGGAAGGAACTGTCTCATGAACATTGGTGGATTGATAAGCGCGCTGCTCCCAGTGTTTTTCGTCCTTGCGCTCGGCTACTTCGCTGGCAAACGCAACGCCTTTGATACCGATCAAGCCGCAGGATTGAGCAAGCTTGCGCTCACCTTCGCGTTGCCTGCTTCTTTGTTTGTCGGCATGACTGACATCCGCAAAGAGCTCCTTCTTCAACAGGGGCCGCTTGTTGTAGCTCTAATTCTTTCTCACGCCGGCCTTTTTCTAGTGGCGTGGTTAGGCCTTAGATTTGTTAAATCCCTGCGCGGAACCGCTTCTATTATATATGCGCTGGTGCTGGCGACGTCCGCGACTCCCGTTTTTGGCCTCGCTGTTCTCGAACCTATTCTGGGCCGTACCAGCGCAGGGGCGGTCGGCCTTGTTGCGCTCGCGATCAATCTTACCGTCCCTCCGGCGGTCGTCCTGCTGGAAATGGATGCAGCAGCAAAGCATCAGCAAGCCGGACCCGGCGCTTCGCAGCGGAATCCGGTCTTAACGGGACTGAATGCCGGCCTAAAATCACCTTTGCTTTGGGCGCCTATTCTCGGCATTGCTCTCGTCCTCGCCGGCATTCATTTGCCACCCGTGGTAGCCGCCTGCTTCCAGTTGATTGGCTCGACCACTTCAGGCGTAGCGGTCTTTGCCGTTGGTCTCGTCTTGGCGGCTCATTCGATTCGCCTTTCTCCTGCCGTGTGGGTTGGTTCTCTTGGGCGTATCACGGTGCAATCCGCAGTTTTATTCGCCCTGCTGCATCTGATGCATATCAGCAGTCCGTTCGCACGCGAAGCATTGGTGTGCTGCAGTTTTCCTCTTGCTACTGTGAGCGTGCTATTTGCAGCACGCTACAAAGCCGTCGAATCAGAAGCGGCTTCGATGCTTCTCGTCTCAACGCTTGCCTTGGCAATCACGGTGCCGACCATTCTCTGGCTGAGCAAATGATTCACAAAGAGAACTCCGACTGGCTGCTACCCGCCCTCCTGAGTACGACGGCCGGTGCGGTTGACGTTATCGGGTTTCTGGCGCTTGGCGGGTTGTTTACCGCCCACATTACGGGCAACCTGGTGGTTCTCGCTGCGCATTATATCACCGGTAGATTCGGCGAGATCGCTCCCTTACTTTCAGTGCCGATGTTTATGGTCGTGCTAGGAATCGTAACGCTGACGTTCGTTCGAAAACCGATATGGATCGTCCGACGAGCGTTGCTTGTCCTGCAAGCTGTCATGCTTGCAGCTTTCCTGGGTTTTGGCGCCGGGTTCGGTCCTTTCGAAAATCCCGACAGTGGTATGGCAGTATTTGTAGGCATGTTGGGAGTAGCTTCAATGGCAATCCAAAACGCGCTCGTTAAACTAGCATTGCCTGGCGCGCCCTCGACCGCTGTGATGACCACAAATGTCACTCAATTCACAGTTGATTTTGCGACGCTTGTTCACGGTCACGATGAATCGAACGGCCTCGCAACAGTCCGACGCCGCGCAGATCTGACATTGGCATCGGTGATTGGCTTCGGGGTCGGATTAGGTTTGGGTGCGGTTCTTGAAATTCACTTCGGGCTCTGGTCCTTGATTTTTCCAGTGACGCTCGCTGCACTCTCAATTCCTCTAGGCGAGGCTAAGCGCATACGCCTCGAGCTTTGATCTCCAACGGGCCGGAACAGGCAACGTAACCGCAAGATGGGTCGAAATGTTTGTGAATATTGCGCCGAATCACCCCGCGATGAACAGCTAGTCGACCGAGTGCGTTGCTATTGTTTGCTTACGCGGCCCTCGTTCGGGCGTAAGACACATCAAAATGCCCACCGTAATAACACTCGAGTGAACATCACCAGAAGAGCAAAAGTACTCAGGGACAATACGTAGATTGCAAAGAACCATAGAAGTTGGCGTTTCCGAGTCGTCACGCTTGCCATCCCTGCTCAGGCGTTTTGCCCCGGAAAATCCAATACGCAACTGCGGAATATGTGAGGATTATTGGCGTGACGAAAGCGGCAGCCACCAACACAAATGTTTGGCTTGCGGAAGATGATGCTGCTTCCCACAGAGTCACACTGAACGGAACGATATATGGAAAGGCAAGCAAAGCTGTAACCGACATGCCTACCATAAAAAGGAACTGGCCTAGAAGGAACGGCACTGCGGGTCTAGTCTTCTTGGGCAGCGCCGTCAACATGCCCGAGACAATAGCAAACAACCCTACGAGATAAGCAAGAGCGATTCCATGCGAGGCCCACTTCTCGCGGATGCTGGGCTGGATTCTGACGGCATAGATAGACGCTATGCCGAACAAGATGGCGAACAACGGTGCAGAAACACGGATGGCGCGATCTGCAAAAGCTTGCAGCGACAGATTTGATTTCAGCTTGAGCCATCCTCCTCCCAGTACGGCGTAGCCGAACGGCAGAGCGAGACCACTGATGATAGGGAGAGGATGAATGACGTCCAGAACGCTTCCTGCGAAATGCTGATTCTCGACTTTCACTCCTTGTATTAGGCCACCCAGCACGAGTCCCTGCATGAATGCGGCTACGAGCGAGCCAACTGCAAATGCAATGCCCCATCCGCGACGGTGCAGCTTCGACTGCACGCGGAACTCAAACGTGACACCGCGAAATCCCAATGCAAGCAACATAAGGATGACTGGAAGATAAAAGGCTGGTAACAAAATTGAATATGCAATGGGAAATGCGGCAAGCAGTGTTAAGCCAGCCATGACGATCCAAGTCTCGTTGCCGTCCCAAGTCGGGGTGATCGCATCGATCATATGGTCGCGAGACGCCGTCGCGGGCTGGAATAGGAGCAATATGCCGACACCCAAATCAAATCCGTCCAGGATCATGTAAAGAACAAGCGCGAACCCCAGGAAACAAGCCGAGACTAGTGGCAGATCCATTTCTTCAACTCACTCGTCGTCCCGGGCTGTCCAGCACGTACGGACGGAACGCGTTCTTTACAGAGCCCGAAGCTTCTGCATATGGCGGAGCTTCTTCGGGGCCACGGCGAATAATGCGCAATGCAAAAATCAGAAAGGCAGTTATGAAGACTGTATAGACGCAAACAAATGCGATCAGAGTCGACAAGAGCGCCACAGCCGGCACGGGAGAGATTGCGTCCACCGTCTTCAACATGCCGTAAATAACCCATGGCTGCCGTCCAGTCTCGGCAACATACCAGCCGGCCAACGTCGCAATAATGCCGGACGGTGTCATGAACACCAGAATCCAAAGGAACCAGCGGGAACTGAAGAGTTTTCCGCGGAAGCGCAACCATAGTGAAGCAACTCCAACAGCAAACATGACCATGGCCAAGGCATACATGATGCGAAAGGCATAGAACACCATTCCCATTCTGGGCTGAAGATCGCGTGGCGTATTTTTCAATCCTTCGACGCGCCCATCGAGACTGTGCGTCAACCAGAGGCTTCCGAGGTAAGGTATTCCCAATTGGAAGCGATTTCGCTGATTGTTTTGGTCGGGGACTATGAACCAATAATATGGTGCCGGCGACTGCGATTGCTTTTCCCAGAAGCCCTCTGCGGCCTGCATTTTCGACGGTTGATGCTTGAGCATCGTGCCGTAAAGAATGTCTCCGATGAAGACCTGTCCGGCTATCAACACGGTCCCGAACGCGGTTCCCAAAGCGACGGTCCTGCGCGCAAACTGCTGATGTTTGCCTTTCAGCAGATACCAGGCGCCTACTCCTGCGACCAAGAATGACGCGGTGAGGTAGGCTGCAGTCACCATGTGGGGAAGCCGATAGAGCCAGGAGGGGTTCACCAGCACGTGGCGCCAACTTACTACGGTCAAATGGCCATCATGGAGTGCGACACCCGCGGGCGTCTGCATCCAGCTATTTGCCGAAAGAATCCACGAAGCCGAAATAAGCGTCCCGATCGCTACCATGCACGTAGCGAAAAAGTGTAGCTTTGGGCCGACGCGATGAAGACCGAAAAGCATGATTCCCAGAAACCCTGCCTCCAAGAAGAAGGCCGTCAGCACCTCGAGTGCGATCAGTGGACCAATGGCTGGTCCAGCCATCTGCGCGAATCGAGCAAACCCGAGACCGAACTCAAAGGAGAGCACGATTCCCGTGACAACCCCAATCCCGAAGCCCATGGCAAAAATGCTGAGCCAAAACTTATAGATTTCGAAATATACCGGCTTCTTAGTCTTGAGCCAAAGGGCCTCGATCACTGCCAGGAAGGAAGCAAGGCCGATCGACATCGTCGGAAAAATGATGTGAAAGCTCACCGTAAAGGCAAACTGAATTCTGGCGATAGTAGAAGGATCGAGATTCATGATTCCGAACCCTGGGTCGGGAACGCGACGCAGACAACAACAGCACCGAGTACGAATACGGCCAGCCCGGCAATCGCAAATTCCAATCCAAACACTCCGACAATGGCAAAGAAGAAGAACACCCCAACGAGTCCTGCTATCGTTCCGGCGAGAATTTTCTTCAAGCGCATTTGTCTCTCCTAAATTGCTGAATATCTAATCGCCTGACACTCCCGGCGTAGCGGCAAGGTTCTATTCGATTAACATGGTTATGGAACAGACTTTGCAAAGCAAGAACAAAACCATCGGAAACCCAGATCTCGAACGTCAATCCCGGGGACAAGGTGAAGATCAGACTTATGGGCTACCATAGGCAGCCTTTCGGGGGTGTTGTCGAGAGCACTGGCTGGACGGTTTTCATCCAGGACGGCTCGACTGTGCGGCTTATCCCGCAGGTCGCGCAGACGATCGATTGGGTCCAGCTCCCCCAGCGCTTTCCGGGCCCACGTTAGGCTCACCGGAAAGCCGCCGGTATTATTGCGCATCGGTCAGACCGCCTCGGTGGCCGTCCAGAGTCACTAGGGACCCCTAACTCGTGGACATAGTTCAGGCCAGCGACACCGCCACGTGCCACGAGACGTCAGCCCAATCTTACTTACCAGTGGAATCCGACCTTCCGCATGGGTCTCGAATATCTCTACAGGACCAAGGAAGCCCGCAATCATGCATCCCACGATGGCCAGCGGCTGAACTTCGTTGTTAAGCATGATCTGGTGAAGTAATTTTCGACATGATTGGATCACTATCTCGAAAGAGGAAACGAACGTAATCTCACACATGGTATCTCAAAATCCGACCGGGCGTAATGGTGGCGACGGAAAAGGCTGGTTGCCGTGTTTGAGAACTGTTAAAGGAGTCTTACCGAGGTGGAGAATGAATCTGCGCTTCTTAAGCGTGCAATTGTTCGCGGCCATCGCGATCGCACTTGCCAGCGATTTCCTTCCACCTGGCACGTCCCGTGCGAATGAAATGGAAGCCACCCACCCGTTGGTGTAACTTTTGAGAGGCATTTAGCAACGAGCGGCAACAAACGCGTATGAAGGCGAGTAAGTCCCTTCAGAACAATCAGTCGACTGCGACCGAAAACGAGCTTCGCCGCGCCGTTGATACGACTCCCGCGTTTATTCACACTGCTCGGCCCGATGGTTACCTGGATTACTTTAATCGAGGATGGTTGGATTTTTTTGGTAAGTCACTCGAAGAGGTTTGTGGGTGGCGCTGGACCGAATCGGTTCATCCGGAAGATGTTGCTGGAATAGTTCAAAAATGGCACGCCGCTTTGGCGAGTGGGGAACCATTCGAAGCTGAAGCGCGCGTTCGACGCGCGGACGGAACATATCGAGCGCTTTTGCACCGGAAGGCGCCACTTCATGACGAACACGGGAACATAGTGAAGTGGTTCGGGTCAAGTATCGACATCGAGGACCGCAAGTGCGCTGAAGAACAACTTCGGCGAAATGCCCAGGAGCTGCAAAGAAGCGAATTCTATCTCTCCGAAGGTCAGCGCCTTTCCCACGCAGGAAGCTGGGCCTTTGATTCTGCGGGGTTCGATTACTGGTCTCCTGAATTATTTCGGATTCACGGCCTGGATCCAGCCAGCAAAGCGCCCACTCTTCAGGAATACCTCGATTTGCTTCACCCAGAGGATCGCGAATTCATGGCTAACCTGATCAAGCGAATCCTGGTGGACGCCTCGCCCTTCGATGCGACCAAACGCATCGTGCGACCGGATGGGGAGGTTCGGTACGTTCGTTGCGTCGGGGCTCCTCTTATCGAAAACCAAAGGCTGAAAAAGTACGTTGGCACCGCCATAGACGTTACTGAGCAGGAAATTGCGGCGCAGGAGCTCCGTCGCCGCGAGGCGTATCGCGAGCAGGCAGAGGCACTCAGTCACACCGGCAGCTTCGGCTGGAATGTATCCACCGGGGAGTTGGTTTGGTCGTACGAGAATTTTCGGATCCTTGGTTATGAGCCGACGGTCAAGCCAACCCTGGATCTAGCATTGAAGCGCATTCACCCGGAAGACCTTTCGTTCGTCCAACGAATGATGGAGAAGGCGAAATCTGGTACGAATTTAGAACTCGAGCATCGTCTGCTAATGCCCGATGGTCAGGTCAAACATGTCCATGTAATTGCGCGTCCACTGACGAACGAGTCAGGCGAGCTCGAGTACGTCGGAACCGTAATGGACGTGACGGCGAGAAAGAAGGCGTTCGAAGAAATTAAAGCGCTTCGGGACGAACTTCAGAGAGAGAATATCGTGTTGCGTGAAGAACTCGGTAAGACTTCGATGTTTGAAGAAGTCATCGGAACTTCGTCTGTCTTGCAAATGGTACTAGAGCGCGCAGCCAAGGTTGCCCCGACAGACTCCACGGTTTTGATCATGGGCGAAACCGGTACAGGGAAGGAATTGATCGCCCGAGCCATTCACAAACGGTCAAAGCGCTCGGAGGGCCCGTTCATCAGTGTGAATTGCGCAGCGGTTCCTTCTTCGCTGATCATGTCGGAGTTGTTTGGTCACGAAAAAGGAGCGTTTACCGGAGCGGTTCAGAGGCGGCTTGGTCGATTCGAATTGGCCGAGGGCGGCACGATTTTTCTCGATGAAGTAGGCGATCTGCCAACGGAGACGCAAGTCGCATTGCTGCGCGTTTTGCAGGAACGCGAGTTTGAACGCGTAGGTGGCACGGAAGTTTTGCGCGCTGACGTCCGCGTAATCTCGGCGACGAATTGTGATCTCCAGGCGGCCATCGCAGACGGCGCCTTTCGCACGGATCTTTACTACCGGCTCAACGTTTTTCCAATCAAACTGCCGCCGTTGAGGGAGCGGAAAGACGACGTTCCATTGCTCGTGAATTATTTTGTTGATCGTTATGCGAAAAGAGCGGGAAAAAAGATTGAGCAGATTCAAAGGAAGTCTCTCGAAGCGTTGCAAGAGTATTCATGGCCCGGCAATGTCCGCGAACTGCAAAACGTGATCGAACGTTCGCTCATCATCACCGAGACGAACGTTTTTTCGATCGACAAGAGTTGGCTAACTAACGAACCACAACGGCTGACGGCCGGTGCCGCGCGGAAATCGAACGACAGGAAGCGCATCGAAGGAGCGCTGGAGCAAAGTTACGGAAAAGTCTCCGGACCGGACGGCGCTGCGGTAAGGCTAGGCATGCCCGCATCTACTCTCGAATCGAAGATCCGTGCGTTACGGATCAACAAACTCGACTTCAAGGGCATTTAGCGCGCGGAATCTTCGCTTCGTCGCGATTCGCGATTTTTGCAACCGCCTCCTTTGCGCATTGCCAGAACTTTTCCGCCGCCGGGCTGAGTCGCCTTCTTGGCGCGGCGATGCCAACGGAAATTGGTTTCGGTTCAGGAATGAGGTCCAAAACTTTGACCCGGTTTCCGAAGCTGTAACCAAAAACGTCCATACCAATTGCGACGCCGGTTCCCGCTTCGACGGACGCAAGAATGCCGGACAAGCTGTCATGTTCCTCCACGATGCGCGGCTTTTGTTTGACCTTCGAAAAGATGATCGAGAGATAATCATAGTATTCCGGATAGTCTTCGCGAGTGAGGGCAATCAACGGTTCGGCCGCAACCTCGGAAAGCGGAATGGCGCGGCGTCGGGCAAACGGATGCTGCGGGGCGACCGCCACGCAAACGCGTTCGTGAAACAATTCTTCATATCGCAGGTCGCGCAGTGAACTAGCCTTCGGGGGAGAAACGATCAATCCGAGTTGAAGTCGGTCATCGCGTACGCCATCGAGAATGGCTTTGTTACTCCAATCGTGCAATTTGACGTGCACGTTCGACATCGCCCGCTGAAACGCACGTAAGGTTTTCGGCAGAATTTCGGCGACTGGCGTCGGTGAGTAGCCGACGTGGAGTTCGGTCTGGCCCTTGGCACCGATCGCGCGCACTTTTAGCAATGCCTCGTCCGTGTGTTTCAAAATCGCGCGAGCCTCCTCCAGAAAAGCGCGGCCTGCGTCGGTCAACCGAACCGACTTGGCAGTGCGTTTGAGCAAGCAAAATCCAATTTCATCCTCGAGATCGCGGATCTGTCGACTCAATGACGGCTGCGCAACATGCAGTTTTTGCGTCGCGGCGCGCGAGACGTTTTCGATTTCCGCCACCGCAACGAAGTAGCGCAAATGCCTTAGTTCCACTGCCTTTGAGTATGCCTGCGAGATATGCTGAGGCAAGAAACATAGTCTTTCCCCAGATCGGCATCGTGGCCGCATTGTTTGGTCATGAAAATCTTAACTCACATCAGCCGGTTCCTTTTGGGTCTGATCTTTTTGGTCTTCGGCCTGAATGGATTTCTTCATTTCATTCCGATGCCTC
>Ga0210403_10001608_pt1 | contig 21238 bp, 16 predicted proteins | sample IncBWC19MmetaG_FD_150863 | JGI IMG/M metagenome (GOLD analysis project Ga0210403, IMG submission 150863) | Forest soil microbial communities from Barre Woods Harvard Forest LTER site, Petersham, Massachusetts, United States - Inc-BW-C-19-M | ecosystem: Environmental > Terrestrial > Soil >... | reverse complement strand
AGCCTTAAGAATCTTAAGTTCTTATTCAGTCATCCGTGATGTTCTTAGCTTATGTAAAAACCTACGCAATAATTTAGGACGCGTCAATTCGAACGTGCCGCTTGTTCGCGTGTTGGTCATGCGCATGTCTTTTTTGATCTTACCTTTCGAATAGATTGATTCGGCACTCGTGCGGCGCGCGGCTTTTAACGATTCAGTCACGCCATGGCAGCGTGCTAATTTGATCGGGCGACAGCGCGTGGCTCTAATTCGTATTCATCGACGGGACTGCCGGCAATGTACGGGATCCCAATGAAATTCAGCACAATTGACCGGCTGAAGACCTTGGCACTTGGAGGCGCAGGCAGTGGCGATGCCTGTTGTATGGCCATAACCAACGAACGCCGCCAGGAGGCGGAGCCGTTGCAGCGAGGCAGGAGGATTTCTTGAACATTTCCGGCCGCGTCTTGCACAATCTGTGCTTCGCATTGAAAGGTCGCGCCGGAATCGGCTGGCGCCGCAGATTCAGTGACTTCGTTTACCGGCGTTCGGGGCCGCCGCCACACCCGGTCGATGCGCGCTTGTATTTGGCCGGTGTAGATGCCCAACAATCGAGCTTGCTCGGCGCCGTCCGCTCCATTGCCCATTGGATTGGAGGCTTGATCCTCGCTCAGTGCCAGGGTTTCGAAGTTGCGAAATTCGGGCGGATCCGCGCTGATGGGCGATTTGATTTTGATCTTGCTTAAGTCTGGAAGCGAAGCGACGAAGTTTTGCGTGGGCGCCTGCATGAAATTCGCTATGGGCAGAGTGATCAGCACGAGGTTCCCCGAGGCGCCGTTTTTCAAATTGGCCTGCGCGTCCACTGACTTTTCCATCTCGGGAGGCTTCGCCTTGGGTTCCCGGCCGACAAGGGCCAGCGACGGTATGATCAATGTGTGCAGCAACAGTGTGCCGAGGATGCCCATGAGGGTTGGAGAGAGGAAGTGTCGCTGCCGGCGCCTCTTCGGTGTGACAGGAAGGGGCGAGTCCTGCCAATCGACGACGTGCATTTTTGGGGACCTATCCATTGGTCCGCGGTCCGCTCGCATCTTTGATGTCCCGACTATGATCCCTCGGCCAAGACGAGCTTAGCTCTAGTTCCGGCCGGCCAATACGGCGATGACGCGCCTCTCGCCCGGCGCCACGTAGGCGTTTTCCCGATAGGCAATGGTGTCGCCCATTCTCACTTCGATGGTGTGCGCTCCGGGTGCGACCTCCAGTTCTTCAGGCCGGTTGAGGACTTGCTTGGTTTGACCGGATTGCACGCCGTCGACGAATACAATCGAACCGACCGGCGCGCCGGTGACAATCAGTGCGGTCGGCTCGGGCAGAGCCTTCCGGTGAAACCAGCTGCAGCCGGAGAGGCAGACCAACAAGACGATGAGCAAACCTTTCATTGGAGATCCAAATGGCGGCGGCAACGCCGAGCGTATCACGGCGTATGGCGTCCCGATAAGCCAAGTCCGCCACGCTGGACGAGTCCCGGCGCCAGGCGCTCTATCGAGACGATGCCGCTGTAGAAACGCAGCAGCGGCGCCCGTGATCGGGCGCGGCGCTCCGATCTAGTGCAGGTGTTTCGAGAGAAAATCCATGGTACGGCCCCAGGCCAGGTCAGCCGCCTTGGCGTCGTGCTTCAGGTAGGGCAGATTCTGAGAGTCGGCGGTCTCATTCGCGAAGGCGTGTTTCGCAGCGTAGCGGTGGAAGTCGAATCGAGCCCCGGACTGGCGCAGCTTCTTCTCCAGTTCATCCACCGCGGCGATCGGAAATACCGTGTCATGGATGGCCCAGTGCGCCAACACAGGAACTTTGATCCTGGATGCATCCACGTACTCGAGGGGAGGGACGCCGTACCAAACAATCGCCGCATCGAGTTCGCTGAGATTCACGGCTGCGAGCAGCGTCAGTGCGCCACCCATGCAAAAGCCCGTCACCGCAACCTTCGGGCTTCCCGACGCCTTGAGATGTTTAACGGCGCCGCCCACGTCCTGGCCGGCCGCGTCCCCGAAATTGAGATTATTCATCAAATGCTCGGCTTCGTGAGCTTGCAAGGCAAGCTTGCCGCGATACAAATCCGGTACCAGAGCCCGATAGCCGGCCGCCGCCAGCCGGTCGGCGACTCCTTTGATCTGATCGTTAAGACCCCACCACTCCTGGATCACCACGATCCCCGGCGCATTTCGGTGCGGTGGTTCGGCGAGATAGCCGCGAACGCCTTGGCCGTCGGGCCGCTTGAAGTCGATTATTTTGCCCATGCGGGTTTTATATCCGCCAAGGGCGGTGCCGTCAAAGGCAACGAAGCCGCGCCGGTGATCGCGCCTTGGCCCGGGGTCTGAAGCACCACCGCCACGTGCGTCGCGTCTTGCGGCAGCGAGCTTAACGGGACGCTGAACTCGCGCGCGGAGCCGCTGAAGCTTCCCAAGCGCGCGAGGGAGCGGACGATGTTGAACTCTTGCAGCGTTCGGCCGGAATTCTCGCCGCGTCCGATGTGCGAAGTCGCCTCGCGCAAGTAGCCGATCAATAATACGTCGGCCGTTTTGGCCCCGGGCTGAGCGCCCACCGAGATATTGAGCTGGCTGCCGCTGCGGGCGATGCGGGTCGCGACCCCGTCGCGCGCCTCGCTCAGCGCCGACAGAATCGAGCGCCGGTCGGAACCGACAAAGCCTTTCTGGCCGTCGATGATCGCTTGCGGGGTATAGACCGAAGACTCGCGCAAGTTGCCGGCGTAGACACGCTGCCGATGAGTGGCATCGGCAAACGTGAATATGTCGCGCCAGCCTTGGTCGTTCCAATAGTCAACGTGAAAGGACAGCGGCAGCACGTCGGGCCGTTGCGCAAGTTCCGCGAGGAATGCCTCGGCGGGCGGACAGGAGCTGCAGCCCTCGGAAGTGTACAACTCCAGCACGGCCGGCCGCCGCTCAGCCGAGGCCATGCCGGCGCTTAGAGTTGCTGCGGTCAGGGCCACGCAGATTGCAAGTGGGTTTGTCATACCAAGAAGACCGGCCCAGCGGCGAAAAATTACCGCGGCCCCCCGCAAAACCCCGAAAACGTTATCCGCCGTTCTGGCAGTATTGCGTGACCATGAGCATCAGTGCATGAGTGCCGGTGTCTTCTTGTTCGCCGATCGGCGCAGCTCGCTCGCATTCTGGACAGGCTCGGCGCTCGTCAGCATCGGCGTGGCATTGCACCTGCCGATGTTTTGGATGGCGCGCCACTCCGGCTTCATTCTCGCGGGCATGCCGATGGATGGCGGCATGCTGCTCGGAATGGGGCTCATCGTCGGCGGGATCGCGGCAACTGCCTATGGTCTGCTGCCCAAGGCCGCCGCCGCGCCCGCCGCAGACGAATTTCTCTCGCCGCCCGAGGACGCTGCCTTAACCTACGCCCACTGGAGATTGATGGCGGTGCTGGCGGTCGCGCTGGTCATCGATGTCATGAAGCCGGCAAGCCTCGGATTCGTGACGCCGGGAATGCGCACGGAATACGGCGTCGATCGCGCCACGGTTGCGCTGCTGCCATTCTCTGCGCTCATCGGCACCGCCGTCGGATCGTTCGTTTGGGGAGCGCTCGCCGACCTGTTCGGCCGGCGCGCCGCGATTCTGCTGTCATCCGTGATGTTCGTGGGAACCTCCATCTGCGGCGCCATGCCCTCCCTGTGGTGGAATATCGGCATGTGTTTTCTCATGGGCGCGGCGGCGGGCGGGATGCTGCCGGTCGCCTATGCGCTGTTGGTTGAGATCATGCCGACCAAACACCGCGGCTGGTGCCTCGTGCTGATTGGCGGTCTGGGCACGATCGGCGGCTATTTCGCGGCGAGTCAGCTGTCGGCGCTGCTGCAGCCGTTGTTCGGTTGGCGGATCATGTGGTTTCTCAACCTGCCAACCGGTCTTTTGCTGATCGCTCTGAGTCCTTTGATTCCCGAGTCCGCCCGTTTCCTGCAACACAGGGGGCGGCTTGGCGAGGCGCGCGCCACGCTGGCACGATTCGGGATCACGAGCGCAACGCGTCCTGTGGAACCGGCCGCGCCAGAGGGTGCTCACGTCCCCGTGTTTGCCATTTCAGGCTTCCTCGGTGCCAGCGTCGCCCTCACGCTGGCAGCTCTCGCCTGGGGCTTCGTGAATTTCGGAGTACTCCTGTGGCTGCCCAGCGCCCTGGTCGCGGAAGGGCGCAGCGTCGGCGTGGCGAGCGCCATCGTTGCCAGGTCCACGCTCATAGCCGCGCCGACCGTCATTGTCGCGGCCTACCTCTACAGCGTGTGGAGCACCAAGTGGACCGTGCTCGCGGCCATCGCCATCACGACGCTGGGCTTACTGGCCCTGATGTTGCGCGGCATGGGAATTTTTCCGCTGCTGTCGAACCCGATCGTATCCTTGTCGCTTCTCATCGTGGGATCGAGCGGCGTCATCTCGACTCTGCTGCCGTATGCAGCCGAAAGCTATCCGGTGGGGATCCGCGGCCGCGCGACCGGATGGGTTGCCGGCTGGAGCAAGATCGGCGGGCTGATTGCGCAGGGGGCGGGCACCTTGGCTCTCGTTCCGGCGCTCGGCCTCGCCGCCGCCGCGGTTGCCGTGCCGGCGGGATTGTCGCTGCTGTTGATTTTGAGCTTTGGCCGCGAAACTCGCGGCAGGGATTTGCGCGAGCTCGAGGGCCGGCGGCGCGCCCCCGCGTATTAGCAAATCTACGATGGCGCCCCGCCGCTGTATCGATGAGAAGTCCCGTATGCCACTCAACCGGAAGCAGCCTGCTGCCACCAAGCCATCCGCATGGCTGGTCGTGGCATGCCTGCTGACCGTCTACATTGTGTGGGGCACGACCTACTTCGCGATCAAGGTGGCGATAGAGGGCATTGCGCCGTTTTTCTTGGTGGGAACCCGCTTTGCCGTTGCCGGCGCCGTACTGCTGGGCTGGCAAATGCTGCGCGGCGGGCCCATGCCGACGGCGAAGCAATGGCGCGGGGCAGCCTTGGTGGGGTTTCTGCTTCTCGTGGTCGGCAACGGCGGCGTGTCGATCGCGGAACGCTGGGTGAGTTCCGGCGCGACCGTGGCGCTCATCAGCGTTATGCCGCTGGCGACGGCGCTCTGGTCCGGCGCCTTCGGCGAGTGGCCGCGGCGCGCTGAATGGATCGCCATTGCGCTCGGCGCCGCGGGGGCCGTCGTCATGCTGATGGGGCGCGACCTGCAGGCCAGCACCCTGGGCACATTGCTCATCGTGTTTGCGACCGCATCGTGGTCTTTGGGTACGGTGCTCTCCCGCCGCGTGGATATTCCGCACGGCCCGACCGGCTTCGGCGCGGAGATGCTGACCGCGGGCCTCATGGGGTTGACCATCAGCGCGGCGCTGGGCGAGCACTGGGCGATGCCGCATGCGCCGCGCGTTTGGTGGGCGTGGGGATACCTCGTGGTATTCGGCTCGCTCATCGCGTTTTCGGCGTATCGATTCGTCGTCGAGCGGATCTCGCCGTCGCTCGCCGCAACCTACGCCTACGTGAATCCGCCCGTGGGGCTGCTGGTGGGTTGGTTGCTGGGCGGTGAGAGTTTTTCCAAAAACGTTCTCGTCGGCTTGCCCGTGGTGCTCGGTTCGGTCGCGTTGCATGCCTGGATACACTCACGCGAAACGCCGCTCGTGCAGCCTAAAGTCCCGCTCGGCACAGCACCGCGCCCTCCGTAACAATCGCGTGGCAAGCCCTGGGCTGAGCCGCTAGGATCAGCTACCTATTTGCAGCGGGATTTCCTATGCGCCACGTGTTTTTGATTCTGGCAGCCGCATCGAGTTTCGTGCACGCGTCTCCCGGGCAATCCGCGCCGGAGCGCGCGGACGGTTGGCCGGCCTATGGGGGCGATCCCGGCGGCGCGCGCTACTCCACCCTCACACAGATCACGGCGAAGAATGTGGGCGAGCTCAAGGTCGCCTGGACTTTTCGCACCGGCGAACTTGGGCAAGGCGTCAAGGACTGGCGCCGCTCCGCTTTCGAAGCGACACCCATTCTCTATGACGGCATGCTGTACCTGACCACCAGCAGCACCGATGTCGTCGCGGTGAATGCCGCCAGCGGCGAGCTGCGCTGGCGGCATGAGTCCCAAAGCCGCAAGGACCTGCACTATTCCGATGGGGTATCGCGCGGCGTGTCGCTCTGGATCGACGAGCAACGCACGCACGACGCAGCCTGCCGCGCGCGCATTTTCGCGCCCACGCTGGATGGACGGTTGCTGGCGCTCGATGCCGCGACGGGCGCGCTCTGCACCGATTTCGGCGATGCGGGTGCGGTAAATCTGCTCAAGGACATTCGCTCTCAGTTTCAAGAGGGCGATGAGTGGCGCAATTACTTGGTGACCTCGCCCCCCGCGATCCTGGACGGCAACGTGATCGTGGGTTCCTCGATCGGCGACAATCGCGCCGTGCTCGAAGAGCTGGGCACGGTGCGCGCCTTCGATGCGCGCAGCGGACGTCTGGTGTGGAGCTGGGATCCGATCCCGCGAGATGCCGGCAACCCCGTATATAAAGAGTGGGATTCACAAACGATTGGCAACGCGAGCGCGGCCAACGCCTGGGCGCCGTTGTCGGTGGATACCGCCCGCCACCTGGTGTTCGCGCCCACCGGCTCCGCCAGTCCGGATTTTTTTGGCGGCTCGCGCCCCGGCGACGATCGCTGGGCGAATTCCCTCGTGGCGCTGGAGGGCGATACCGGCAAACTCAAATGGGGCCAACAGCTCGTGCATCACGACCTGTGGGACTACGATGTGGGATCGCAGCCGACGCTCGCGAACATCATGCACGACGGCCATTCCGTGGCCGCCGTGATTCAGGCCACGAAGACCGGCTTTCTCTTTACGTTCGATCGCGACAACGGCACGCCGCTGTTTCCGATTGAAGAAAGAGCCGTGCCGCAGGACGCGGTCCCGGGCGAACACCCTTCGCCGACGCAGCCGTTTCCCACCGCACCCCCGGCCTTGGTGAGGCAGTCGAAGATCACGCCGGATGACGCCTGGGGCGTTGCGTGGTTCGACGCCCGGGCCTGCCGCAAGCGCATCGAGCAATTTCGCTCGGAGGGCATCTTCCAGCCGCCCGCTCTGAAGGACTCGTTGATGCAGCCGGGCAATGCCGGCGGCTCGAACTGGGGCGGCATCGCGTTCGATCCACAGCGCCAGCTCGCAGTAGCCAATACCATGAACCTACCGTTCATCGTGGCCTTGATCCCACGCGCCGAACTGGCCGCACAACGCAACGCGAAAGAGTACCAGGACTTCGAGTTCGCGCGACAGCTGGGCACGCCCTACGGCATGCGGCGCAAACCCTTCATGTCCAACTTCGGCGTTCCCTGCGTCAAGCCGCCGTGGGGCACGCTGGCCGCGATCGACATGCAGCGCGGCGTCATCAAGTGGCAGATTCCCTTGGGCGATACGCCGGTGATTCATCTGAACTTAGGGATGCCCGGTCTCGGCGGCCCCATCGTCACGGCGGGCGGGGTCATCTTCATTGCGGCGAGCCTGGACGACCGGCTGCGCGCCTTCAATACCGATGATGGAAAATTGCTGTGGACCGCGAGCCTGCCGGCAGGCGGTCAGGCAACACCGATGACCTATGCCATCGACGGACGGCAATACGTGGTCATCGCAGCCGGCGGATACAAGGAGATGAGCACCCGCGGCGATTATCTGGTCGCCTACGCGTTGCCGCGATAGCCGCTAATCTTTCGCGCCATCCAGAGTCCGTACGGTTCCGAGCAAGACGTTCGCGCCGTTCTCGATGTCGCCGGGTTTGGAAAACTCCTTGGGTGAATGGCTTATGCCGCCGATACTGGGGATGAAAATCATCCCGACGGGTCCGAGATGGGCCATCTCCTGGGCATCATGCCCGGCGCCGCTCGGCATGAGCTTCGTGGAGAATCCCAGACGTTTTGCAGTCGCCGCGATCAACTCTTGCAGGGACTTGTCGGTAAGCGCCGGTTGGCTGATGTCCTCCGGGGAGAAATGAAAGGTGGTTCCGTTCAGGCGCCCGATCTCCTCGGCCGCCTCGCCGGCTCGATCAAAAAGGGCCTTTATTTTGCTCGCATCCAAATCGCGTATCTCCAGGCCTAGCTTTACCTTGCCCGGGATCACGTTGTACGCACCGGGTTCGGCTTTGATCCAACCCACGGTACCCACTTGCCTGCCGGGCACGCCGGTGACCAGAAGATTGAACTTCTCCACGAAACGAGCCGCCGACAGCAGCGCATCGTGACGCTGATCCATCGGTGTGGTGCCCGCATGGTTGGCAAAGCCCTCCACCGTTACCTCACTATGAAGGATCCCGACGATCCCCTCCACGATGCCGATTTGAACATGCTGTTGCTCCAGCACTGCCCCTTGCTCAATATGCAATTCAAGGTACGCCCGGATGCTGCCGGGTGCCCGTTTCGCTGCCGCGATTCGATCGGGATCACCGCCCAAGAATTTGATGCCGTCACGAACGATTTTCCCGCTCTGCGACACGGCATCGAGCCTCGCGGCGTCCGCGCCTCTGCCGATAGCGGTACTGCCCACCATGACCCCTTCTTCGTTCTCGAAAATGATCACCTGCAAGGGGTGACGCAGGCGCGCGCCCTGTTCGTGCAGCGTCTGGGCCACTTCGATTGCCCCCAGTGAGCCCACATCGCCATCGTAGTTGCCACCCTCGGGAACCGAGTCGATGTGCGATCCAATGACGATGGGCTTGAGAGTGGTGCCGGTTCCGGCTCGCGTGCCCACCAGGTTGCCGGCGACGTCGATGCTGACCGCGAGTCCCGCCTCGCGCATCAATCCCATGACGTACTCGCGGCCGGCAAGATCGGCTGCCGAGTAAGCGACCCGGCTGACGCCGCCCTGCGGATTCTTGCCGTACTCGGCGAGACCTTCGAGGTGTTGAATGATCCGCTGCCCGTTCACCTGCGGGAGCGTTGCCGGCCGATCGGCCGCCCAGCAGCCAGCACTCAAAAGAATCGCGCATAGGCCGAAGATTTTCACTACGCAACACCTCGATCGAATGGTCTCGCCGCTTCGAACCCAGGATACCCCTTACGAGCGGTCTTTGCGGCTCGTCGTTAACTTTTCGTCCCAGGCTTACTTCGCCGGTGTGCCGTGGCGCACCGCGCCGCATCCAATGCGGCGAGCCGTGCAAATGCGAGCCCGATTCTGCGCGTGCCTTTGCGGGTAGATCTCGCGGTGGTCGATCTTGCGGTGCGTCGAGGCGCACGGAGCAGGGCAGCGCGCTACGCCCTGGCCGTTGCCGATTTGCGCCGTGCCTCGCGGCTCAAGATCCAGAGCGCGCCGGGGAGTGCGGTGAAGTCGGCGATCAGCGCCAGCACGAACGCCGATGCGGACACGATGCCGAACTGCCGCATCGGCGGAAGATCCGATAGCGTGAGGGCCAGGAAGCCGCTGGTATTGATGAGGGTCGCGAACAGAATCGGCCGGCCGGCGGTGAGCATGGCGTGCCCGAGCGCGCCGCCGGTGGTGCCGTTCGAGCGGCCTTCCTGCAGGTGATAGAAAAAGTGCACCTGATCGTTCTCGGTTGCGCCGAGCACGGTCGAGCCGATGAGAATCGTGGCAATGTTGAGCGGAATGCCGCCCACGCGCATGACGATAAATACCGACAGGATGGCGAAAAAGGAGGGAATCATCGTCATGAGCCGCGCCGACGGGCTGCGAAACACCACCAGAAAGGCCAGAAAAATAACGCTGGCGGTGATCGCAAAGCTTTGCGTCAGCGTCGGCAGCAACCGCTCGGTGATGATGGCCGACAGCACGCCGTTGCCCGCCATTTGACCGCGCACGGTGCGGAAATTGGGGTCGCTCGCCTGCGCCTCGTACCAGCTTTGCAGGATGAATTTTCGCATGGCACCGGCAGGACCGAACACTTCGGCGCGGCCGCGTATGCTCAAGCGCACGCTCGCGAGACCTGCCACGTCGACATAGCCGCGCGCGGCGGGTTCGGTCAGGAGAATCTGCTCCAGATCTGCGGCGAGCTTAGGCCACGCGCCGGATGCCGTGGGCAACTCATCGGAGCCGGATTGGATGTAACGCGCCCAGCGCAGCAAGGTGGTGGGTCCGTCGACGGCATTGATCCCGGGATGCTGTTCGAGCCGATGCGCCAGCAAGTACACGCTGCGCAGAAACTCCGGATCAAGCGCCTGACCGGGTTGCGTCTGCAGCCACAGGTCCTGCACGTCCAAGCCGTTCGCTTGGACGAATTGGCGCGTATCCTGCGCCACGGGCTCGCGCGGATTGACATACGTCAGCGCGTCGGTCTCGAGCTGCAGCGGCGCAAGCTTGCCGGGAATGCCGAACAGCGCAGCCGTGCCGCACAGCATGATGAGTACGGCGCCGCTGACCAGGAACCAGCGGTAGCGGCGCGTAGCCGGCACCAGCAGCCCGACGATTTTGGCAAACCACTTGTCATCCGTCGCGGCGCTCGTCCGCCGCGGCGCACGCAACAGGGACTGCAACGCCGGGAACAGCGTGAAGCACCCCACCCACGCCGCGATCAACCCGCAAGCCGTCCACAAGCCCATTTCGCGCACGGGGCGAATGTCGGACACGGCCAGTGCCGCAAATCCGACCGCGGTGGCGAACATCGAGGCGGTGCAGGGCAAAAACTTGTTGGCGAGCGCGCGCGCATGGTGCTCGAGGGGCGCAGAGGCGCCCGGCTCCATGTACCTCGAATGAATGTAGACCAAGGTGGCCGTGGTGGTGACCATGACGGTCAAGGGCACCAGCGTCGACACCACGCTATTGGAAAAGCCCAAGAACTCGCCCAATCCCACCGCCATGGCAACCACCGCGCCCAGGGTGAGAACGATGGCCGCGAGCGTCCGCCATGAACGATAGAGGATGAACACCAACGTCAGCAGAAAAATGCCGAACAGCGGCATGAACTTTTTGGTGGATGCGTCGGTTTGCCGCTCCAGCCACGCATCGAGCCACGGCGAGCCGACGCGCCGGACCGCGGTGAAAGGGTGGCCGGAGGCAGCGAGCGGCAGAACCTTGGCGTCGATGGCGGACAGCACTTGGTCGCGTTCGGCGGGTGTATTCACCCGCAGGTCGAGCGCGATGGCGAGATAATGATCGCCCATCAACCCTGCGCGGCGCACCAGCGAGGTTCCCGACGCGAAGGCGCGCAACTTCTCCGCGTCGCCGCTGCCGATGCTGGCCGGCGTGCCGGCGCGAAAATACAAGGTGAGCAGGCTATGGGCTTCGATCTTCGGAATCGCGTCGAGCTCGCGCTCCAGTTGGTCGGCACCCTGCAGCGCAGCAGGACTCAATGGGTCCGCCGCTTCGAGCACGATGAGGGCTTCTTCGCCTTCCGGAAACGTACGTTCGAACTCGCGGGTGGCTTGCGCCACCGGGTCGCTGGGCACGATCAGCCGGTCGATCGACGTGTCGGTGGGTATTTGCACCAGGCCGTAGAGGCCGGCGAGGGTCAAGAGAGCGAATACCCCGACAATCAACCGCCGTGCCTGCAACACCCGCATGAAGAGTTGCTGCAGCCAGGGTGAGACGAACATGGTGCGATGGTCACTCATGGAAGGGTTAATGATAGCCTGTCACCATGAGCACTCTCACATTGGCTGCCGTGGCCACCTTGGTTTTTTGTGCCCCCGGCTACCCTGGCGAATCCGGCGATGCGCAGCCCTTCGTGGATCAGTTTGCCAAGGCCGCCGCGGCCTCTGCCGGCTGGAAGTCCGACAGTCTTGCGGCCGTCTATGATCCCACTGAGCAGGGCGGGCTGGCGAAACTGGGCGGCAAGGACGCCATGCTCGCCTTCGTGCCCTACGCCTTTTACCTGCAGCATGCGGCCGCACTGCACCTGACGCCGCTGGCGCAGGCCGATGTGGCCGGGGTCGGCATCCAGGAACGCTGGACCCTGGTTGGCAAGGCGGGTGGGCCCGTCACCGGCCCGGCATCGATGACGGGTTACACGATTTTGAGCGTCGCAGGTTACGCGCCGCAGTTTGTGAAGCATTCGGCCCTCGCTGACTGGGCGCTGCCGACGGATGTCAAGATCGAGCCGACCGGGCAAATCTTGAGCGCCTTGCGTCGCGTCGCGTCCGGGGAGCCGGTGGTGGCGCTGCTCGACCAGACGCAGGCCGCGGCGCTCGCGACACTGCCGTTCGCCGCGCAAATCAAAACACTCACGCAGTCCTCGCCGTTGCCGGTTGCCCTCATGGCGGTGGTGCAATCGCGCCTGCCCGAGCCGCGCGCCAAGTCGTTTCAGGCGGCGCTGATCAAAATGAATGCGGCGAATGGCGGGGCGGAAACGTTGGCACAAGTCCACCTGAAGGGCTTCGTGCTGCCGCAGCTCCCCGGCACTGCCGGCAAACCGTGAAGCGCTGCGTCGGCGTCGCGGTGGCGGCCTTCAGTCTCGCGGCATGCCAAGTACCACCCGGCCGGCCGGCCGCGCCGCGTCCATCCATGACGGTCGAGCAACTGGCGGCGGCCGTCGCCACGGATGCACGACGCAGCGAGACTGAGAAGGATTCAAAAGTCCGTGATCAGCTCGCCGCCGATGCCGGCCGCGACGCGCAAACCTGTCTGGAGCGCGCGCCGCAGGCTCCCGCCTGTCTTTATTACGACGGGATCGCACTGGGTCTCAAGGCTCGAGCGCATCCCTTGCAGGCCAGCGAGGCGTTGAAGACGATGTTGGAGATGCTCGGGCGCGCGGAGGCGGCCGATCCGGAGTATGACCAGGCCGGTCCCGCTCGCGTGCAGGCCCTGGTCCTCGTCAAGGCGCCGGCATGGCCCTTGGGGCCCGGCGACGCAGAGGCGGGGTTGGCAGCGGCGCGCCGCGCGGTGGCGCTACGACCCCGGTATCCGCCGAACGTGCTGGCATTGGCCGAGGCGCAGGCTATGACCGGCGACAAGCACGGCGCGCAAGAATCCTATCGACGTGCGCGCGACTTAAGCGCCGGATGGCCGCCGGGCCGTGATCGAGAAGACTGGTTGCACGAAGCCGATCAGGCGCTCGGCAGGATTGCGTTGCACTAGACTCGCCATGGTGCGCAGAAGACTCGTTGAGGAGGCGCCAAGGATTGAGGAGCAAACGCAGTTCGCCTGATCTCAGGGCTCCGACTTGCTCAAGGTTCGTCGGAACGCCGCGATGATAGCCGGTTGCGGCAAGCGGATGGCGGGCACGTTTTGGTAGCCTTGCCAGCCGCCGCCGAGACTTTTATACAGCTGAACGAATTGCTCTCCTTGGGTGACCTGCGCCGCGGCGTACTGCTCTTGAAGGTCATAGAATTGCCGTTCAGCGTCCACGACATTGAGAAAGTCCGTCAGCCCGCGGTTGTAGCGTGCGCTCGCCAGGTCGACGGCGCGCTGCCCGGCGAGCATGGCATCGCCCAGATGCTGCAAGCGATCTTGTTGGGCCATGTATCCATCGAGAGCCGCGTCAACTTGCTGCACGGCGCTCACGATCGTCTTGCGGTAGGTCACCAGACTCGCGTGGGCTTGCAAGTGAGCGATGTCCACTTGCGCATCGAGAGCGCCAAAGTCCAACAGCGGCCAGACTGCGGAAGGTCCAAACGACCAGATATGCTTGGAGATGCTCGGCAGGGTTCCCCAGCCCTGCGCCTGGGAGCCGATCGACCCGACGAGCGCCACCTGCGGAAATAAATTCGCCGTTGCCACACCGATGCGCGCGGTCGCCGCGGCCAATTCGCGTTCTGCCTGCTGAATGTCCGGCCGCCGCTTCAGCAGATCGAGAGGCACGCCGGGCGCCACCGGCGCCGGCATGGAGGGGATGAGACCGGGGGCCGACAATTCGTGAACGAGGCTCTCAGGATAGTCGCCCAACAGGACCGCAAGCGCATACTCGCCCGCGCTCACCTCGGCATCCACCGGCGCTATTTGCGCTTCGAGCGTGTCGAGTTCCCGCCTGGCAAGCTCCACATCGAGTTCATTGGTGATCCCCCGCTCATAGCGCAGGTTCACGATGCGCAGCGATTCGCGCAGCACGCTGCTCGCGCCGCGCAGGATGCCGGCGCGAATCTGCAAGCCGCGCAGATCGACGTAGCCTCGGACCACGTCGGCGATGAGGGCGGTGATGACCGCGGAGCGCGCCGCCGCCGCAGCCTGCGCATCATACCGCGCAGCCTCGAATTCCCGGCGGAATTTGCCGAATACATCCAGCTCCCACACGGCGTCGAATCCGGCAATCGCATTGATGTGTTGCAGGCCATTGCTGCTGTCCGCCGAGCCGAGTCCCGGCTCAACCCGGCCGCGCGTCAGGTCCGTTCCGGTGCCGCGTCCGGCCGCCGCGGTGGCGTCGGCTTTGGGCAGGGCATGTCCGGCGACGATCGCCTCGTAGGTGCGCGCTTGCTGCAGCCGCGTCAGTGCGATCTCCAGATCCGGATTGGACCTGATGGCGCGCTCGACCAGCGAATCCAACTCCGGATCCTCGAGGGCACGCCACCAGTTCGCAAGATCGGGAGCGGGGGCCGCCGCCGCCCCGGCCGCCGCGGCGGTTGAGCCGCTCGCCGCGGTGGCCACGCCGTTCACCGTGGTGGCCGCGACGAACGCCGCAGGTGTGTCGGGCTTCGGTGTGTGGTAGTTGGGCCCCGCGGCGCAGCCGCTCAGCGCCAGACCCAGGCTCGCGAACAAAGATGAAACCGCTTTCATGGGAGTGCCGTCGGTCATCGTTGCATGGGTTTGGGTGTCGGGTCGCTGTCGGTCGGCGTGACGCTTTGACCTGCCGCGATCTGACTGCTGATGTTCAAGACCAACCGGTCGCCCGCTTTGACGCCCGAGCCGAGCTCAACCAGACTGCCGTTGTCGCGGGCAATGGTCACGTCCTGAAAATAAATTTTGCTGTCCGCATCGACCCGTGCGACCTGTGTGGCTTTGGGCCGAAAGATCAGGGCGGCCGCCGGAACTTCGACCAAGCCGCGCGGCTGCAGTTTGAAGGCCACATTGACGTAGGTGCCCGGCAACAAGGCATGATTCGCATTCGGCATGTCGACCTCGACGCGCATGGTGCGCGCCTGCGCGTTGATCGATTCCGCCGATCGGGTGATGGAACCGGTAAACACATCCCCGGAGGATCCGGTCGAGCGGATCTGCGCCGGGATGCCGGCCTTCATGAGCTCGCTGGCGGAACTTTGCGGCACATCCACGAACACGCGCAGGGGATCGGTCTGCGCGATGCGGTATAGCGGGGTGGTCGTCGATGCGCTGCCGGCGGTGACCAGGTTGCCGAAGTCGATCTTGCGCTCCGTGATGGTGCCGTCGAACGGCGCGACCACCCGCTTGAATTGCGCGAGCGCGGTGTATTGATCGACCTTGGATTTGTCGAGCGCGACCTGGGCAGCGGCCGCGAACAAGCGCGCGTGCGCGCTCTCATAATCGGCTTTCTTCGATTCGCGTTCCTGATCGGACACGACGCCCTTGGGCGAGTCGCGCCAGCGCTCATGCGTGGTTTTGCTGAATTCCTCTTCGGCCCGGCGCGCGGACACCTGCGCCTCGGAGGCTTTCAATTGCGCGCGCGCGGCACTGAGTTCGGCATCGAGCTCCGGGGTCTCGATGATCGCCAGGACCTGGCCCTTGTTTACGTGATCGCCGATGTCCACCATCCACTTCGCGACATAGCCGCTGACTCGCGCATAGATCGTGGTTTCGTACCAAGCCGCGGTCTGCCCCGGCAACACCAGATCCTGGCCGACGGCAGCGGGACGCGCAATGATGACATCGACCGGAGGCGCTGCCGAGAAAGCACGGTCGGCACCTTTGCGCAGCGCATGGGCCTCGACCAAGCGAATCAGCATCACCGCGCAGAAGCAAAACACCAGGATGCCGGCGGCTATACCTGCGCCAATCTTCAGGGCCCTGCCGGTGCCGGGGTGAAAACCGGTGGAGACCGCGCCGCTTTCGGTACGCGACGTGTCGTCAGGCAATTCGTCATGCGGTTGCATTGGCTCTACCCATAAGATCCGAATCGGAAACAGTCGTCGGCCGACGGCGCAACAAGCGGTACATCGTGGGCACAAAGATCAGCGTCGCAAAGGTGGCGAACAACAGGCCGCCGATCACCGCGCGGCCCAAGGGCGCGTTCTGTTCGCCGCCTTCGCCTATCCCCAGGGCCATGGGCGTCATGCCGAGAATCATGGCACCGGCGGTCATCAGCACGGGGCGCAGGCGCGTATAGCCGGCGGATGCCGCCGCGCGCAACGGGTCGTCGCCCGCGGCCATGCGTTGGTTGGCGAAGCTCACGACCAGAATGCTGTTGGCCGTGGTCAACCCGATGCACATCAGCGTCCCCATGAGCGCCGGCACGCTCATGGGTGTTTGCGACAGAAACAGCATCCACAGCACGCCGCCCAGCGCGAAGGGAACCGCCGTGAGCACGATCAAGGGATCGATCCAGCTCTGGAAGTTCATGACCAAGAATAGATACACCAAGATGATGGCCAGAGCGATGCCGGTGAACAGTCCCGCATAGCTCTCGCGCATGGTTTCCACTTGTCCGCCCAAGCTGACCTTCAGGGCTTTGGCCGCATCCGGCCGGTCCGCGGCCAGCACCTTGTCGATGTCGTGCGCCGCTGAGGACAGATCGCGCCCCTGCACATCGGCATGTACGTCGAACACCGGCCGGATATTCAGCTGCGAAGCGACCAGCGGAATCGCGTCCCGGCCAAAAGCCGCGAGATTGAGCAGCAGTTGGCCCCGTCCCGTCCCGCTCCCCGGCGTCACCGGCATGGTTCCCAGATCCTGCGAGGTGCCGATGCGGTAAGGGGGCACCTGCACCACCAACGGATAACTTACGCTGTTGCGCGGATCAACCCAGAAGTTCGGGGCCGATTGGGCGCTCGAGTTCGTGGCGACCAGGACGTTGTTCGCCGCCTCTTGCTGTGTCAGACCAATTTGTGCGGCGAGCGCCCGGTCCAAATCCACGGTCAGCGCCGGAGCATTCGGCACTTGGAACACATGGGAATCCACCACGCCGGGCACCTTCCTCAGGTCGCGTGCGATGGTCGAAGCCAGGGCGAATGCCTCAGCCTGATCCGGCCCGGAAATCCGCACGTCGATCGGCGCCGGCTGGCCGAAATTCAGCACTTGATCGACGATATCGGCCGGTTGGAAGAAGAACTGCAGCTGCGCGAAATGCGCCGGCAGGGACTCGCGCAGTTTCGCGATCAGCCCTGCGGTCGGCGCGTGCCGAGCCTTCAACGAGATCAGTATCTCGCCGTCCATCGGGCCGACCGTGGCCGAGTCGCTCAACGCGATATTGATGCCGCTGTACGGCAGGCCGATGTTATCGAGCATCACGTTGATTTGGTCGTTGCCGATCTGGCGCCGAATCTCGGCCTCAACCTCGGCGAAATACTGCTGCGTTCTTTCCAGGCGCGTTCCGGGCGGCGCGCGCACATGCAGGCGCATCTGGCCCGCATCGACATGGGGAAAGAAGTCCCGCCCCAACAGCGGGAACAGACAAATTGAACCGACCATCAAAACGGCGAATGCCGCAATGGTCGTGACGGACTCGGCGAGCGTCCAGGCCAGCGCGTTTCGGTATCGTTCGCGGAAGGATTCGAAGCCGCGCTCGAAAGCCGCCTGCAAGCGCACCAGAGGATTCCTCGGCGCCGCGTGCTGGCCCACCGGCCGATGCTGCGTTTCCGCCTGAAAATCGGCGACCGACCGGCGCATGAGCATGTTGAAGAGCACCGGCACCATCGTGAAGGACAAGGCGAGGCTTGCGAGCAGCGCCCCGATCACCGCGAGCGCCAGCGGCGAGAACAAATATTTCGCCGTGCCCTGCAGAAGAAACACGGGCACGAAAACGATGCAGATGCACAAGGTCGACAGGAATGTCGGTACCGCGACCTCCCTGGCGCCGACGACGATGGACTGGCGCAACGGTTCGTTCATCGCCACGTGTCGCTCGATGTTCTCGATGACCACCGTGCCGTTGTCGACCAAGATACCGATGGCCAACGCGAAGCCCCCCAGCGTCATCGTGTTCAGGGTTTGGCCCGTCACGTAGATGAACAGCACGGCGGTGACGATCGACAAGGGAATGGCGGCAAGAATGATCAAGGACAGGCGCATGTTGCCCAGAAACAAGATGATGACCAAGGCGGTCAACCCGGCAGCCATGCCGGCGCTCAAGCCCACGCTGTTGAGCGCGGCCTTGACGAACAAGGATTGATCGAACAGCGGCTGGATGGCCACGTCCTGCGGCAGCAGCTTCTTGATGTCATCGAGCGCCGCGCGAACGCCGGCGATCACCGCGAGCGTCGAGACGCCGCCGGTCTTGCGAATGCTCATCAGCGCGCCCGGTGTGCCGTTGACCGAGACGGAGTTGGTTTGAACCTGAAATCCATCGTGTACGTGCGCGACATCGCGCATGAAAATCGTGCGCCCGTCGACCTCCTTGATGGGAAAGGCGTTGATCGTGTCGATGAGATTCGGCGAATTGTTCATCGCCAGCGCATAATCCTGGTCGCCGATCTTGACGTCGCCGGACGGCAGGATGACATTCTGGCGCTGCAGCGCCGCGCTCACATCCGCCGCCGATAATCCCCGCGCTTGCAGGGCCTGGGAATCCAGGTCTGCCATGATGACCCGTGGCTTGCCGCCGTAGGGGTAGGGGACTTCGGCGCCGTGCACCACGGCCAGGGCGGGACGGATGATGTTCTGGCCCAAGTCGTTGAGCTTGGTATCAGGCAAGGACCTGCTGGACAGGCTCAGCTGGATGATCGGTACGTCCGTCGCCCCATAACGCAACACCAGCGGCGGCGTGATGTTGGGTGGCATGTACTTGAGCACCACGAGTGCGCTGCTCGCCAATTGCGAGATCGCGCGGGTTACATCCGCACCTTCGTGAAGGTACACCTTCTCGACGCCGACTCCCTGGTAGCTCACGGCCTCGATGCGCGAAATGTCATCCACCACCGAGGCGAGTTGGCGCTGGTGCAGCGTCAGGATCCGGTTCTGCATGTCCCGGGCGTTCATCCCGTTGTAGGTCCACACCACGGCGACCACCGGGATGTCGATTTCCGGGAAAATATCGACCGGCATGCGCAGCGCGGCGCCGATCCCCATCAAGGAGATCAAGATGAGCGTCGCTACCACGGTGTAGGGGCGCTTCAGCGCAATTTCGACCACGGACATGCGGAATCCTCTATCACGCAATGTAGACGGGGGAGGAGGGGAAGTCAGGAGCCGGAAGTCACGATTTGCGAGTGACTTTAGTCATTTTCATCGCGAGTTCCGTGCGGGTGTTGGCATGCAGCTTGTCCATGATCCGGCTTACGTAGTTTTTGACGGTCCCCTCCGCGAGAAATAACGCGCCGCCGATCTGGCGATTGCTCATGCCCTCGGCGATGAGCTCGAGTACCTTTTCTTCCTTTTCATTGAGCACTTCAGCGGCGAGCATCTGGTTTGCGGTGGGCTCCGTGCGCCGGGACTGCGATTCGACCGATTGCGCGAGGCTGCGAAACTGGTCCATCACCTTGCGGGCGATTTGCGGCGTCAGGCGCGATTCACCCCGTTGCAGCGCGCGGATGGTTTCGAGCAGTTCATTTTCTGCGGCGTCCTTCAGCAAATAGGCCTGTGCGCCGGCGCGCACCGCTTCGAATACGGTCTCATCGTCATCCAAGGTCGTCAAGACCAGGACCTGAGTCCGCGGGAGTGCGCGCGTGATCTCGCGCGTTGCGACCACGCCCCCTTTAAGGGGCATGTGCAAATCCATCAGCACGACATCGGGTTTCAGCAGCTGGGCGAGCTCGACGGCCTCCACGCCATTGCAGGCCTGGCCCACGACCTCCATGTCCGCTTCCATCGACAGCAGCAACGCGGCGCCGCGGCGCACGAGGGCCTGGTCCTCGGCGATGACGATGCGAATCGTCGGCGGGGATGTTTCGGCAAGGTTTGTCACTGGACCGGATGATGCATCTTGCGGGGCGGTGAATGGAAGTGACTTTAGTCACTCTTGAGCGAGCATGCCTTCCAGCCGGCGGCGAATCAGCTCCTCCGCATCCGCCATGATGCGGTCGATCAGTTGCTTGCAGGTCGGAATGTCGCGGATCAATCCCACCACCATGCCGCAAGACCACGCGCCCGCATCCATCTCTCCGTCCAGCATGATACGGGGATAGACACCGCCGACCTCCGCGGCGATATCCGCGAATCTCAACGCCGGCCCCAGTTCGCGCTCCCTGAGCAAGAGCCGGTCGACCGCGGCATTGGCCAGCACGCGCTCGGTATTGCGCAGCGGCCGCATGATGAGGCGGGTGTCGAGTTCGGAGGCCGCAACGATCGCCTCCTTGACGCGGGCGTGTACGGGTGCCTCCTGGGTGGCGATGAAGCGCGTGCCCATGTTCATCCCGTCCGCGCCCAGGGCGAGCGCCGCGACCAGCGAACGCGCGTCCGCCATGCCGCCGGAGGCGACGAACGGAATCTTCAGCACTTCCGCGGCGCGCGGCAGCAAGATCATGTTCGGCACATCATCCTCACCGGGGTGGCCGCCGCACTCAAAGCCGTCGACGCTGACCGCATCGCAGCCGATCGATTCGGCCTTGAGCGCATGGCGCACCGAAGTGCACTTGTGGATCACCTTGATGCCCGCGCCTTTGAGCGCCGGCAGATACTGTTGCGGATTGTTGCCGGCGGTCTCCACGATTTTGACGCCGCTTCGAATGATCGTATCGACGAACTTCGGGTAGTCGGGCGGCGTCAGCGCCGGCAGGAAGGTGAGATTGACGGCAAACGGCCTGTCCGTCATGTCGCGGCAGCGGGCTATTTCGAGCTGAAGTTTCTCAGGCGTGCGCTGCGTGAGCCCGGTAATGATCCCCAAGCCCCCGGCGTTCGACACCGCCGCCGCCAGTTCCGCGAAACCGACGTAATGCATTCCGCCTTGAATAATGGGATGCTCAATGCCGAGCAGCTGCGTAATCCGGGTTTTCAAGAGTCGTCTCCGCTTTATGTTCTTGTTGGAATCCCGGAGGATTTAGCATGGCTGCGGCATGCGGTGCAACGAGAGTGGAATAATTATTAGGGTCTTCGTGATTTCGTATGGGTAAAACGAGCGGCCTAATCACGATGCGAAGCCTACTTTCTTTGGATTCGATGCACATTGAGAAGGAGCGGGAAGTTGGCATGATGTGCGGATGGCCAAATCAGTCGAACGCCGCCGATTGGCGGACGCATATGCTTTCCCGGGCTTTCGCCCGCTGCAACGTGTCCACGGGATGTTCGGTGATCCGAGTGCTCGGCTC
>Ga0210403_10001602_pt1 | contig 21308 bp, 21 predicted proteins | sample IncBWC19MmetaG_FD_150863 | JGI IMG/M metagenome (GOLD analysis project Ga0210403, IMG submission 150863) | Forest soil microbial communities from Barre Woods Harvard Forest LTER site, Petersham, Massachusetts, United States - Inc-BW-C-19-M | ecosystem: Environmental > Terrestrial > Soil >... | reverse complement strand
GGAAGCGCGTGCAGAGATTGCGATGATCAAAGTGGTTGCGCCGAACATGGCTCTGCGCGTGCTGGATCGCGCGATCCAGGCGCACGGCGGCGCGGGAGTTTCGGCGGACACGTTTCTCGCGGGCGCCTGGGCGAATGTGAGGACTTTGCGGCTGGCGGACGGGCCGGATGAAGTGCATGCGGAATCGATCGCGAAAGGCGAGCTTCGAAAATGGGGAAAGCCGCGGGGGCGAGAGCAAGCGGATTAATGCGAGACAGGATGCACGGCGGAACGCTTTGTTCCAGTGGAGAGTAGCGTGGCATCACTTGTAGTGGAAACGCCGGAGTCTCTGAAGCAGCATGTGGGGAAAGAAATTGGTGTGAGCGAATGGCTCACCGTGACGCAAGAGCGCATCACGCAGTTTGCGGAAGCGACGGAAGATCGGCAATGGATTCATCTAGATCGCGAGCGGGCCGAACGGGAGTCGCCCTACGGAACGACGATTGCGCATGGTTTCTTGACGCTGTCGCTGATCAGCCACTTCATGGCAGGAGTGATGCAAGTTCGAAGCGGATTCGGATGGATGATCAACTACGGACTGAACCGAGTGCGGTTCCCTTCTCCGGTGCGAGCAGGCGCGAAGATTCGCGCGCGAGCCACACTTGTGAACCTGAAGGAAATCGAAAGAGGTTACGAAGCAACGTTTGGAGTGACTATCGAGGCTGAGGGCGTTGAGAAGCCTTGCTGCGTTGCCGAATCGCTCATTCGCTACTACCGTTGAAAGCTGCGAGCACAGTCCTGGCTCATTCGGAAATGCATTCCACTTGAAAGCGGATCAGATTGCGCCAGTTTCGGAAGTTCGCAGAGCTGCGCCGAGCAATAACTTGATTCGATGCGGCATGCCGGCAAAGCGTTCGTCGTGGGTCAGGCCCTGGTGATAGCGGTAATAAATCTGCTGGACGATAACGGCGATTTTAAAGCGCGCAAAGACTACGTAGAAAGCCATGTGCGAAACGTCACGGCCGGTTTTTTGCGCATAGCGCTGGACGAGTTGGTCGCGCGTCAGGCAACCAGGATAGGTGGTGGGTCCCCAGCGGGTATCGAGAATTTCTTGCGGATCAGTGGCGTCCACCCAATAGGCCAGCGCAGATCCTAAATCCGTCAATGGATCGCCGATGGTGCACATCTCCCAATCCAGGACGCCGATAATTCTGGTGAGGTCGTTGGGATCGAGGACCACGTTATCGAATTTGTAGTCATTGTGAATGAGAGCGGCGGCGGAGGTTCCGGGCATGTGCTGCTGAATCCAAGTCGAGATTGTTGCGACTTCCGGAATGTCGTGAGTTTTCGAGCCGTGGTAGCGCTCGATCCAGCCACGCACCTGGCGTTCGAGATAGCCCTGAGGCTTGCCCAAATCCGCGAGGCCAATTGCGCTGTAGTCGAGACTGTGAAGGAGCGCGAGATTGTCGAGAAAGGATTCGCAGATGCCCCGAGCGGTCTCGGGCGAAAAGTCCAAGCCAGGCGGAACATCTCTGCGAAGGATGACGCCGTGAATTGGATCCATTAAATAAAATGGAGCACCAAGCACAGAGTCGTCGTCGCAAAAAAGCAAAACATGTGGTGCCGGGGAGTAATGGGAATGCAGCTTCGAAAGTACGCGAAACTCGCGGCCCATGTCGTGGGCGGTCTTGACCTTACTGCCGAAGGGTGGGCGGCGAAGCACCAGTTCACGCGGACCCAGGTGTACCGAATAAGTGAGGTTCGAATGGCCGCTTGGATATTGACGGACGACGAGCGGGCCAGTTTCATTCGGAAAATGATGGCGAAGAAACGGTTCGAGCTTTGCGAGATCGAGTTCCTCTCCATCGCGAACGGGCGTAGTTTGGTCTTGAAAAGCAGCCATCTTTTTTTTCGCGCCCCTATCGATAGGTCAGCAGAGCGGGATCGTCCAAATGCTGAAAGGAGTTGAAGGTGCTCATCGTAAAGCGATCTCCGGAAAACACAAATTCGCTGTAGGAACAGTTACGCGCCATCCATGCGACGCTCAAAGTCTGTTCCGCGGAAAGCTGTAGAGCACGCTGCACGGCTGCGGCGACCGGTCCGCCGGAGGTAAAAATCACGCTGATTTCGTTTTTTTCCGCATGGGAGAGAAATTGCGAAAGCCCGCGATGGACGCGAGCGATGAACGATTGCCAGGACTCCACACCGTCGACAGCCAATTCGCCTTTGACCCACATGGTGACAACTGTTTCGAAGAGTTTTTGAAAATTGCGGCGGCGCTGCGGCGGGCTGTTGGCGGTTCGCACCGCTGCATCAAGTTCACGGATGGATGCACTGGTTTCGCAGAGGAGGGGAAGGCTTTTTTCAAGCACGACGTCGCCTTGAAACTCGTCGAATTCGTCGAGCATGACTGATTGAGGGAAATTCAGGCCATGCCTGGCATAAGACTCGCGCACCGCGTTCTCTGTGTCGCGATGACGGACACGCGGGCCGATGCACACACGATTAAATGCAATTTTGTGGCGAGCCCAATACTCTCCCAAAACGCGTGCCTGCGTTGCGCCAGTAGGAGAAAGCTTGTCGTAGTCCGGCTCAAGAAAAGAAGCTTGTGCGTGGCGAACCAGAAAAACGCGTCCCATGCGTCACCTGAAAAGCTGCGATTCTCTTAGGAAAGAACTTGCACCACTTGAAAGCAAAATACGTTTAGAGCTGACACTGCGTTGCGCTAAGCAGTCGCACTCTGCTCTTTGTTGAAATCAGCAAACTTCTTGCCCTCTTCCGCGAGCCGTTTGAGAAGCGGAGCCGGCTCCCACAACTCGCCATGCTGTTTGTGAAACTCTTCGATGCGATTGAGGACATTTTTCAAGCCGACAGTATCCGCATACCACATCGGTCCGCCGCGATAGGCCGGAAAGCCGTAGCCGTTGAGGTAAATGATGTCGATATCTACGGCACGTAGCGCGAGACCTTCTTCAAGAATGCGCGCGCCTTCATTGACCAGCGCGTAGACGCCGCGATCGACGATCTCTTCCTTGGAGATTTCTCGTTGCGGAACACCAGCCGCGGCAGCCCATTTGCGGACCAATTGCGCGACTTCCGGATCGGGAATGGCGCGCCGGTTTTCGTCATATTTGTACCAACCCGCGCCAGTTTTTTGCCCATAACGACCCATCTCGCAAAGATTGTCTCCAGCAAACGCCTGACGAATTCCCGGCTTCTCCAAGTGGCGATATTCCTTGCGAATGCGCCAGCCGACGTCGAGACCGGCCAGATCGCCGACAGCGAGCGGGCCCATGGCCATGCCGAAATCGTACATCGCGGAATCGACCGCTTCGACACTGGCGCCTTCCTCGAGAAGAAAAACGGACTCGCGGACGTAAGGATGAAACATCCGGTTGCCGACGAAGCCGCGGCAATTCCCCACCACAACACCGATCTTGCCGATTTTTTTCGAAAGCTGTATGCAGGTGGCGATGACTTCCTTACTGGTGGCTTTGCCGCGCACGATTTCGAGCAGGCGCATCACGTTGGCGGGGCTGAAGAAATGCGTGCCGATCACAGATTGCGGGCGCGAAGTGGAAGAAGCAATCTCGTCGATATTTAACGTGGAAGTATTGCTTGCGAGAATCGCGCCGGGTTTGCAAACGCGATCGAGTTCGGCGAAAACTTCTTTCTTGAGCGCCATGCCTTCGAAAACGGCCTCGATCACCAAGTCGGCGTTTGCGAAAGAACCGTAGCTGAGCGTGGGCTGGATCAGCTTGAGGCGCTGCTCGACAAAATCTTGCGTAAAGCGGCCACGTTTCACAGAGGTGGCATAGTTTTTCTGAATGTTCGCAAAGCCGCGATCGAGAGCGGCCTGATCCGCTTCTTTCAATAGAACGGGGATCCCGGCGTTGGCCAAGACCATGGCGATGCCCCCACCCATCGTCCCCGCGCCTGCGACTGCCGCAGCATTCACGGAAATAAGCGGAGTTTCTTTCGGAATGTCGGGGATTTTGGCGACTTCGCGTTCGCCGAAGAACACGTGAATGAGGGCTTTCGATTGATCAGAGAAGAGGCAATCCATGAAGAGTTTACGTTCGAGTTTGCAGCCTTCATCGAAAGGGAGCGTGGTAGCGGCCTCCACGGCATCGATCGCAGAGAGTGGCGCGATCATACCGCGCTGTTTTCTTCGCGCATTTTCGCGTGCAGCAGCAAAGATGGAAGCATTCTCTTCCACCGAACCTAGTTTTTCACTGCGCTCGCGCGTTTTACGCACGGGCCTATTTGCAACTTCTCGAGCGAATGCAATTGCGCCGGCCAGGAGGTCGCCTTCGATCAAGCGGTCAATAATGCCGAACTTCAAAGCGTCCGCGGCCTTGATCGGATTGCCGTCCGCGCACATTTCGACCGCTTTAGCAGCGCCGGCAAGCCGCGGCAAACGCTGCGTACCCGCGGCTCCGGGAATGATACCGAGCTTTACTTCCGGCTGGCCGACTTGCGCGCCAGACACAGCGACGCGGTAGTGGCCAGACATGGCAAGTTCGAGGCCACCGCCGAAAGCGCTGCCGTGAATGGCCATGACGACGGGCTTGCTGCAGTCTTCGATTTTCAAGAGCAGCGACGGCAATTCCAATCCACCGCCAGATTTTCCGGAAGTAATCTTGCCAAACTCTTTGATGTCCGCACCTGCCACAAAGGTCTTGCCACCACCAATGAGCACCGCCGCTTGGATGGAATTATCTTTGTCGATCTGCTCAATCGCCGAGGCGATACCTTCTGGCACGCCGGGGCTCAGCGCGTTGACCGGAGGATTGTTGATGGTAATTACGGCAATGCCGCCGTCTTTCGTAAGTTGAACCAGGTCGCTCATGTGTCGCCGCTCTTTCTTGGGAGATCCTTTTTAACAATTTACGGATTACGGAGCAATGCGCCGCGCCGGTCGCCGATGCGCGGATTTGCATTTCATTTATAAGACGTTTCATTTGCGGCTGGCAAATTCAGGCCGGATCGTGTCTTGTCCACCCCAATATTTTTTGCGCAGTTCCCTTTTCAATATTTTCCCCGTGCCCGTTTTCGGCAGGCTATCGAAGAACTCGACCGAGCGAGGCGCTTTGTAGTGCGCGATACGCGCACGGCAAAAATCGAGCAATTCGGTTTCACCGGTCTGTGCGCCGGGTTTCAAAACGACCAAAGCCTTCGGCACTTCTCCCCATTTCTCGTCGGGGACGGCGACAACGGCAACCTCATACACGTTGGGATGGGCAAGCAGAGCCTTTTCCACTTCCAGCGAAGAAATATTTTCGCCGCCGCTGACAATGATTTCTTTTTTGCGATCGACGACAAGCAGATAGCCATCCTCGTTGATCGTAGCCATATCGCCAGTGTGAAACCATCCGTTGCGCATAGCTTCCGCGGTGGCTTGCGGCTGCCCCCAATATCCTTCCATCACTACGTCACTGCGGGCCACCACTTCGCCTATGCTTTGGCCATCGTGAGGGACGTCTTTGTCGTTGGCATCGACGACGCGAAGCTCGACTCCCGGAATGGCGAAGCCGGTCATGGCCTGGCCAATGTATTTTTGTTCGCCCTGCCAATCGAGGCCCGGCTTCATTCTGGAAATGGAAAGTGTGGGGGAGGTCTCCGTGAGGCCGTAGCCGGAGCGGCAACTCGCGCCAAGTTTTTCTTCCACTTCACGCACCAGAGTCGGTGAGGACGCTGCCCCACCGATATTGATGATGCGCAGGCTGCTTAAATCGTGCTTTGTACGCTCGGGGCAATTGACGAGAGCGGTGGCCATGGCCGGAACGAGGCACATGGTTCGAACGCGCTCCTGTTCAATCAGACGGAATATCGTGGCGGTCTCGAAGCGCCGGAGCATCACATGTTTTCCGCCGCTCAATGCAAGGGCGTGAGGTGTACCCCAGCCGTTAGCGTGAAACAAAGGGATGGTGTGAAGCTGAACGCCCTCGGCGGTGGGATCGTCGGTGAGACAGGCGTAGAGAGCGTGCATGTACACATTGCGGTGCGTAAGCATCACGCCTTTGGGATTGGCGCTCGTGCCGCTGGTGTAAAAGATTTCGGAGACGGCATTTTCGTCCACGGACATGATGTCGGTCCGATAGGAGGAAGCGGCGGCGAGCAGGTCGTCGTAGGATTTGGGCGCGAGCCAGTCTGCTTGAGGTGCGCCATCGAGAAGATAGAAAGTTTCCACCGTCGATACGTTTTGCCGGAAAGACTCGACGACAGGGAGAAAATCTTTTTCGAGAAAGAGCACTTTTGCGCCGGCGTCGTTCAAAATAAAAGCAAGCTCGTGCGGTGCGAGGCGGATATTCAGAGGGAGAAGGACCGCTCCGGCGTCGAGCACGCCGTAATAGGCTTCGAGCAAACGGTGGCAATTCATGCTGAGAAACGCGACGCGATCGCCAGGATTCACGCCAGCCGCACGCAACGCTCCCGCCAGAAGCGCAGCACGTTCGGCAAATTGCTTGTAAGTGAAACGCAAATCTCCGCAAACGACGGCGGTCCGCCGCGGATACTGTTCTTCCGCGTAACGCAAACATCGAAGTGGTGTGAGTGGGATATTCATGTGGGATCCAGCGCCTTCTAGGCGGTTTGTCCTCCATCGACGACAAGAACATGGCCGGTGACGTAATCAGAGGCGTCGGAGGACAGAAAAACGGCCGCGCCTTTCAGATCGTGGTCATTGCCGAAACGCCGCAACGGGATTTTTTTCAAAAACTCTTCCTTGTTCCGTTCAATCACAACTTGAGACATGTTTGTCGGAAACCAGCCGGGGGCGATAGAGTTCACCTGAATATTGTGGATGCCCCATTTGCACGCTAAGTCTTTCATAAAGGCAATCACGCCGCCTTTGCTGGCATGGTAACCGATAGCCTGAAATTCCGGCGGCGCGCCGTGGATGCCCGCGACGGAAGCGATGTTGATAATTTTACCGCGGCGCTGCGCGACCATGAATTTTCCGGCGGCCTGCGAAAAAAGGAAAGTGCCCGTCAGATTCGTTCCGATCACTTTGTTCCAATGTTCAAGCCTCATCTCCTCGACCGGAGCGCCCCACGAAGTGCCAGCATTATTGATGAGAATATCGATGCGCCCGAATTGAGTCATCGCCGCGTGGACAACGGCTTGCACGTCGGTGGGATTCTTCACATCGCAGCCGAGGGCCAGCGTCTTTACGCCGAGGCTCTGCAATTCTATGGCAGCCTGCTCGCAACGTTCTTTCTTGCGTGCGCACAACACAAGGTTCGCGCCCATTTCGGCCAGGCCTTCCGCCATTTGACGGCCGAGGCCGATGGAGCCGCCGGTGATGATCGCAACGCGACCAGTCAGGTCAAAGAGCTGTCGAACATTCATCGTAATTGGCGCGCTTTCCCTTTCTATCTGACGTGCTGGGCAGCCTCAATCGTTGCGTGTCCAAAGCATACGCATTCGCACATGGGAAAATACTAGAAGCAACAGCATACGCCAAGCCCGCTTCGATTATCGACTGATGCGGGGCGGTCTGCGGAATCCACGCAATTCAATCCGCGGCTGCCGGCTCAACTAACAAAGGATCTCGCACAAAACTTCGCCCATGGCGCTCCGTCCCAAGCAGAAGAAGTATGGCTAACGTGAGAATCGTCACAAGTTCAAATCCTGCGATGGCCCACTGATATCCCACGCGATCCCGCAGAGCGTACTCAATCGTATTCGTAGGCGCCGCAAAGAGAATTCCCAATTGGTAGGTTAGCCCGGGCATCAAGCCTCGCGTCGCGTCCGCGGACATTTCGTTCAGGTGCACCGGGATCACGCCCCAAGCGCCCTGCACGCCCATTTGCATCACGAACGGAGCGATGACGAGGACAGCAAAACTCCCCCCAAAGGCCCAGAGAGGAATGATCATCAGGCAGAGTCCAAGCGCCGCGATCATGCTTTTGCGGCGGCCGGCGACTTGCGAAAGGTGTCCAAAGATAATTGCGCCGATGACGGCTCCAACGTTGTAAAAAATTGCAATATTGGCAACGACGCGCGCCGAGAGGCGATGGACTTCCTTCAAAAAATCCGGATACAAATCCTGGGTACCGTGCGACATGAACATCATAAAAGTCATAAGCACGACAAGGTACAGGAGTCTCTTCCACCCCTGCGCCACGATGCGAATGACTTGGCCGGTGCTAGAGGCGCGATTTTGCTTCCAGGCTTCCGACTCCGGAACCTTTGTTCGGATGTAGAGTGCGAGTAGCGCGGGCAAAGCGCCAATCCAAAACATCGGGCGCCATCCCCATACAGGCAGCAGAAAGCGCGCCGCCATCGCGGCTAGTAGATAGCCGATTGAGTAGCCACTCTGCAAAATGCCACTTAGGACGCCACGCCAGCGTACAGGCGCAGCTTCCATGGTCAACGACGCGCCAACGCCCCATTCACCGCCCATGCCGATGCCAAACAGGGCGCGCATGATCAGAAAGAACGTGAAATTTGGCGAAAAACCGCACAACAGCTCGATCAGCGAAAAGTAGATCACGTTCGCCATCAACGGTTTGCGACGGCCGTAGCGATCGGAGAGCAGGCCGAAAATGACCGCTCCAATCGGACGCATGGCAAGCGTGGCAGTGGTGGTGAGTATGATTTCTTTTTTGGAGACGCCGAATTGACGAGCCAGGGTGTCATAGAGAAAGACCACAACAAAAAAATCGAAGGCGTCGAGCGTCCAGCCAAAAAAACCGGCGAGGACCGCGTGACGTGCGCTCGATTTGGAAGGAGCAGCGGAGGCCGTTATTTGCACGAAATGAGCCTTTGACCGTCGGAAGTTAGCATTAATTCTAAGAAGTTGAGAAGTTCGCTATGCGCATGCTTTACGAGCTGTCGCATTTTGGCATTAAGCAGGCAATATTTGTCCACGAGTTTCAGCTCCGAAAGGAATCAATAGCAAACCGATAGCAAATGCCAGAGCAGTGACGGCCACCGGAACTCCGAGCGAGCCGTATCTTTGGACGCCGCTGCCAACAAGAAACGTAATGGCAGCTCCCCCGAAACGCGCGAACGAGGTGGAAAAGGCGAACGCGCTTGCGCGGCATTCCGTGGGATATTGTTCCGGCAGCCACAGTGTATACACCGCGAAATTGGCCCCGCCCAAACCAAGGAAGAACAAGCAGACGAAAAACCACGGAAGAGCGGTTGGCCCAAGATAAAAGACTTTGCCGAACGTAAGCGCGATGAACACCATCATCAACGCAAAGAAGAAGCCGAGGGCACCGCGCCGGCCGAGCCGTTCGGCGAGCCACGGCATCGCCAAACATCCAAGAATGGTTGCGAATGCGACCAGCATCGTTGCGCGTGAAGCTAGCTGCGCCGCCTGCGGTCCAACTCGTCCTGCCGCCTCCGCAAGAGAAGTGACCGCCGCGGGAACATATACCGTACCTGCCCAAAGCCCGCTGATCGACGCGAGCATGAAGAGCGAATTCAAAATCGTGCGGCGCCGCAAAGCTGGGGAAAAAAGCGCGGCGAACGGCTGATAAATCTGCCAGGAGCGAACGACCTCCGCCTTGCTGGACCAGCGGGACGGCTCCGTCACGCCGTGACGCACCCAAACCAGCAGCAGCGCCGGCAAGCCTCCCACGGCAAACATGGCGCGCCAACCGTAGTGGCTGCCGATCGCGTAGTTCGCCAGTGCAGCAAGAAAAATCCCAACGTAGTAGCCCGTGTGCATGAAGCCAGCACCCGCGCGACGCCTGCTTTCTGGCCATTCCTCCGCAACGAAAGTCCCACCCATGGCCCACTCTCCACCGATTCCAATTCCCGCGAGAAGCCGAAGTATCGCCAACTGCCAAACGCTCGTAACCAACGCGCTGAGAAGCGTGAACACGGAATACCAAATGATTGTAAGCATCAGAGTGCGAACACGCCCGAACTTGTCGCCTACTGGCCCCCACAAAAAGGCAAGTCCCCAGCCAATCAGGAAGAGTGCGAAAAGCAAACCGCCGTAGAAACCAACGTTGCCTTTTGTCGCCGCGATGCCGGAGCGCGGCAGAAGTTCGCGCAGCGAAGGCAGCAGAACCAGCGCATAGATGAACGAGTCCATCCCGTCGAGGGTCCAGCCGCCCCACGCGGCCCAGAATCCACGGATTTGATTGGAGGTGAGCGCGACGGAATCAGGCTCGATTGCTGTGGAAGAGGGAAGCGCCATTGTCGGAGGGACTATATCAAAAAGGGGCCGCAGAGAAAGCAGCAAGTGGCGTCGTCAAATCCAATTTCACTACAATTGGCGCTGATGTAGACTCTCTGATTCGCCTGGATGCGGCAGCTCATTTGACCAAGGGGGTTCGGTGAAAATAACGGATGCAAAGGTGCTCATCACCTCACCGGGAAGAAATTTTGTCACTCTGAAGATTTACACGGACCAGGGCATCTACGGCCTCGGCGATGCCACACTGAACGGGCGCGAACTTGCCGTCGCTTCCTATCTCTCCGAGCATTTGATTCCCTGCCTGATTGGCCGCGATCCATTTCAGTCTGAAGACATCTGGCAATATTTCTATCGCGGCGCCTATTGGCGGCGCGGGCCCGTGACCATGGCTGCCATCGGCGCCATCGACGTCGCGCTCTGGGACATCAAGGGAAAGGCGCTCAATACACCCGTCTACAACCTGCTCGGCGGCAAGAGCCGCAAAGGCGTGATGGTTTATGGCCACGCGAATGGACGCGATATGGAAGAGACCATCGATGAAGTAGGCAAGTATTTGGCTCTGGGCTATCGCGCCATTCGCGCGCAATCGGGAATCCCTGGGATACCTTCAACGTACGGCGTCTCCAAAGGAAAGTTTTATTACGAGCCGGCGGAAAAAGGTCTCCCTCCTGAAAACATCTGGTCCACCGAAAAATATCTGTTGCACGTTCCAAAACTCTTCGAATCGCTGCGCCTCAAATATGGCGATGATATTCATCTCTTGCACGACGCGCATCACCGGCTCACGCCGATCGAGGCAGCGCGCCTCGGCAAAAGCCTCGAGCCTTATCACCTCTTCTGGCTTGAGGACGCCGTCCCCGCTGAACTTCAGGAAGGTTTTCGCATCGTCCGCCAGCACACCACCACGCCGCTGGCTCTAGGTGAAGTGTTCAACACCATTTGGGATGCGACCACTCTCATCACTGAGCAACTGATCGACTACATCCGCATGGCCACCGTGCATGGCGGCGGCATCACGCACCTCAAAAAAGTCGCGTCGCTCGCAGAGTTCTATCACGTCCTCACCGGCTGCCACGGCGCCACGGATTTGTCCCCCGTCTCCCTGGCCGCCGCGCTGCATTTTGATATTTCCGTCAACAATTTTGGAATTCAGGAGTACATGCTTCACACCAAAGAGACCGACGAAGTTTTCCCACACACCTATTCCTTCAGCGACGGCTACCTGCATCCGGGCGAGGGCCCCGGTCTTGGTGTCGACTACGACGAAAAACTCGCGGCAAGATTCCCCTACGAACGCGCGTACCTGCCTGTAAACCGAAAGCTGGACGGCACCATGTTCAATTGGTAGATCAAGGACATTGAGGGCAGTCCAGCACTTGCACTCGGAGCGCATGCACCAAAGAAAGATTCTTTGTTCGGAGACCTAAGTCATGGGATACAGCAAGCTTGATCTAAACGGCAAATCCGCGGTAGTCATCGGCGGCACGTCCGGCATCGGCCGCGCCATCGCTCTCGGTCTTGCCGAAGCCGGAGCCGACGTCGCCCCCACCTCGCGCCGTCTCGACCAGGTGGACGCCACGGCCCTCGAAATTGAGACCCTCGGCCGCCGCTCCCTGCGCGTTACTTCCGACGTGGTCGACCGGGCTTCCCTGCAACAATTGCTTGATGCTGCAGTCGCAGCCTTTGGAAAAGTCGACATTCTTGTGAACTCAGCCGGACGCACGAAAAAAGCTCCCACGATCGATTTCTCCGAAAGCGATTGGAATGACATCCTCGAAACAAATCTCACCGGTATCCTGCGCGCCTGCCAGATTTTTGGCCGCCACATGATCGAACGCCGCTACGGAAGAATCATCAACATCGCTTCCATCGGCTCTTTCCTCGGCATGCTGCAAGTCTCCGCCTACTCCGCCAGCAAGGCGGCCGTAGCCTCGCTCACCCAATCGCTCGCCATCGAGTGGGCCTCGCACGGCATTTGTGTAAACGCCATCGCCCCCGGAGTCTTTCGAACCGCACTGAATCAAAAGCTGCTCGACGAAACTCCGCGTGGCAACGAATGGCTGATGCGCACACCCATGAAGCGCTTCGGCCAGGTCGAAGAACTCGCCGGAGCCGCCGTCTACCTGGCCTCCGACGCAGCGAGCTACACCACCGGATCCGTCATGATCGTCGATGGCGGGATCCTCGCCAGTGGCGTCAATCAGTGAGCTGCTTTCGATTCACCTTGACACATGTCCCCATAAGGAACAGTATGAGTTCGTGGTTTCGCTGTTTGAGGCGAAACTCCCGCTACTCAGTCCATTTGAAGTTTCATTAAAGGACAAGCTCCGCATCGAGCGCCAACAGGGCGGAACCTATAAGGTTCTTTTTTATTCCCTCGCGCGGGGCTCTACCTCCTGTTCGACGTACAGGTTTACACACCCAGACGCCAGCGGTCTCAGCCACATCGTTCAAGCCAGCTCGCTACTTGCGAGAAGGAAGTTCTGTCTTTAAAAAAGGAGATTCATCATGTCTGAACAAAACAAAACTAACGTCCGCCGTTTGTTCGAAGAAGTTTGGAACAAGGGCCACGTGCAGGTAACAGACGAGCTCATCGCACCAACTTACACTCACCACGACAGTTCGACGCCTGATGTTGGCCGAGGACCTGAGGCTGAAAAGAAGAGAGTCACTCTCTACCGCAATGCCTTCCCCGACATTCGCTTCACGGTCGAGGACATGATTGCCGAAGGCGAAACAGTTGTGGCTCGCTGGTCTTGCCGCGGTACCCACAAGGGCGAACTGAACGGCATTGCCCCCACAAACAAGCAATTCAACATCACCGGCGTCAGCATCGCCCGGTTTACGAACGGCAAAATGTTCGAAGGCTTCGTCAACTGGGACTCTTTGGGCCTCATGCAACAGCTCGGAGTTGTCCCCGAACTGGGCAAATCCAAGGCATTCGTCGCCTCCTCGAGGTAGTTGTCGCAGCTCGTTAGAAAAAAACGGAAGGCCCGATCCAGCGTCGGGCCTTCTGTTCGACTTCCTGATTCCTCTGTAAGTCCCCCCGTTCGGATATCTAACTCCAACACTCACTTTTGGCGTGGGTAGCGATCGAGATAGCTGCTGCTCAGTCGCCGACGCATGACCCAAACTGAGCAATAGCGAACAGACACGGATTTGCAATTCTCTTATCTTTGCGACGTTCGAACTTTCGAAAAGCCCTCTTTGGGGAAGAGAAGCGGACACAAGGGAGACCAAGACTGACTGGTCTAGGGAGAGAAAAATGGCAATGGAGAAGACAAAGAAGTGCGCACACCCAAACTGCTCATGCACGGCGATGGCTGGGAAGTATTGCAGCGTGCAGTGTGAATCAATGGAGAAAGTGCCGGACATTGACTGCAAATGCGGACATCCGGTCTGCAAAGGGAAAATCGAGTAGAAAGCTCCTGAGCCGGAATGTGCCCCAAGTCAGGGAAATCAAGCCAGATTTAAGTGAAGGAGCAATCCAATGAAGCCAGGCACACAAGATGAAGTGGAAGGAATGCTGCACGATCTGAAAGGGAAAGTGAAAAAAAAGGCCGGGCAATTGACGGATGATCCCGACCTCGAGGCTGAAGGAAAGGCTGAAGAGATCAGCGGAAAAATCCAAGAAAAGGTCGGGCAGGTGAAGAAGGTTCTCGGCAAATAACCAAGCGACTTTCAGCGCGAGCCCAAACGGGAATCAGGGAGGGAGAGCCATGGAAAGCTCCGGCCGATTGGATCATCTTGCAACGTGGAACGAGGTCCGCGATGCTCTAGCGGCCCTAACGCAAGAGGCTTTTCAACTCGTATCGGTACGCGACGGCGAGGTGGAACTGGAAGTTGACGTCAGCAGCGGTGTGGGATTCCTCAGCGAGGAACTTGCGTGGCTGCGAATTGCGAACGAAGCGATGGATTCTCGATTGAACTGATTCTGCAGGAGAATTCCCTCCCTTCCTATTCCGGCGGAAGGCTGTGAAAAGAACACCAAGCAGCGACTCCCAAGTATGATGACGAGTGACAACAGGGAGTCGTATCAATTCCCTTCCCTGTTTCATAAATCTCATCTTCTGAAAGGAAATGCAATGCCTCGAGATTCCCATCAACGAGCAGCTGAGTTTCACGAAATGGCAGCACACGCGCACCGCGCGGCGGCAGCACATCATGGCAAAGAGGATCACCTGACCGGCCACGAGCACTCCATGCAAGCGATGGAACACGCCAAGAAAGCATGGGAGTACTCCCAAGAAGCCGACGACAAATCCGCAAAGGCCAGTGGTAAAGAAAAATGAGCGCGTCAACTGTGTTTGTCGCCGGCCACAAGTGCGCGTATTGAGTGCGTTTATGAACAGACATAACTGGGGTATTCGACTAACGTTGGTCGAAAGAGATCCAGGCCTGTAACATCTGCGCCATCTAGTCAACCTGGCCTCTACGCCGGGACGCGAGTTGGACGCTAGCAATTCAGGCGGGCAGTATTGAAAAGGAGAACCATGAAATCGAAGATGCTATCTGGAGCGTTGTTCACGATGTTCGCCGTCGGGGCGATCGCAGGATGCTCCAGCACACCTACACAATCAGTAGCCGTGGCAGATACGATCGGCCAGTCTCTAAAGCAGGCGGGGCTCAAGGATGTCAGCGTCAGCCAGGACCGCGACAAGGGCGTCGTGACCTTGACCGGCACAACCACATCGGATGCGGACAAATCGCAAGCCGAATCCATCGCCCGATCCATCGCCGGCTCTCAAGTGATTTCTGACCAGATTGCCGTGAGACCTCCTGGCGGCGAGAGCATCGCCAAAAAGGTAGATTCCGATCTGGATGCCGGTATAGGAAAAAATTTCGATGCGGTGTTGCTGCTACACAAACTCGATAGCGACGTGAAATACGACGTCAAAAACGGAGTGGTTACGTTAACAGGCCATGTTAACTCCCAGAAACGGCGGGATTCGGTGGAGCACCTGGCGGCCGGGGTACCCAATGTGAAGCAGGTGGTGAATGAACTGGAAGTGAAGGATCAGAAAGCCAGTTCCACCGATGAATAGACTGGCGTAGGCCATTCCCGTTATGGAAACGGCGGATTGGCGGACGGAGTAAGTGGCCTTGCCCGGTAAGACGGGCGGAATTAGGGTTAATTCCGGGCGAATTCAACTGTTTGGCTGCGGCAAAGAAAAACTGAAGCCGCTTCCTGGGCGAATAGTTCGGTTTCAGATCTTGCCTTCCATGCGACGAGCTTGTTCACTCTTGCACAGTCGCATTCCTTATGGCGTGCTAGATTACCGACACGGGACACGTTGAGAAGGGAGAAACATGAAACACAGGGAAACGCGGGTTACTCCCCTAGCTGGCTTCGGTTCTGGAGCCAGCCTCGGCGGCAAGATCTCAAGCTATCGAAACAACCAGAACATTTACACGCAGGGCGCTCCTGCCTACACGCTTTTCTATATTCAAGAGGGCGGCGTGAAACTCATGACACGAACGAAAAATCAACCCTCCGCAGTTACTGCCATCCTCGGCGTGCATGATTTTTTTGGCGAGCTGTGCCTTGCCGGCTATCCGCTTCGCATGTCTACCGCCGTGGCCTTGACAGCCAGCTACATTCGCACCATCAAGAAATCGAAGATGCTCGATCTGCTACGCAGGAAGAATAAAGCCTCAAACTCGCTGGTGACCTACCTGCTCTCCAGCGTAAAGCACTACCGCGATCACGTGGCAAATCTGCTGACCTCTTCCGCGGAACAACGGTTGGCGCGCGTGCTGCTGCGCCTGGCGCACCTGGATAAGAACGACCGATCAACTGCTGAAATCCCTGTCCTAAGCCATCAAGTTCTGGCAGAGATGGTTGGGACCACGCGCTCGCGAGTAAATCTGTTCATGAATCGGTTCCGAAAAAAGGGATACATTGACTACAACGGGGTATTAAAAGTCCACGAATCTTTGCGTAAAGCTTTGTCCCAGTAAGTATCGTACACACTCTGTTAATTCTAAACGACTTATTCAGATCTTGCTCCCATCCGGAGCAGCTGAGCCTCCGGGACAGGAGTGTGCAAAATTGAACAGTCTCCGCGAGCGCCCATTATGCTATTTTAGTCCATGCCTCCCGCCACTACCCGACGTGAAGCTGCCTGCCCTCCTCGGGTGCGCCAAAAAATAAAATCACGAATTCCTTCGTTTGATCTAAAACTATTTCTGGACTCCTCAGGTCTAGGAAGCAGAGTGGGCAAGTTTGGAGTCGGAGAAACCGTCATCGCGCAAGGCGATCCCGCGACAAATGTCATGTACCTACAAGAAGGCGGGGTGAAGCTTACTGTAGTCAATGAATCCGGCAAAGAAGCCGTACTGGCAATTATGGGACCTGGGGATTTTTTTGGAGAAGGATGCCTCGCCGGTCAATCCATCTGCATGGCCACGGCAGTCACGATTGCACCGACGACTCTGTTGGCAATTGAAAAAGACAGGATGATTCAGGTTCTACATAAGGAAAGCGAACTTTCCGACCACTTCATTTCCTACGTGCTGTCGCGGAACCTCCGGGTCGAGGAAGATCTCATTGACCAACTCTTCAACTCCAGCGAAAAACGCCTGGCGCGCACTCTACTTCTTCTTGCACGATACGGTGCGCGAGGCCAGCCTACAAAGATGCTTCCCAAAGTATCCCAAGAGATGCTGGCGGAAATGATAGGCACAACCCGGTCCAGGGTGAACTTCTTCATGAACAAGTTCAGGAAACTGGGCTTCGTTCAGTACAACAACGACCGCGAGATCCACGTCGATCCTTCCCTTCTGAGTATTGTCCTGCACGACTAAGTCATATTTCGGCAAGATGAATTCCGTGAGATTGATGAATAGAACTCAAATAAAGGGTTATTGGTTTAACTTGCCGATTTGGCCGCTGCTGTTTCCATGAAGCCAAGCATGGCCTGCTTCAATTGCGAATCCACTTCGTCGGCAATGGTCATCACGTCGAGCAACACGGTGCCGAAGTCAACTCGGCCCAGATTGTTTTGCAAAGTATTGAAGATGCTGACCTGAAGGATCCGAGACTCTTCCACGACCATGGGGACGGTGTAGCCTTGCTTGCGACGGAGGATTCCATGTTCGCGCGCGGCGTTGGAAATAGGAGATTTGGCTTCGGGCGGGAGACGCAGACGACAAACGAGGTCGCTGAGGAGAAGAGGGAGATGGCCAGTTCGGTCCTGGTACGTGAGCGAGAGTGCTGTTAGTTCCTCAGTGTGCTCGACGCGGGACATCCAACTCTGAATGGTCGTCTGCATATCACGTTCGAGGATCGCGGCGACGCGCTCTTTGTGAATGTTAGGATGGGCCGAAGGATTTGAGAGTTTGTTTTGGATGATCGCGGTGATTTCAGCGAAGCCAATCGGTTTCACCAGAACCTGATCGGCCTGCAGTAGTATGGCGGTCATGGCGGCCTGAAGCACAGGGTAGTTGCTGAGCACAAGAGTTACGGCGTTGGGCTGTGTGTGGCGCATCGCGTTGACGACGGTAAACCCATCGCTGGCATCGGGCATGTACAAATCGGCCAGCAGGACATCGAATTTTTCCGTGGAAATAAATTTTAGGGCTTCACTGACGGAGCGGGCGGGCGCCACGTAGAAGCCGTGGCTTTCCAACCCTTCCTGAAACGCAATGCGAACTTCCGCATTGTCTTCCGCCAGCAGAATTCGGTTTGTTTTCATCGAGGTTTGGACCTTCCAGTGAGAGGGGAACGACAATCCTATAGAGTGTTTTTCTTTTGAATCTCAATACTTCGCAAACAGAAAGTTACCGGGCAGAAAGTACTGCCAAAAAACCTCTTCGGCACAATCCATCGTTTCTCAATGCCGGCAGTTGACTACTGTTTTGAAAGGCTCGAAGTTCAAACAGTTTCTTCGCCCCAGGACGCGTTCTTGTGTTTCTCGCGCATGTAATATCGGTAGACGCCTTTCGCCAAGCGGTTACCGGGACGGCGTTCGCCTTCGGCGGGCAGCCGTATGGGACGCTGAGCCGTGAGCAAAAGCAACTCACCAAGGTGGCGGACGAACGGCAGGGCTGCCGCGAGCAGCAAAATGGGACCAGCAAGACTCAGAGGAAGTTTCGCCACCAACGGAACACGAGGTCGAATCGGGCGAATGCGAGCGTTTGAAAAATAAGGAGCCGATTCCAGGCGGAGCGACTTCGTGGTCAAATGCTCGATGAGGATGCCGTTCAAGGAGTAGCGTCGCACTTGTGGTAGACCCAGGAGGCGGCGATTTAAGTCGTCATGTTCAAAGCTGCCGACGTAACGTCCTTCATTCTTCAGGGCTTGAGCGATCGTGCGAAACATATTCATGCGTTCGTCGCGAGAATCGAGCGGAGTCAGGGTGAGCGCCCGATCAAAAGCGCGGCTGGCAAGATGCAGCTGATTGATGTCCGCTTGGACGCGTCCGACCTTGGCGCCGGGGGGCAGTCTCAGAGCGAGGAGCCGAAGAGCATTGATCGAAAAATCAACGGCGAGGATCGCGGCACCCGTTTTTGCGATGAGCGATGTGAAGCGCCCATCGCCGCAGGCAAGCTCCAACACTAAATGGGATGGCGAGGCATGCAGAGCCTTCAAGTGCGCGGGCACTTCCAGTCTGTCGGAAAGCGCCGATCGCCAGCCTTCGGCCGGAGGCACGAAAGGCTTGGGGTTCGAACAATCGTAGTCGATCGTGTTGCGAATTCGCATTTCATGCCTGGCTTCCTGACTAAGTTGAAGTGGCAACATTCGCGCGATTCCATCTTCAATGCGAAATTCGGTTTTGCAAATCGTGCAGCGCAAAACGGCGTTCAGGATTCCCCTGGAGTCGCCTCGCGGTTCCTCCGTGATGGTCAGCTCACCATCGTCCACGTTGCACCGAAGCAGAAAGACCATATCTCTGGGGAAGTGATGTGTCGTCAAAGATGATCTACTGAAGGGTGTGAGAAGCTTCTGGTAAGCCTGAGCATGGATCATAAGTTTCCTTTAATCTGCGGCTTTTTAGTCCTATTCATCGCCCGGGGAGTACTCACCTGACGTAGAATCCCAAGAGGCCGTTCTTTCAATAGCTGACTTCCGGGTCCGTAGCGGCTGACGCAGACGGTCAACGCGGGTACTGGCAGCCGATCAACCTTATGGATATTGATAATGCTCGGCGACTACTGAGAACCATCCCCGAAAATGCTCGGGTCGTGGATGTTGGTGGAGGCGCCGCGCCGTTTCCGCGCGCGGACTTCGTGATTGATGCGATGCCGTTCGAGAAACTCGGTACCGGCAGCGATGGAAACATCCACCAGAAGCTCGGAATCGAGCCGCGATATTCTGAAGAGCGATGGATCCAGACAGACCTATGTGACCGGCGCCCCTGGCCTATTGCGGATAAGTCGTTTGATTTCGCAGTCTGCTCGCACCTGCTGGAGGACATTCGCGACCCGATATGGGTTTGCTCGGAACTGCGGCGGATCGCCAAGGCCGGCTACATTGAGTCGCCTTCTCGGGTGGTCGAGCAATCAAAAGGCGTGGAGAATCCGCGCCACGCGGGCTTTTACCACCACCGATGGCTCATCACCCGAAGCCAGAAGGGACTGGAGTTCCGGCACAAGCCTCACGTCTTACATTCCGTGAAGGATGCCATCGTTGCCCATTTGACGCCGGGCCGACGGATCAACTCCGAACACGCCATCGTAACCTTGGATTGGGCCAATGACTTCGATGCCGTGGAGGTGCTTGAGTTTGACGAAAGAAAAGTGATCGAGGAGTTGTGCGAATTCGCTGCGGAAGCCCGGCGCTTGCCAAATCTGACGGTGAAAATACCTGCTCCGATGCTGCAATCCATTAAGCGTCGAATTTTCTACTACCGTCTCTGGCTCGGACAAGCAGGATAACGTCGGTAAAAGTCATGAACCGGGAAACGGTCAGCGTCGTCATTCCTTACTATCGAGCGAGCCAGACGATCGCCCGGGCAGTGGAGAGCGCATTGGCACAGACGGTTCGGCCCCTGGAAATCATCATTGTTGACGACGGATGTCCAGAAGATGCGGAGGCCGCAACCAGACAGTTTGGTTCTTCCGTGACGCTGATCCGAAAGCCCAACGGCGGCACTGCGAGTGCTCGGAATCTGGGGATTGAGCATGTGCAGGGTGAGTGGATCGCTTTTCTTGACGCCGACGATTACTGGGAACGATCCAAACTCGAGTACCAGCTTTCGTTTTCTGAAGGCGTTGGAATTGTAGGCGGCGCGTGGTTTACGGAAGCCCCTGGCGAGCCTCGACGCGTAGCGAAGATCCTCGATCCTGATTTTTTCGGCAGAGCGTTCAAGCCCCGCGAATCAGAAGTGTTCCAGGTGGCCATGAACATGTGGACGAGTGTTTTGCTGATACGGCGAAAGGCCTTGGGCGATCTACGATTCGTTTCCGGATTGGAACCTGCGGAAGACCGTGACCTGTGGATCAGGCTGGCTGCAACAACGGCCGTATACCTCGTGCGTGAGCCACTCGCCACCTACACTCAATTGCCGGATTCCCTTTCCAACAGCGACTCCGACCGAAACGGCGTGAGTATGCTGAAGGTCATACATCGCCACGCTGGGCTGCTCGGAGCGAAGGGAGTTCGTGAACAAGAAACGATCATCTACCGTCGTTGGGCCGGCAGTCACCTTGCGCGAGGAAAACCGCGGTCCGCGATAAGCCCGGCAGCGCGGAGACTGGCGATACAGCCCGTATCTTTCCAGGCGTGGTGGATCCTGTTTAAATCACTGGCCAGATCGATATTGTCCTAGTTCCCCGCGGCGTCATTCGGTCGACCGCGAAACGTTTCTCACTTCAACGTCAACTTAGCTGCGCTGAGCAATCTTGTCGCCGGACGAGGTATGCATCTCGTCATTCTCTTCATAACGTCGCATCGACTCCCTGAGGTGCGCTCATGCTTTCGGCGGAGATCCTTGTCTCATCGAGGGTTGGACTAGCCGTTGGCCGCGGTCAAGTTTGGCAGTGGCGCCAGCGTTGGGTGCCGAGTGGTTTTGCAAGTGGCGCTTTTTGTTCGCCAAGGTCAACTCGAAGAGGGATTCGTATTGATGCCAGGTCTCTCGGATACTGAACCTTTGCGCCCAACGTGCGGCGACTCTTCCTTGGGTGGAAAGATCACGGCGGCTGGCCGGTCGGAGGATTTCGCTGG
>Ga0210403_10001601_pt1 | contig 21319 bp, 11 predicted proteins | sample IncBWC19MmetaG_FD_150863 | JGI IMG/M metagenome (GOLD analysis project Ga0210403, IMG submission 150863) | Forest soil microbial communities from Barre Woods Harvard Forest LTER site, Petersham, Massachusetts, United States - Inc-BW-C-19-M | ecosystem: Environmental > Terrestrial > Soil >... | reverse complement strand
CTTCGGCGGGATCATCCAGTTATCGCTTCGTTCTCGGTCCGGGAGGCAGCGGCGTTTCCAACGCTGGACGGATCATAGATTTCCAGCAGAATGGGACCTACGGATCCGGCTTCCTCCACATTCAGGATCCTTCGTTCCTCGCAACTCCAAGCTTGAGTGGCTCTTACGCTTTCCTCTTCTCCGCGCCCTCCAGCCTTGCAAACATCGGCCATTGGGGCATGCTTGGTTCGTTCAATGCCTCCGGCGGCGCCGTTGCGAGTGGCTCCTGGGACTACAACGATACGCAGACGATCGATGGCGGTTCCACTTGGCCCGCATCTGGACTGCAATTCCCATCGAACGAATCCTATGCCTTCGACGCCACAGGCCGTGGAACGATTCAATTGCCCAGCGTTCAGCAATTCAGCCAGTCCAGCACGCTGGCTAGCGCGAATGTCGTGATCTATCCGCTCAGCTCATCGGAATTTTTCGCGGCTGTGCTTCCCGATACCAACAACAAGCCTCTGGCGGGAGACGTTCAGCAACAAGTCACGCCTTTCTCTTCGCTTGCATTTAACGGCGCTGGCTACGTGACCGGCGTCACCACCGCTCCCATTTCTGCTGGCGCATGGGTCGGAGTTTTTTCAGCCAATCAAAATGTCTGGAGCCTGTCGTCGGACAACAATTTTGGTGGCACATACAGCCCGGGCTCGGGTACGGGATCCTACGCCGTTGATTCCACTGGCCGCGCACCCTTGGCCAGTAGCGCCCCGACCGGTCCCGGACCGATGGTCCAAGTCGTTAGTCCCAACAAGCTCTTCTTTATGTTGGTTGACAACCTAGCCTCCACCGGGTTTGCCCACAACTTCCCGGGTGGCATCCCGCCTTCCTCGATTGTGGGCTCTTACGCCTTTGGTTCGGCGGAAGGCACCATGGATCGCAAGGTTACAAACTTAGCGGGGATCGCCGTTTTCGACGCTCTTGGAAACGTGACGTTTACGGAGGACCAGGCCACTGGCAACACCAATACGCTCACGCCCGGCGCGGTCGTAACTAACACTTATTCCTATACGGCCTCGACGGGACGCGGCGTGATCCCGGCGACGGGCGCTCCTCACTTTATCTTCTATGCCACCACACAAAACGTTATCTACTTGCTCGACGTCACCAGCGTCGACCCGCAAGTCCAGGAACTGGATCCACTTACGCCGCCCGCACTGACGCTCACTCCCGACCCGCTCCAACTTTTCGTTGGCGGCAGCGGCACGATGGCCGTGATTCTGGGTGCCCCCGCCGGTTCCGGCGGCCAAGTCGTCACTCTGACCAGCAGCAATTCGACAGTCGCGTCCGTACCTGCCAGCGTCACCATCGCCGCCGGCAGTCAAGGGATCGGCTTCCAAGTCACCGCCGGCACCAATCCCGGAAGCGTGGACATCACCGCCTCGGCTGCGGGCCTGGCCGCTACCAACGCCACCGTGGTCGTCAATCCGCTCAGCATGTCTATCGTGCCGGACAGTCCGTTGCTCGCTGTCAATCGCACTTTTAACGCCACGGTTACACTGGTTCAGCCTGCTGGCGCCAGCGGCGTTACAGTCACTTTGTCCGCAGCTCCAAGCGGCTTGGTGACCATCTCTCCCGCGAGTCAGACCATTGCCGCGGGACAGAGCACTGCTGTGTTTTCTGTTACGGCAGGAGCTACCAGCGGCAGCCTGTCATTAGCGGCAACGGCTACCGGATACATCACTGCCACGGCGCCGCTAGCCGTGACTGGCAATCTCATCAGCTTTGGGACAATTCCCGTTTTGGGACCCGGACAAAGCGCCAGCCTTCCTGTCAGCCTCTCCTTCGCAGCACCGACGGGCGGCCTGACCATCAACTTCACAAGTAGCAATTCGACCGTTGCTACGGTCACGCCCAGCGTTTTTGTCCCGGCTGGTTTACTCATCCCCTCGGCAAATCCGCAAGTGACCGGAGGCGCGATAGGCTCCGCGCAGATCAACGCCGCCGCCACCGGATTCGCTCCGGACACCGCAAGCGTTTCGGTCACCGTTACGGGCACGTTGAATCCAAGCTCCATCAGCGTCAATGCCCAGAGATCGGTCAACGTCACACTCACCATCTCTGCCGCTGCACCTGCCGGAGGCATCACTTTTAACCTTGCGTCCGATACTACGAGCGTTGCCACCGTGCCAGCGACCATTACCGTTCAGCCAGGGCAGCTCACGGCCACGTTCGCCGTAACCGGTGTTACGCCAGGCACGGCAAACCTCAACGTTTCATCGCCCGGAATCACCACGATTGCCGCGCCCATCAATGTTGGCGCGGCCCCGCTCATCAATCTGAATGCTCCAATCGTTGGAAACAATTTGATCGCGCAGGCAAGCTTCAGCCTCAATGTCGCGCCGCCCACAAATCCGTCCAACCCGACAATCACATTATCCAGCGGCGATCCAACGCACTTCCTGCTCACAGGCGACCCCACCAAAGTAGGGACCGCCAGCATCACGCTTCCCTTGACGGCTGGAAGCACGAGCGGCCCTATTTTTTACATTGAAGGCCAGAACTTTAGCGGCTCGACAGCCATTACTGCGACACTGAGTGCCTCCGCAGCTGGGTATGCAGACGGGACCACACCACTCACTCTATACCCGACTGGTTTAACTTATTGGCCAAGCACGAACGGAACTCTCGCGACCACAACCTTCGCCGCTCCTTCCACCTTAACCGCATATCTGGTATTGCTCAGCCCAGGGACTTTGAATGCTTACAACTACGGCTACAACTTGGGGCCGCAAGCTTCTGGCTCCGTGCCTGTGGCCATCACCAGCTCGAGCACAACGGTTGGGACGGTCACCGGAAGTCCATCTTCTATAGGCATTGGGACTTACTTCACGCAAGCCATCAGCTTCGTCCCGGCAGCCGTTGGCACCACAAACCTGACGATCGCCGAGCCTACGGGCTACTTCACCCCGGCAAACGTAGCCGTCCAGTTGGTTACCACCGTGACCTCGCCGCCGATCAACGTAAGCATTCCTGTGGTCGGTAATAATCTTGTTGAGCAAGCAAGCATTACCTTGGGCGCACCGCCACCCGCAACGCCTCCCAGCCCGACAATCACATTAACGAGTGGTGATCCTACGCACTTCCTTCTAACCGCGGACTCCACAAAAGTAGGGACGGCAAGCATCACTCTCCCCTTGACTCCCGGCAATACGAGTGTCCCAACCTTCTACATTGAGGGCCAGAACTACAGCGGAACGACGGCTATCTCGGCGAATCTGACCGTTACGTCCGCGGGATATGCCACGGCAACTACCCCGATGACGCTCTATCCAACCGGGTTAACGTATTGGCCGAGTAGCAGCGGCATTCTGAATACGACGACGTTCTCTTCACCGAGCGCTTTCACCATTTACCTGGTGTTGCTCAGCCCGGGGACTCTAAACGGTTACAATTACGGGTATCCGCTGGGCCCGCAAGCCCCAGGCTCGGTGCCCGTAGCGGTGACCAGCAGCGCCACATCCGTCGGAACTGTCACCGGCAGTCCTTCCTCGATCGGCCTCGGGACGTATTTCACGCAGGCAATAAGCTTCGTACCGGCAGGGGCAGGAACAACAAACCTAAACATAACCGAACCAACCGGCTACTTCACCCCCTCGAACGTCCCCGTGCAGATGGTTACCACTGTTACCGCCCCCGCTCTCAACCTGGGCGCGCCTGTGATTGGAAACAATCTTATAGCCCAGGGCAGCATCAATCTGGGAGCAACCCCGCCTGCGACTCCCCCCAACCCCACTTTAACTTTGACAAGTAGCGACCCGGCCCATTTCCTGCTCACGGCGGACGCCACGAAGGTCGGCTCCGCCAGTATCACCCTTCCCCTGACGCCCGGAAGCTCCACCGTCCCGGCGTATTACATTGAGGGGCAAAACTTTAGCGGCACCACGGCCATTACCGCGACGCTGACAGCCTCCTCCGCTGGCTACGCCACCGGGACTTTCACCATGACCTTGTACCCCACGGGTTTGACCTACTGGCCCTCGAACGGCGGCACGCTCGGTACCACCACGTTCTCGGCTCCGTCAGTTTTGACGGCGTACCTGGTCCTGCTCAGCCCGGGCACCTTAAACGCCTCTAATTACGGATACCCGCTCGGGCCGCAAGCTCCGAGTGCCGTCCCCGTATCAGTGACCAGCAGCAGCTCATCCGTCGGAGCGCTGACCGGAAGTCCGTCGTCGATCGGCGTCGGGACGTATTTCACGCAGGCGATCAGCTTCGTACCGGCAACCGCGGGAACCACCAACTTAACTATCGCTGAACCAACGGGTTACTTCACGCCCTCGAACGTTGCCGTGCAAATCGTGGCGACGGTCACTGCTCCGCCGATCACCTTGAACATTCCTGTGATTGGCAACAACATGATCGCCCAGGGAGGCACCACCCTGGGAGCAGCGCCGCCGTCAGCCGAAACTTTGACGCTGACCAGCAGCGATCCCACGCACTTCCTTCTGACGGCTGACCCCACGAAAGTTGGCTCGGCTCAAATCAAACTTCAGCTGACAGCCGGCAGCCTGATTGTTCCGCCCTTCTATATCGAGGGGCAGAACTTCAGCGGTGCAGGCGCAGTCACCGCAACACTCAGCGCATCCGCCGCAGGCTACAACGACGGAACGTTCACGCTCACCTTATATCCCACGGGTTTGTCTTACTGGCCGGCGAGCGGCGGCACGCTCTCCGTGAACGCAAATTCCTCGCCGGCGGTCTTGACGGTCTACCTCGTCTTACTCAGCCCCGGCACTCTGAACGCCTACAATTATGGCTTTTCTCTAGGTCCGCAAGCGCCCGGAGCCGTGCCGGTCACGGTGACCAGCACGAACACCGCCGTCGGCATAATCAGCGGCAGTCCGGCTTCGATCGGTGTAGGCGCGTATTTCACGCAAGCCATCAGCTTCGTGCCGGTAGCAACCGGAACCACCGATTTGCCCGTGACAACTCCCGCTGGCTACTTCACTCCGTCAAACGTGGCCGTAGATCTCGTGGTAACGGTGCAATGAAGCAGCTAGCATCGGATCGCTCACCCGGTGAGCGAATGACTGGCGCCGCGTATGCGCACACTGCGATCCGAAGGGTATCGCGGTACCGATGGCTAGCGACAAAATTTTATTTTGCGTTTGCAAGACGCCTGCGGGCATCCGCAACTAACGGGTCGGCGTCACCCTTGTCTCTTATAGCGAGAAAGCCTTTGTAAGATTCAGCTGCTGCGGCATTTTGCGTACCTTCCTGTGCGCGCCCAAGATAGTAGAGCACCACTGGAAACTCGTGAAAGCTCGGCTCGTCATCCAGAAATACCGAAGTCGCTTCGCCGCGCCGCTTCTGGCAAGCATCCAGGTTGGATGCCGCTTCAGCAAAAGCTCCAGCCTCCAGCGAGGCACGCCCCGAATAAAATCTCCCAAGCCAAGTGTCAGAAAATTTCTGAGCTTCTCCGAAAGCTAGCATCGCGCCTTTAGGATCGCCCTGCTTCAAGAGCAGCTCCCCGTTAATTAATTTGGCGTAGATCTGAGGCTCCGGCTGGAGACGCTTCCCCAATCCGGCCGCGATGGTCTTTGCCCGGGCGGGCTTTCCGCCATCGATGAAAACGGTCGCAGCAATAAACGCGATTCCGTCGTCCCTATTGTCTGCAATGGCCTTCTCCGCAATAGCCATCGCGGCGTCTTTCTGGCCCTGAGCCAGTTCGGCTTGTGCGAGCATGGCCTGCTTGCGCGCGGCGCTGGCTTTATCGTTCGCGGCCAAGTCCGAAGCGATGGCCTTTTCCAGAATGCGCACGGCATCCGCCGTCCGCCCTTCATAGAGCGCCTGATCCGCCAAGCCGGTACCGGCCATGGACGCGCCGCGCGCGCTAAGCGCAGCAAGACTCTTGTAAGTCTCCGCCGCCTGTTGATTCTGCCCTTGCCCAAGCTGCGCAAGCGCCAGTGTGCGCATCGACTCCTCCGAATTTGCATTGAGCTTCAGCGCCACTTGCGCTTCCTTGGCCGCGTCGGCGAAGTCTCCCGCAGAGAGCGCGTAGAGCGCCAGGTTGGAGCGTTGTGCCACTCCTGCAGGGTTCCGGTCGGCGGCGTGGCGCCCAATCTCTTGCGCCTTGGCCATATTGCGATTCAAAAAATAGGCGAAGGCTAGATTCGAATCGGCAACCGCGTCGGCCGGAAACTGCTGAAAGAGGCTCGTGTACTCCTCGATGGCTCTCTGTGGGTCGTGGATCAATAGATAGTAACCGCCGCGCGTGCGATACTTTTCGCGGTCAGTCATCCGGTCGATGTGCGCCAGAGCCAGCTTGTAATTCCTTTCCGCCTCCTGCTTTCGCCCGAGGTTTGCTTCCATGGCTGCAAGCCCGGCGAATGCGCGCCCAAATCCAGGGTCGAGATAGGTGGCGTGCTGGTATTCCTTGATCGCTTCGTCCCATTTTCCTTTTTGCTGCAGGTCTTGCGCCGCGGCGTAGCTGTGGGCCGCCTCCAGCGTCTCTGCCGTAAACGTCTCCTGCGCCGCCAGCTTCACCGATTCCGGCGTGGTGTCTCCCAGTGCGCTGCGGACATCCGCCGAAAGTTTTCCGATCGAAGCGAGTACATCTTTTTTGTCCGCTTTCGCCGATTTGCTCACAATATCTTTTCCCGTGATGCCATCGATGGCTTTCACGCTCAGCGCGTATTGCCCGGCGTCCTTGGCGATCGATCCGATGATGATCACGTCGATTCCTTCTCGGGTGGCCACCAATCGCGCCACCGGCTCATCCAGCGATTTCGCGTTCGGACTTAATTGCGCCGCGAGCCTCCTTGCCGTTCCCCGGCTGAAGCTCCTTATGAACGGCGCGCCCTCCAATCCAATAATGAACGCTGGCTCCAGCGTCTCGTTGAAGAGAGCATCCTCGGTCTTGTTGGTAAAGTCGGCCACCAGTACGGACATCTCGCGGTGCGCAACAGGCTGCACGGAAAAAAGTTTGTCGCGTAACAGAAAAACTCCAACCGCGGCAATGGTGACCGCCGCGAGCCCGATCCATCCGATTTTTTCCCACCGGGATCGTGTGCTCTGCAGAATAACGCGCGTTCCCAGCGTGCCGCCTGCCCACGCCTCCAGGTCGGCCACAATCTCCGCCGCGCTCGCATACCGCTTGTCCTTGTCAATTTCGAGGCAGCGCACCGCGATATCGCTCAGCGGCTTCGGAATTTGCGACACCACCTGAATGGGCGGGCGCACTTGCTCCGTCGTCCGTTTGTACATGGCCTCCAGCGCCGTCTCGGATTTGTACGGAGACCCGCCCGTCAACAGCTCGTAAAAAATAATCCCCACGGAGAAAAGGTCGCTTCTCGCGTCCAGTTCTTCTCCCTTCGCTTGTTCAGGCGACATGTAGGCCGGCGTCCCCAGCACAACTCCCGTCTGCGTCATGCTGCCGATCTCGACGCTGCGCGCGATGCCGAAGTCCATGACCACCACTCGATCGTGCGCATCCAGCATGATATTTTGCGGCTTCAGGTCGCGGTGAATCACGCCCTCCGCATGCGCCGCTTCGAGCGCCCGGCACACCTGCACCATGACGGCTGCAGCTTGCTTCGGCTCCAATTTGCCTTTCTTCTGAAGCAAATGCGAAAGACTCTGCCCCTCAATAAACTCCATCGTGATGAATTTCACGCCATCCGCTTCCGCAAGGTCGTAGATACGGCTCACGTTTTTGTGTGTGACCTTGCGGGCGATGATCAGTTCCTGTTTAAAACGGTTGAGCACGTCCGCGGTCTGCGCGAGTTCCGGACGTATCACCTTCATCGCGATGACCCGTTCGAGTTCCCGGTCATGCACTTTATAGACGGCGCCCATCCCGCCTTCGCCAAGTTGTTCGAGAATTTCGTACCGCTTTCCGAGTACGCTTCCCATCCGCAGCGATTTTTCGGGACTGCGCGCTTTGCCTGCGCCCGCTGGAATAGATGGAGGGCCGCCAGTCGCGACTCCGCTGGTAATCGTTTGCTCTGGCTTTTGGAAGAAGCGTGCGCCGGCCGATGGGGTGGTCACCCCGCCAGCCGATGCCGGCAACGGAGTGTTACATTTCCTGCAAGCAATCTCTTCGGACGGGTTGGCCAACCCGCACTGGGGGCAATCCATGGCTTCCTGCTTGGGGAACAGTCGTACGGACATTACACCACAGCCCGTTCCGCTTTCCAACGGAATCGGGAAAGCGTTTGACACCTCTCCATCCCACGCCCCAAACAACAAAAGGCCGGGCAATTACGCCCGGCCGTGAACTTCTCGTTTGATGTAGTTAAATCAAAAGTGGCAAGACGCCACGCCCCGCTTTTGCAGATACTTCTGGTGATATTCCTCCGCGCGATAAAAAGTTCCCGCCGGCGTAATCTCTGTCGCAATCCTCCGCTTCAAGTTTCCGCTCGCCTCCAGCGCCTCGCGAGACTTCTTCGCAATTGCTTCCTGCTCCGGTGAATGAACGAAAATCGCCGTTCGGTACTGCGATCCAAAATCCGGTCCTTGCCGGTTCACCTGCGTCGGGTCATGCACCTTCCAGAAGACATCCAGCAATTGCTCGTAGCTCACCTTCGCCGGGTCAAACGTCACTTGCACCACTTCCGCATGCCCCGTCTCGTCCGTGCAAACATCTTTGTACGTGGGATTCTCGGTCTCTCCGCCGCTGTATCCCACCGCCGTATCGATCACTCCCGGCACCTTCTGAAACGCCGCTTCAATTCCCCAAAAACATCCCGCTCCAAACATTGCGATCTCAGACATGTTCTTTCTCCCTGGGCCGGCCCTATGCTGCTCAGTCTCTCATACAGCTCCCAGCCGCTATTCCCTTCAGTTCACGGCATTAGATGCCATATCCCCCGGCTAGGTTTCGGTTGGTTCTTGCCCTACGATTTCTTCTTTGCCGCCGCTGCCGTATCAAAGCTCTTTAGCTTCGCCTGCGCCAACGCCTTATACGCGCTGTTCACCGACGCCGACTGTGTAAACGCCTCTTTGGCCTCCGCATTCTTCTTCAAGTTCAGCAACGCAAATCCCAGCCGGTACTGATTCTTTCCATAACTATTCTCATCTGCTTTCAACAACGGCCCAGCCGCCTTGAAGTTATCCGCGGCCGACGCATTATCCTTTTTCTGTATGTTGACCTGCCCAAGCGAACTCAGTGCCAGACCCTTCTCCAGCGACACTTGCTGTTGCCACTGCTCGTCGGTAACTCCCTCCGGCTTTGTCGCCGTCCCCAGCACCGCAATCACTTTCTTCGCGTAGGCCTCTGCCTTATCCAGTGGCTCTCCCTTTTCGCCATAGTAATCCGACAGCAACAACAGCATCCCGATATTGTTCGGATCTTTGGCCAGCACCCCGTTAGCCACTTCCAGCATCTTGGGCGTATTTTGCGCCTGCTGGTATGACGTCGCTGCCACTCCCAGCGCTTGAATTGCGAACGGCGAATTGGGGAAAAGCTCCGCGAAGTGCGTCAACTGCCCCGCCCGCTTCGCCGCGTTCGGCGTGCGGTAAACCCCCAGAAAAATGGCCTGCTCCACATAGGTGATATTGTCCTTGTTGCTTTCCAGCGTCGCGGCTTTTTGCCGCTCCCAGTTGTCTGCTTCCATGCCGCTCGGCGGAGGCGATGCCTTGAAATGTTGCAGAATCCCCGGCACTTTCTCCCCATACGCCATCAACTTATCCGTATCGCCCTTCTCGCTGGCTGCCCGCACCATGTTCAGCGCGTTGGAAAAGCTGTCCGGATCCAGCGCGAACAGCTTGTCTCCAGATTCAAACGCCTTGTCATAGTTTTTTTGCGCGATGTAGTAATTTACGTAGAGATCGTCAACTACGATCGCCATGTCGCCCTCGCCGAGCGTCGCCGAGAATTTATCAATCAGCGCCAGTTTCTTCGCCGCATCGGCTTCTCCATTGATTTCCGTAATCGCATGGTCGGCGTCCGAGCCCGCCGGAATCGGCACGTACTTGCCAATCTGCTGCCCGCTCGCCGGACGAGTTGCAAAAACAGCCAAGGTTAGAAGAACAAACCAACGCGCTATTCGCTTCATGGATGCCTCCACAGGAAGGAAATTGCCTGCATCTTAGTGCCGCTCCCCTCCCCAAGCAAACAAATTCCTTTGGAGTGCGGGAGCCCAGCTCCCGCTTTTCACCCAGCGCCTCCACTCCCGCGCCTCCCGCACCCGTTTTCGTTTAGAATGTACAGGTCAACTGGCATTTCCGCAGGAGGAGTCCTTGCCACTGTTCGAAACGCGCCGCATTCTTTCATCGAAACGTCTTGCCGCCTGTCTGTGGATGGCAAGCTGTCTATTCCTCGGAAACGCGCAGCCCACTCCTGCGCAAAACGCCATGCCCTGTCACACCATGGGCACCCGCGAAGAGCTCCCTCCCGAAAAACTCCCCCCTCCCCAAGAACTCACCGGTATCGGCAACTCTCACATTCAAGTCAGCGCCACTCCCGAAGCCCAAATGTGGTTCGATCAGGGCCTCAACCTCCTCCACGACTTTTGGGATTACGAATCCGTCCGCGCCTTTGAACAAGGCGTCCGCGTCGACCCCAACTGCGCCATGTGCTATTGGGGCATCTACCGCGCGGAACTCTTCACCCATAGCAACGCCAAGTATTACGCCAAACAGGCTCTTGCAAAAGCTGTAAGCCTGAAAAAACAGGTTGGCGAATCGGAACGCCTCTACATCGAGGCCGCAGAAAAATCCGAAAAGGCGGCAAAGAAAAACAACAATTCAGGAGAAGTGAAACTCTATCGCAAGCTCGTCAAAAAATATCCTGCCGACCTGCAAGCCCGGATTTTTCTCGCCGAAGCGGTGGGCGACGGCTACGACGATGACGGCAATCCCAACACAGGCCAAAAAGAAAAGCTCGCCATCTTAGAAGACGTGCTAAAGAAGGATCCTGAAAACTCCGCCGCGAACCACTATTGGATTCACGCCGTCGAAGCCAGTCCCCGCCCCGAGCAGGCCTTGCACAGCGCCGAAATCCTCGGCCGCCTCGCTCCCACCTCTGGCCACATGGTCCATATGCCCGGCCACATCTTCTATCGCACCGGCGATTATGCCAGCGCCAAAAATTCCTTCGCCGCCAGCATCGAAGCCGACGAACACTATATGCAGTCGCAACAAATTGCCGTCGATAACGATTGGAACTACGTCCACAACCTCATGTACGCCATCGCCAATCTTCTCGAAGCCGGCCAACTCGACGAAGCCACCGCCCTCTCCGTCAAACTTGGCAATGCCCGCGGCCAGCTCGAAAACACGCTTTATCCCTGGTCCACGCGCGATGCCATCTCTCGCCTCGATTCTCGCCTTCCCGTAGCCCTCCGCGCCGCCGATTGGAAATCGGCCTCGCAATTCTTGCAATCCAGCAATCCTCCCGACTCTCTCACCAACCTCCAACTCCTCAAACGCCAGTTAAGCAGCTTCGCCGAAGGCATGCAGTCGCTCGACGATCATTCCCTGGCGCAAGCCGAAACCGCCTCCGCCGCCTTCGACGCGGAACTCCAAAAAGCCAACGCCCATTTCAAAGAGCAGCAAGCTAAGGATAAAAAGCAAAAAAACAAAAACAACGCTGACGCCACCCCGCCAAAACTCCCACTGATGCCCGACGTCTACACCAAGCCTCTCCTCAGCAACCTCTCCATCATGTCTCTCGAATTGCGCGCCGCCGTGCTCGTCGAAAAGAAGCAAATCGAGGAGGCCAAAAAACTCTTCGCCCAAGCCGCCAAAGAAGAAAAAGACCTCGGCTATCACGAGCCTCCCGCCTACGTCCGCCCCGCGGCCGAAGCCGAAGCCGCCGCCTTCCTGTCTGTCTCCGACTGGTCCTCTGCCCAATCCGCCTACAAACAAGCCCTAGCCGACCGCCCCCGCTCCGGTTTTCCCCTCTTCGGCATCGCCCTAGCCACCGAAAAATCCGGCGACACGACCGCCGCGTCTGCCGCCTACAACGACTTCCTCTCCGCCTGGAAAGCCGCCGATCCCACTCTTCCCCAACTAGCCCACGCCCGCGACTACGTATCCGCCCACCCCACCGTCGCCGCCAAGTAACCCCTATGGAGTGCGGCAGCTCTGCTGCCGCTTTTCTTCGCTTTTCTTTGTCCCCGCTTGTCTTTGCCGCCGCTTTTCTTCGCCGCCGCTATTCCTTCCAACCGCCTTTCTTCCGCAAGCAAGACTCCGCCGTTCGCTATATTCGCCGGTCCTTCTTCGTCTCTCGAAAGCATTTAAGGCCAGATAGCGGCAGCCCAGTAAATCTTTTAGATGCAACACTTACAGCCATTCGGCAACCTCGTCCATTTCTACCGCGCCACCACCGCGCAACTCGTTTAGAATCAACATTTACTCACACCCCGCCCACCCCAATTTGCCACGACCTACAGCAACGCTAAACCCTTTAGACGCAACACTTACAAAAAACCGGGGGAGGGGTCCGGTTATTGTTAACCAAATCCCCATCTCGCGATCACGCAACGCGAGCCCCTCCAAAGGTGGATCGTCTCCATTCGCCCATGCGGACGTTTCACCGATTTGACCCGCAAGGCGTTTCGCGAGACCATGCTGAGTTTGCACGAGGTGCAGTTTTGCATCTTGGACTTCCGGACTGCGCCGCAGTCCGCCAGCTCGGGACGCACGGCAAGACCCGTTGAAATCAGGAGCCTCTTCTAAGCGATGACACTTTCCCTGCGACGATTGCAACTGTCCACTCTCCCGGAATCGTATGCCATTGTCGGACTCTCCAAAGGTGCTCCGCTTCCCCCTTGGGCCACGCAAGGTTCTTTTTTCTCTATAACCCGCACCAGCGACGAACTCTCCGTCATCGTCGAGGAATCCAGCGTTCCTGCCGGTCTTCAGTTTCAAGGCGGCTGGCGTGTCATCAAAGTTCACGGGCCATTCATGTTGTCCGAAGTCGGCGTGCTCGCGTCTCTCGTCGGCCCTCTTGCTGCCGCGCGAGTCAGCTTGCTGACCATCGCAACTTTCGACACTGATTACCTGCTCGTATCTTCAGAAAATCTGGACCCAGCTATTTCCGCGCTCGAACGCGCAGGCCACACCTTCAAGAGGAGCGAATCGAAATGATCTTCTCATCTCCAGTAAAAGCAATCGTTGCTGGTTGCACTCGCCGCCGTGCATCGTTGGCTGTCGCTGGCGTGCTAGCAATTCTTCTCCTCACGCTACAGCTTCGCGCCGACGAACCTTACGCCCGCAGCCGCGATTACGACCTGCAACATTCCCGCATCGCGCTGCGCTTCGATCTCGACCAGAAAAAAGTGATCGGTGATGTCACTCACACGCTCACTGTTCTCCGCGATTCCACCTCGAAAATCATTTTCGATTCCGCGGGACTCACCATCCAGAGCGTCGCGGTAAATAAATCCTCCGCCAAATTCGAGACGAAAGACGACAAGCTCATCATCTCGCTCGCCGCCGCAGCGCACTCCGGAGATAAATTCGACATCAACATTCGCTATGAAGCCAAGCCCACCAAAGGCCTTTACTTCATCCTCCCCGACAAAGATTACCCCGACCGACCGAAGCAAATCTGGACGCAAGGCGAATCCGAAGACACGCGATACTACCTACCGACGTACGACTATCCCAACGATCGCCTCACAACCGAAACCATCCTCACTGTTCCCGCCAGTTGGCTCACCGTCGCCAACGGAAAACTCATCGGGGTCACTGAAGCCGCCAACGGCATGAAGACTTGGACTTGGAAAGAATCGCAGCCCAGCTCGACCTACCTGATCACCGTCGTCGCCGGTGAATTAGACGAAGTAAAAGACGCCTGGCGCGGCATGCCCGTTACCTACTACGCTCCCAAAGGCCGCGGCGACCGCCTCTCTATCAATTACAGCCGTACGCCGCAGATGCTCGAACTCTTCAGCACGAAACTCGGCGTCAACTATCCCTGGGAAAAATACGCGCAATCGATGGTCGATGATTTCGTTGCCGGCGGCATGGAAAATTCGAGCGCCACCACCAACACCAGCAATTCTCTGCAACATCCAAAGCTCGCTGCTGAATACATCACCGGCCAGGACGGACTCATTTCCCACGAACTCGGCCATCAGTGGTTCGGCGATCTGGTGACCTGCAAGGATTGGGGCGATATCTGGCTCAATGAAGGCTTCGCCACATTCATGGAATATATGTGGACGGAAGCGCATTTCGGCAAAGACGAAGCCGATGCCGAGCGGTGGGATAGCACGCGCCAATGGTTCGCACAAAGCGGTCTTTACGCCAAGCCTATCGTGCGCCACGATTTCAACGAATCGGGCGAATTCGACGGCAATGCCTACACCAAAGGCGGCTGGGTTCTCTACATGCTTCGGCATCAACTTGGCGACGACGCTTTCTATCGCGGGCTCAAACACTATCTCGAAGTGAATCGCGGCAAAAACGTCGTCACCGCCGACCTCGCGAAAGCGATGGAAGAATCCACGCACACCAACGTTGATCAGTTCTTCGATCAATGGCTCTATGGCGCTGGCGCTCCCAAGTTCGACCTTGCTTACAAATACGACGACGCTAAGCACGAAGTCGCGCTCAGCGTAAAGCAAACCCAAAAAGTCGAAGGACACGTCGGCCTGTTCCATCTTCTTACTGACGTCGAAATCACCACTGCCTCCGGCCCAAAGCTTTTCCCCGTTACCATCTCGAATGAGAAGGACAGCGAGACTTTCACATTTCACGCCGACTCTGCGCCAGTCCTGGTGCTCTTCGACAAGGGCGGGCAAATCCTGAAGTCCGTCGACTTCCACAAAGAAAAAAAGGAGTGGCTCTACCAGTTGAAGAACGCCGGGGAATTTGCCGATCGCGCCGATGCCATCACTGCCCTAGGCAAGCTCAAGGGCGATGACGAAGCCGTCGCCGCCCTCGGCGCTGCGCTTCTCAACGACAAAACCTGGAACATTCGCGCCAACGCTGCCGATGCTCTTGGCCAACTTGGCGGCACCGCAGCGTCGAAGCAACTCCTCGACGCGCTCAACTCCGCAAAGGAGCCGTGGGTTCGCAGCCACGTCGTTTCGGCTCTTGCAAATTTCAAAGACGATCCCGCGATCGTCGCGAAGCTAAATTCCATTGCCGGCGATGACAGCTCTTATCGTTCGCGCGCCGCGGCTCTACAAGCTCTCGGCCGGCTGAAAGCTCCCGGCGCACTCTCTACTCTCGATGCCGCTGTCGCCGCCGATTCGCCCGATGGATTCCTCCGCAACGCCGCTTTGCGCGCGATGGGTGGTCTCGGCGACGATAAAGCCGTCCCACTTCTCCGCCAATGGGCCGCCCCGGGCAAACCGATTGACTCTCGCACCGCTGCTATCGCAAGCCTCGCTCGCCTGCAAAAAGACGACAAAGAAATCACAGCGCAAATTGCCGGATATCTCAGCGAGCCTCACTTTCCCGTTCGCATCGCCAGCGTCTTCGCGCTGGGCGCACGCGGCGATGCCAGCGCCGTCCCGGCTCTCGAAGCTCTCCTCAAGAGCAACGACTTGAGCATCGAGATGGTGCCGATGATCAAGACACAAATCGAAACACTGAGAGCTCCCGCCGGCGATAAGCACCACCAACACGGCGAAAACGCAGTCGGCGAAGAATCAAACGCCTCGGCAACCAACGATCAAGGCGCCGTTGCCAAGCGCCTCGATCGCTTGGAACACTTAATGCAAGAAGTTTCTGACCGCCTGAAAACGATCGAAACGCGCCTGCCCGCACCAAAACAGTAATCCGCACAATCTCAAAATTGAGATGGGATTCTCCGTGCCCTCTGTGCACTCTGCGTTCTCTGTGTAAGATTTTTTCTTTTTGTGTTCACGCAGAACAGCGCGAACCATTGGGAGGACACCCGCAGATTGTGTTAGTGTGATTTTCCCAAATTTGTAGGAACAGAACGAGGATATCGATGGCGAAACCGAAAGTGCTGGCGACGCGGCCTTTGTTTCCCGCAGCGCAAAAAGTTCTAAACGCGTCTTGCGACGTGGAGTATTGGACCAAGCCAGAACGGATCTCGAAAGAGGAATTGTTCAAGAAAGTTAAGGATAAAGAAGGACTGGTCTGCCTGCTGACGGAGAAAGTGAACGCGGAATTGCTGAACGCGGCGCCGAAATTGCGGATCGCGGCAAACGTGGCCGTGGGCTTCGACAACATCGACGTAGCGGCTTGCACGAAGCGCGGAGTCGCTGCGGCCAATACGCCGGGCGTCCTGGATGAAACGACAGCGGACTTTGCCTGGACGCTGATGATGGCTGTTGGGCGGCGGCTGGTGGAAGGAGACACGCTGGCGCGTTCCGGAAAATGGACAGGCTGGGATTTGGATCAACTCGTGGGCGCGGACATTTGGGGCAAGACGCTGGGAATCGTGGGCTTCGGCAGGATTGGAAGAGCGATGGCGCGCCGCGCACTCGGATTTCAGATGAGAGTGATATACGCGGACGCAGTGCAAGCGCCTGACGCGGTGGAGAAAGAACTGAAAGCCGAATATAAGGAAATGAATAGTTTGCTGTCGGAGTCGGACTTCATCAGCATCCACGTGCCGCTTCTTCCGGAGACGCGCGGGCTTTTTGACAAGCCTCGATTTGCCAAAATGAAGCCGACGGCTTACTTGATCAATACGGCGCGCGGAGCGGTGATAGACGACGCCGCGCTGGTGCACGCTCTCGAAAGCGGAAAAATCGCAGGGGCCGCGCTCGACGTATTTGAAAATGAACCATCCATCCATCCCGGGCTGAAGCGGCCTAACGTGGTTTTGGCGCCGCACATCGCCTCGGCGTCGATTGAAACACGCACGAAGATGGCGTGCATGGCCGCGGAAAATATAGTGGCGCTGCTAAAAGGCAAGCAACCTCCGAATATCTTGAATCCCGAAGTATTGAAAGCGAAATAAAAAAGCGCCGGCGGCCTTCTTATGGCAGAACTGAAGCAACTCGCCCGCCGGATTTTCCAGGAAACCATATCGGCGATCGATATTCCCGAAGCGATGCAGAGGAAACTGCGGCGCGAGGGAACAGTGCTGCGTTTCGATAACACCGAGGTGGATTTGAGCAAGTTCACCAACGTGCGCGTGATCGCCATCGGCAAAGCGGCGCACGCAATGGTCGAAGGGCTCGCGGGATTGCTGGGACGAGAATATCCATTGCAAGGAATCGTTTCCGCGCCGACGCCTCCTTTGTCTGCCGTTGGAAAGATGAAGTACTTCGTCGGCGGACACCCGACGCCCGATCAAGAGAGTTGGAAGGCCGCCGAAGCGATTCTGGCGGCGCTGAAACACTGTGACGAAAACACGGTTGTGTTTTTTCTGCTTTCTGGCGGAGGTTCAGCGCTGGTGGAGTTGCCACTGGACACACGGCAGTCACTAGATGATGTGAGGAAGTTGCATCGCGCCCTGGTGACGTGTGGAGCGCCGATCGAGGCGATGAATACGGTAAGAAAGCACGTTTCGGCCGTAAAAGGCGGACGGCTGACCGCGGCTTGCGGCCGCGCCGCAAAGATTACCCTGGCGGTGAGCGACGTCCCCGTTGGAAAAGAATCCGCGCTCGCGTCCGGGCCGACTCTGCCTGACCCAACCACCATTGCCAATGTACGAGATGTGATTGATGAGTTTTCGTTAAGAGACAAGCTGCCGGCCGCACTCTTGCATTGGATGGATGACGCGCAGATGCCGGAAACGCCCAAGGACGGTGACGCTCCGTTTCGCGACGCGCATTTTTCTTTGCTGCTTGGCTTGGATGATCTGTTCCATCCGGCGCATCACGCGACGGAGGCGAAGGGATTCGTGGCGTGCTGCGACAACACAACCGATGATTGGCCAGTGGAGAAGGCGGCGGAGTATTTGTTGGGCCAGCTCGAGGAATTGCGCCGCGTGCATCCGGGCCAGCGTGTTGCTTTGATTGCGGATGGCGAAGTCAGCTCGCCGGTCCGTGGAAAAGGGATTGGCGGACGCAACGCCGCGTTTGTTTTGGCTTGCGTCAAGAAAATTGCAGAGAGAAAGATCGCGGTACTCAGCGCAGGCACCGACGGAGTGGACGGGAATAGTCCTGCGGCGGGAGCTGTGGCGGATGGCGAGACTTTCGAGCGAGGGCAAGCCATCGGGTTGAACGCGCGCTATATGTTTCGGGAGAGCGATTCGTATACCTACTTTGCGAGGCTCGGCGACACGATCATCACCGGACCGACCGGAAATAATTTGCGGGATTTGCGAATTCTGCTGGCAGAGGGCGAACCGCAGAAACCACGGAAAAAGAAATAACGCAGCCCATGAAATAGAGGCTAACAGCTCACAGCCGACAGCTGACAGTAGGAAAGACCCTCTCGTTGCTGGGCTGGGACAAGAGAATATTTTCAGGGCAGAGACTGGCAGAGACACGGAGAGCAAGAGCTGCATTACAGGCCTGTTCCCATACTCATTTTTCGCCAACTGACATCGCTAGATCGAAAACGTTTTACGCCTGGCCCCGTCTATGAGTACAACGGAGGGCACTCTATTGAAGCGCCTGCTTGTCCTTGCAACCCTGGTATTTAGTTCGCCCGTTTTCGCGCAAGAGGCCATGTTTCGCGGCGATCCGCAACATAGCGGTGTTTACTCCAGCCCGGCAGTTTCTAAATTTACAAAAATTAAGTGGCAATTTCATACGAAGGGCCAGGTGTTCTCCTCGCCTGCCGTCGCAGACGGCTATCTCTATGTTGGCAGCAGCGACCATTTGCTTTATGCCATCGACGCCGCCACCGGCTCGCTCAAGTGGAAATTCAAAACGGACGGCCGCATCACTTCTTCGGCCGCCGTCAGTGCAGGCGTTGTCTATTTCGGCAGCTTTGACAGCAACTTCTACGCTGTCGATGCCGCCAGCGGGCAACTGAAATGGAAATTCAAGACGGCGGGCGAGCGCCGCTATGCGGCCACGCACCTGCACGGCGCCGAACCCGCCGCCGAAACCATGCCAGATCCCTTCGATTTTTACTTGTCGTCCCCGGTGGTGGCGAACGGCGCAGTCTATTTCGGCAGCGGTGACTCTAATATTTACGCGCTCGACGCCGCCACGGGCGATCTGAAATGGAAATTCAAGACCGGCGACGTCGTTCACGCCTCACCGGCTATTTCCAATGACACCTTGTTCGCGGGCAGTTGGGACAGCTACTTCTATGCCTTGGACGTGGCCACCGGAACGGAAAAGTGGCGCTTCAAAACCGGCGAAGACCCGCAAATTCACAATCAGGTGGGCATCCAATCGTCCGCCGCTATCGCCGATGGCGTAGTTTATTTTGGCTGCCGCGATTCGAAGTTTTACGCCGTCGACGCCGCCACCGGGAAACAACTCTGGTCTTTCGCAAACAAAGGTTCGTGGGTGATCGCCTCGCCTGCGGTTCACGACGGCAAAGTTTATTTTGCTACTTCAGACTCCGGGCTCTTTCATGCGCTCGACGCAAAGTCTGGCGCGCCCATTTTTTCACTCGACACTAAACACTGGCCGATGTTTTCGTCTCCTGCTATCGCTGGCGACATTCTTTACATCGGCTCCCATGAAGGCAAACTGCTGGTTATCGATCTCAAAACGCAAAAATTTAGCTGGAATTTCCAGACGGATGGTTCCAAACAGAACGGCGCAACATACACGAAATCCGACGGCACGCCCAACTACGAAGCTGCTTTCTTCGACTTTTTCTATGATGACATGGTGAGCGGGGTCCAAAAAATGATGAGCGTGGGCGCGGTTTTTTCTTCACCCGTCATCGCAAACGGCGTCGTCTACATAGCTAGTACGGATGGCAACATTTATGCGCTGATGTAGGACAGGCTTTTGCTTCCGCGCCAAACCCTTGCGCTGCGCCGACGTTCATGGCGTGTATTTCGAACTTGTTTAGACCAGCTTTCACCGTCGGATCGTTTTCCAAAAATGCCGCGTACTTCAGCTTCGTCCGCCGCCTCGAAAACGGCCATGCCGAAAGCGCCCGTGGGCGCCATCACTGGGCCAAAAATCAAAAATTTCCCTGCGGCAAATTTTTCGTGGGTGTACACCACATGCTTTTGCATCAACGACTTCTCCTCCGGGGTCATGTCCATGGGAAACGTAGGGCGGGGCGGAATCAGTCTCACAAAAAAATGTTGTTTGCTCATGATTGCGAATGATACCACGCGCGGAAAACGGGCACGGAGAGCAGGCACCTGCACGAGTGAGAACTCACCGCTTGACTCCAAACACGGTTACGCCCCTTCCGCATTGATGGGGGCAGATGCGGAAAGGGCGTCCCGTCTTCAGGAGAGAAGATCGTTGAACAGCTGAGCCTGGGCCGGTAGGAAAAAAATAACCAGCCAGAGTTCCATTCGTTAGTCGATAGGGCGCGCGCCCGCAGGCCCGCGGCCGCCGGGGCCACGCCCGCCTGCTTGCACGGTGTAGTCTGCCGGAACCGCGAACAATGTCGCCGCCGGCTCGGTCCTTTGGAGATTCGTCACTGTGTAGGTCGTGGTTCCGAAGCGCGGATCGGTCCGCGTGCTCTTCAAAACAATCTGAAGATCTGCGGAATACCATCGTTCGGAGACGACCTGGAGAGGTTTCTCGTTGCCGATTTGCCCTGCGGGGATCGTGCGGGTGGTTCGCGTTCCTTCCGCCACCACGCCATTGATCGTTTGCGTGCCGAGCGATTCCTTCTTCAGCAAGCCGGAGGCTTCTTCCTGCTGCTCGCGCTGCTGGATTTTGCCGGCAAATTCGGGAGTCGATTCGGCATTGGTTCCACCACCGTGGGAGTGCAAAGCGGATTTGTGAGCCACTTTCTGCGCGTCGTCCAGCATGTAATGCGCGCCGGCCACTGGATCAGAAATCATGACCATCTTCTTCGACCCACTCGAGGCTGTCAGCGGCCCGAAGCCCGTAAACGTGGCTTCGTGGCGCGATCTTCCCAGGCTGTCGCGATACATGGAGACTTGAAAGGCCCGGTGTATTACCGAGCCATCCTGCAGCGTCGACGTCGTTTCGGAAGTGGCCGTGGCGGAGAAAGGCGCACCTTTCACTATTTTTCCATGCATGCCTTCAAAGCCCATCAGTTCCATGGGGGCTCCGAACGGCGGCGGCCCATCCGAACTGTGTCTCTGGGCTTGCACTGCCACAGAGCTGAACACCAGCGCTCCGCTCAATACCAAACACATTTTCAACTTGGGACTCATTCCTCTTCTCCTCTTCTCTCCCAAACCACGGCGGGATATCCGCCGCGGCAATCTCGATTTAGTTTTCTTCCTCAGCCAGACGCACCGCTTGCGGCAGGCCGTCATTTCCAACCAGCAAATCCACCTGGATCCACTCGCCCGCGCTCTCTTCCTTCACCGCCCCACCCAATG
>Ga0210403_10001598_pt1 | contig 21330 bp, 19 predicted proteins | sample IncBWC19MmetaG_FD_150863 | JGI IMG/M metagenome (GOLD analysis project Ga0210403, IMG submission 150863) | Forest soil microbial communities from Barre Woods Harvard Forest LTER site, Petersham, Massachusetts, United States - Inc-BW-C-19-M | ecosystem: Environmental > Terrestrial > Soil >... | reverse complement strand
GCCCTGATTCGCCTCCCCGACGGCGAGCGGCGCCAATTCACGGAGTCCACGCTGGTCCACTTCCGTCCGATCACGGACGAAGAACTTTCTTCCTATCTCGCAACAGAAGAGCCCTATGACAAGGCCGGCTCCTACGCCATCCAGGGCCAGGCAGGCCGCTACATCCCCCGCATAGAAGGCTGCTACTTCAACGTAGTCGGCCTGCCGCTCTCGCGAGTCCTGACCGAACTCCAATCCCTGGGTTGGTCGGAAAACTCCACGTAGAACTCGCCCGCCGCGGCGGACCGTCCGCTCTTCTCTGTGTCCTCTGCGCTCCTCTGTGTACTCTGTTTTAAAGCCTTTTTCTTTCTCTCCAAAATGAAAACGCCCCGGCCAAAGCCAGGGCGTTTTGCCATTACGTTTTTCGTGCTGCTTACTTCTTCGGGGCCTGCGTCTTCGCGTTGTGCTTCTTGTTGTAGATGTTCTTCGAAGCCGCGTTCTGTTCCTTGTTGATCTGCGTCTTCTCGCCCGGGGTCAGCTTCCCGCCGTTCGCCGCGCGGTCCGCCTTCACCTGCTGGTTGATGCCCTTCTGCTGATTTTCCAGCTTGGCCGTTTCGCCGGCGGTCAACTGGCCGCTCTTGATGCCCTGCGCGATGCGGTCCTGCTGATTTTCGCGGCGTTGCCCCACTTTGTTGTTCCCGTACTGCGCGGTGTTGGCGTTGTGCTTGTCGTTGTAAATCTGCTTCGAAAGCTGGTTCTGCTGCGTGTTGATCTGCTGCTTCTCCGCCCCGGTCAGCTTGCCGCCGTTGGCGGCACGGTCCGCGCGGGTTTCGCCGTTGATCGCGGCTTCCTTCGTCTCCAACTTCGAAGTTTCACCGGCGGTCAATTGGCCGCTCTGCACGCCGTTGGCGATGCGGTCCTGCTGATTTTCCTTGCGTTGCGCAATGGTTGGCTTCGGCGCGGGCGCCGTTGTAGTCGTGCCCTGCGTCGGAGTACTGGGGGCATTCGTGTCCTGGGCCGCTGCTACCGTGCCCATCAGCAGCACCGCTGCGGGCAATACCGTCCACTTCGAGAACTGGAAGCTCATATCTTTATTCTCCTTAAGTACCTGTTTGATCGACGTACTGGGTACTCGGTAATACCCAAGTCTGAGGAAAAAGTTGCGGCTCGGAAACTGGACGGAAGTACAGGCCCAGCACATCCCCTCGATTCTGCGGAGTTTTTCATTGGTGCGATTTCTGGCCTGTAATAGAAAAGGCCCCTGCCGTTGCAGGAGCCTTTCAACAGTTTTCGAATCTTCCGTCGCCGCGGCTTACTTTTTCTCTTCGGAAGGTTTCTCGGCAGGGGGCTGTGTTTGCGGCGGAGCCTGCGTAGTGGACGTGCCGCTCATGCCTTCCTTAAAGCTGCGAATGCCTTCGCCGAAACCCCTCATGAGTTCGGGGATTTTCCTGCCGCCAAAGAAAATAAGAATCACCGCCAGAACGACCAGCCAATGCATTGGACCAAATTCACCCATAACTGCCTCCGGGGCCTCGAACTTCGCGCTCCTTCAACGTAGCGCAATCGCCTGCACTCGGCAAGCTTGGCCGCCTACTGCCCCTATAGGATAACACGCTCGTCGCCGGCGCGCCGGGTTTGCCGTTGCCGGTCCAGGTACTCGAGCAGCGGTATGGCGTATTTGCGTGTGATACCGGTCAGTTCCTTGAACCCGGGTACGCCGATCCGGTCGCCCTTCGATTTCTTGTACTGAGCCAGCAGCGCGGTCAGCGCATTCAGGGCATCGCGATGGAAAATCAGGTCCGCCGAGACGCGCACCAGCACCTTTTCCCGCAACAGGATCTGCAGCAACTTTTCGGCGCGCGCAGCCTCGATCTTTAGCTGCGCCAGCACCTCTTTTACGGAGGGCACCGCGAGGCCCGCCTTCGCAAATGCCTGCGTAATCTGCTCCTGTGCACGCAACTCCTCCGGCGCCAGCGTAATCTCTGCCCCCGCTTTCTTGATGAACTCGCCCTGCAAGGTGATTCTCTTTTGCTCCAGCAGCAATTGCACCGCAGTGGCGAATGTTTCGGGGCGAACCCTGCGGCCCAGGCTGGTCCTTAATTCCTCGCGTGTGATTCCGGGGAGCAGGGGATTTTCTTTGTGAAAGCGCTCCACCCGGGTCAGCAGTTTCTTGCCAGCTTCTGTGAAAATCGCTTCCGCAATCAGGATCAGGGGCTCGCTGGAAACCACACGCAGCAGCTTTTTCTCCGCCACTATTTTCGCGGCTGATTCAAGCTCTTGCTCGACCCAACCCGTGCGGACAATGACCTCTTCCGCCGTAATTCCAAGGATATTTCGTTCGGCCATAGCCTGAATAATTTCTTCGCGGGAACCTTTTTCAAGAGTGGCCAGAAATTGCGCGCGGCCCGTGTCCTTCGCGGCAAAACGCCTGGCGTGCGGGTCCAGCACCGTTCCGCCGCCAATCGTCACCACCGGCGAAAGCTGCCGCACGATAAACCGGTCGCCGCGCACCAATACCGCCTCATCCTGCAGGCGAATCTGCGCCATCGCGTTTCCGCCCGGTGCCAATTCCCGCGCGCCCAGCAGGTATACTTCTCCGACGGTTTCCAGAGTCCCGGCGTGGAAATGTACACGCGCCCGGTGTTTCAGCGCCGGAGCGCTTGGCAGCTGTTCCAGCCGCACATCCGCGCGGCGCGTCGTGCGCAAGCGCCCGCGCGACGAAAGCACCATCCCCCGTTGAATTGCGGTGTGCTCGATCCCCGCGAGGTTCACCGCCGTGCGTTGCCCGGCGTCGGCGCGCTCCACGCTCTTGCCGCCAGTCTGCAGCCCGCGCACTCGCAGCACCTTACCCGAAGGCAGAAGCTCCACCTCATCGCTAATGGCTACGTTCCCCGAAAAAAGCGTCCCGGTCACAACGCTTCCGAATCCCTTCACGGCAAACGACCGGTCAATCGGCAAACGGAAATAACGTCCAGTATCCTTCGCGCTGATTTCTTGCGCCGCACTCCGCAATGCAGTTTTTAGCTCCGCAAGTCCCTGCTGAGTTTTTGCGCTGACTTCCACAATCGGGGCATTCGCCAGAAAAGTGCCCTTCACGAACTCCTCAATCTCCATCCTCGCCAGTTCGCGCGTATCGCTGTCCGCCAGATCGCTTTTCGTCAGCGCGATCACGCCGCGCTGCACGCCCAGCAACCGGCAAATATCGAAATGTTCCCGGGTCTGCGGCTTGATCAATTCATCAGCGGCTATTACCAGCAGCACCAGGTCAATTCCCGAAGCCCCAGCCAGCATGTTTTTCACGAACCGCTCGTGTCCCGGCACATCCACGAACCCGTACCGCACGCCTTCGTCTTCCAGAAACGCAAACCCCAGGTCGATCGTGATCCCGCGGCGTTTCTCCTCCTCCAGCCGGTCGGGATGCGTGCCGGTCAGCGCTTCGATCAAAGTGGACTTGCCATGATCGATGTGCCCGGCAGTTCCGACGATAATGCTCTTGAAATTGGTGGTCATTGGGACGCAAAGAAGTAAATTTGATGGTACGGGACGCGCAGGACTCTCGCTATTTCGCGGACGCGATTTCGTCGACAATTTCCTGCGCGGCAGCGCGCGGGTCCGCAGCCGCCAGGATCGGCCGGCCGACTACGATGAAATCGGCGCCAGCTTTAATTGCTTCGCGCGGCGTTGCGGTGCGGGCCTGATCGTCTTTTTCCGAATCCGCGCCTTTGCCTTTGGGCCGCACACCCGGTGTCACAATCAGAAAATCCCGTCCGCAGGCTTTGCGAATCGCTTTCGCTTCCTGCACCGAAGCCACCACGCCATCCGCGCCTGCTTTTTGCGCAACCTTCGCCAGTTTCACCACTCGCGAATTGGGCGGCCCGCCAATTCCCACTTCGCGAACCGTCTTCGCATCCATGCTGGTCAACAGTGTCACCGCAAGCAACCGTGGTCGGTCCGCACCCATCGGCACACCGGCGCTGATAGCCTGCGCTGCGGCATGCAGCATGGCCGTGCCGCCCAGCGCATGCACGTTCACAAGCTTCAGCCCCGGCAAAGCCGCTGTCGCCAGCACCGCGCCCGCAACCGTATTCGGAATGTCGTGGAATTTCAGGTCGAGGAAAATTTCCGCGCCGAGCTTCGCCACCTGCCGCACCGCTTCCGGCCCGGCCGAAGTGAACAGCTGGCTGCCGATCTTGAACATGCCAACCAGGTCGAAAACCTGGCCGGCAAATCTCAGTGCTGTGGACAGGGAATCGAAGTCCAGCGCTACAATCAGGCTGCTTCGTGGATGGGCGTCAAAAGTGGTCAAGGTCGGGGACGCGCCCGTAGTTTATCAGTTCTGGCTTGCGTCGTCTCGGGTTCGCTTCGGCGGCAGCTGCATCAGTTCCAGCCGCACCTGGCTGACTCCCGAGTTAATCAGGCCAATCTTCCGGGCTACGCGATAGGATACATCAATTTCGCGTCCTTCTTGATACGGACCCCGGTCATTAATGCGCACAACCTCAAATTTCCCGTTGCGGGTGTTTACGACGCGCACCCAGGATCCGAACGGCAGGTTCGGGTGGGCGGCTGTCAGGCTCTCGGCGTTGAACCGCTCGCCGTTCGCAGTCTTCTTCCCGTCAAAGTTGGGGCCATACCAGCTGGCGTTTCCAACCCATACCTTGATCGGCTTTACCGGCTCGCTCTTCAAAGCCACCAAGGGTGCTTCCATTGCGGGTGCAATCAAAAACATCAACGGCACCCAACGAATCGCGGCCCATGCTACAAAGAGTGGTCGTCTCATAGTGTGTTCAATCCGCTACAAATACTAAAAAAGTGTATCAAAAAAACCGCATTATGTCAACCATTTTCCCTGGAAAAGTTGCCTTTCAACTCATTGAAAGTAAACATTTTAAGCTCATTTAGACCCTTGTCTAAACCCTTCACAATTGCCTCACTGGCCTTCGGGTCAGAGAAGCTGGCCGTCCCGACCTGTACTGCCGTGGCACCTACAGAAACGTAATCGAGGACGTCGGAGACGGTTTCCACGCCTCCCAATCCAATGACCGGGATCTTCACGGACTTGCTTACCTCCCAGACCAACCGGAGGGTGATCGGCTTGATGGCAGGGCCCGAAAGACCTCCCGTTTGATTCCCCAAGCGGGACTTTTGGGTTCTAAAATCGATGGCCATTGCTGGAAAAGTGTTAGCCACGGTGAGGGCGTCAGCCCCTACTCCCTCGGCCGTTTTCGCGATAAGTCCAATGTCTGTAACAAGAGGCATCAGTTTTACCCAGAGCGGCCGATTCCGCGCTGCCTTCCGCGCCGCCCCAACTACCTCTTCTACAAGAGCAGGGTCACTGCCGAACTGCATGCCACCTTTCTTGACGTTAGGGCAGGAGATATTCAGCTCATACGCCGAGATTCCCTCCACCTCTTCGAGTCGTTCAATCACTCCGACATAATCTTCCTGGCAAACTCCGAAAACGTTCACGATGACGTGAGTGTTGTATTTTCGCAACAGTGGAAGTTTGTCTTTGACGAAAACTTCAACGCCAACGTTCTGCAAGCCGACCGCGTTCAACATTCCCGCCGGTGTATCGCAGAGCCGTGGAGCCGGCGCGCCCTCGATGGGCTGCAGGGAGATTCCTTTGGTGACAAATCCGCCGAGGCGATTCAAGTCCACCAGGTGGGCGAACTCCAGCCCATACCCGAAGGTTCCGCTGGCGGCAATGATGGGATTAGAAAGGCGCAGAGCGCCAACCTGCACGCTGAGGTCAACCCGATCTGAGGGACTCACGCCTCAAAAGGGTAGCACGAAGGCTGCAAACAAGCCGGTGATCCCCTGCAGCCGTGCCAAAATCTTGTGGATTTCCTGTGCTGAAGTTGTGCCTTATCTCGAAAAAATCCAGGACCGCAGCAGAATCCTGCTCAAGGGCAACGACGCCCTTTTTCTGCCTGGCTTCCCTACTTCATTACTTCTTTGCTTGGCTTTTCAGCGCCTCCGCCAACACCCTTCCGTCCCGAGTCGCCAGCGTCACACCTGTCAGGGCGCTTAGTGTAGGAGCGATATCCGCAGGCGTCACCGGCTCAAAATATTCTCCCTGCTGAATCCCGAATCCCATGAAAAACACGGGCACGTGCTGATCATAGTTGTACGGCGTCCCATGCCCTGTGCCTGTGGCCCGCCTGCCGCCCTCAGGAGAGCTGTCCAGCAGCCAGTACGGCTTCTGCAACACGTAAAGGTCGCCGCTTCGCCCTGCAAAGTAGCTCAGCACCGCCGCCTTCCGCGTTTGGGCGATGGGTGTTGTACCGTTGCCCAAATCTTCCGCCCGATAAACCGCGGCCACCCCCGTCATTGTCGAAATCGCACCGAGGACTGCGCTCATGGCCGCGGGATCCGCCTTCAATCGCGCGTAAACACCTTCTGCAAAATACAGCTCATTCCCCGCCATGCGAGCAACCACTGGCTTCACGAAATTCATCGGCTCCAGGGCCTTTTCAATGCGCCCTTGCAGTTCAGGCAAGCTGAGCACCTCCGCATCCACCCCTGTCTTCTGCATATCCATGGGAACCGGGGCGACTCCGTGGTCCGCACTCAGTGCCACAACATAATTCCCCGCCCCTACCTTTTTATCCAGAAAGGCAAAAAGCTCACCGAGATCCATGTCCAGCCGTACCAGAAGGTCCTGAATCTCCCAGCTTCGCGGCCCAAACGCGTGTCCGAGATGATCTACAGAGGAGTAGCCAACTGCTAGAAAATCCGTCGCTCCGCTTTTTCCCAGTCCCAGCGAATCCACCGCCGTTTCCGCCAACTTCGTCAGATAGGTGTCGGCAAACGGGCTGTCTGACCACTGCTCATAAAACGCCGCATCAGGAGCGGCGCTTCCATCTTGCCCGCGCAACGCATGGGGAAATGTTGCCGTCCAGCCGTCTGGGATCCTGGCCCCGGTGGCCGATTCGTCGTAAAAATAGGAAGTCCGTGGCAAGGACAAGGACCACGTCTTGCCGTAGTCCTGCGCGACCGGATTCTTCTTTGCGAACTCCTCCACAAACGGCATTGTGCCGTAGGCAGAAGACGTAACCAGCGCGCCCGACGGATCAAACCAAGTCACCGCGTCGCCCTTGTGGCCTGCCATCGCAATTGCCGATCGGGCCTTTAGTGAAATTGTCACTATCCGGGTCGCGCCACCCGTTTGAAATTTCAGTTCCTCCGCGAAGGACGGCAACTGCATTCTCCACGCTGAATCTCCGCCCTTCGTACTGCCGCCGGCATAAGCTAAGTTTTTGGCATTCGGGTCGCTTGTGCAGGTCACCATCTTCTGCTCTCCCCTGTCCCACCAGGCGTTGGCCACCATCCCATGGCTCGCCGGGAACGCACCCGTCGATATCGTCGAGTGACCCGGGCAAGTCTCCGTCGCCGCATAGGGATAGGCCGCCGTGCGGAACCACGCCCCTTCCGAGAGCAACCGCTTCAGCCCGCCGCTCCACTGCCCGCGAAACTTGTCCACATAGTCGCCGCGCATCTGATCCACCACCAGCAACACCACCAGTTTCGGTCTGGCCGGCTTCTCCACCTCTTTCGGTGCGGCCGCACCCATTTTGGACGCTTGCGCCACCATGCAATTCGAGGAAAGCCCTGCCGCCAAAGCGGCCAATGCCAACGCCCTAAATACTCGCGACCCCGATTTCATTCTCAGCCCCATAAAGCTCTCCTTCTAGAATTCCGCGAAAGTCTAGCACGCCGCTATTAGCAAGGCATGAATCCCCTTTCAGATTCACCCGAACACTTCCCGTTTTCCTGACTTGTGCTAGCATTACGCGAACATGCGTATCGTCGAAAAATCGCAATTGATGTCCGCGGCCGAAATCGACCGCACCCTGCAGCGCTTGGCCCACCAGATTGTCGAAAAAAGCGGGGGCACCAAGAGCCTGGCCCTCATCGGCATCCGCCGCCGGGGCGTGCCTCTCGCCCAGCGCATCGCCCGGGCCATGCGCGGCATCGACGGCGTCGACGTCCCCGTCGGCACACTCGACATCACTCTCTATCGCGACGACCTCTCCAAGGTCGCCCCGCAAGCCGTCCTGCAATCCTCGGACATCACCTTCGGTGTGGACAGCATGGACCTCGTCCTCGTGGACGACGTCCTCTACACCGGCCGCACCATCCGCGCCGCCATGAACGGCCTCTTCGATCTCGGCCGTCCCAAGCGCGTCTCCCTCTGTGTGCTGATCGACCGCGGCCACCGCGAAATGCCCATCGAAGCCCAATACGTCGGCCGCACCGTGCAAACCAGCGACACCGAAATCATCGAAGTTCGCCTAATCGAAATCGACAAGGAAGAGCGCGTAGTCCTAGTCGACCGCATCGACTAGCCTCAATCGCCCCGCTCCCCCAGGTTGTCATCCCGAACCTGCTTGCCCTGAGCCCATGTCGCGAAGGGCGTCTTTTGCAGGTGAGGGATCTGCTTTTCTTTTTGCCCTCCTAATCGCTGATCGCTGTTATCTGATATCTATTCTTTGCGTCCCCGCCCCCATCGCGTAAACTATCTCTCCAGACGAAGCGCGCTCCTCCCGGCGTGCGATCGAGTGCAAATTTGACCTATCGTTTCCGCGACCTTCTGGCTCTTGAACCGCTCTCCGCGGACGAACTCACCTTCATTCTCGATCAAGCCAAACCATTCCAGGAAATTCAGCGCCACCCCCTCAAAAAACTCGCCACTCTCCGCGGCAAGACGGTCGCCCTGGCCTTCTTCGAAAATTCCACTCGCACCCGCCTTAGTTTCGCCACCGCTGCTTCGCGCCTCGGCGCCGACACCATGAACCTCCAGGCCGAAGCCTCCAGCCTGAAAAAAGGCGAAACGCTTCTCGACACCGCCAACAACCTCAACGCCATGCGCCCGGATTGTTTCGTAATGCGACACGCCTCCTCCGGCGCGGCAGATTTTGTGGCCCGGCATCTAGAAATCCCGGTAGTGAACGCCGGCGACGGTACCCACGAGCACCCTTCGCAGGGCTTGCTCGACGCGCTCACCATCCGCGATCGCATCGGCCACCTGAACAATCTCAACGTCACCATTCTCGGCGACATCGCGCACTCTCGCGTCGCACGCTCCAACATCCATCTCCTTGGAAAATTCGGCTGCCGCTTCACTCTTTGCGGCCCAGCGATGTGGGTTCCCCGAGAACTCGAAAAAATCGGCCCGCCAGGCACGCCTATCCGTTGCGTCTATCGAGTGGAAGAAGCCCTGGAAGACGCAGACGTCATCATCGTGCTGCGCGTGCAAACCGAGCGCCTGCACGAGCCTTCCCTCTCGCAAAGCGACTACATACTTCTCTATCAACTAAACGCCGAACGCATGAAACTCGCCAAACCCGAAGCCCTGATTCTCCACCCTGGTCCGATCAACCGCGGCACAGAGATCACACCCGAAGTCGCCGACGGCCCACAATCCGCCGTGCTTGAACAAGTCACCAACGGCGTCGCCACCCGCATGGCCATTCTTTACCTGCTCATGGTCGGCGCTTCGGAAGGCATGCATCCAGCTCTTGAAATGAAGCCCGACGCCAAATCCAAGGAATCCGCGCATGCTTCTGATTAAGAACGGCCGCGTCCTCGACCCCGCATCCAAAACCGATGCCGTCCGCGATATTCTCCTCGACGGAGAAACCATCGCCGAAATCGCCGTGCCGGGAAAAATCTCCCGCGCGAACGGCGCGGAAGTCTTCGACGCCACCGGCCTCATCGTCGCTCCCGGCTTCATCGACATGCACGTCCACCTTCGCGAACCGGGGCAGGAGAATTCCGAAACCATCGAGACCGGCACCAAGGCCGCAGCACGTGGCGGATTCACCGCCGTCTGCTGCATGCCCAACACCCGCCCCGTCAACGACAACGCCTCTATCACCCGCTTCATCGTCGATCGCGCCAAGGTTCATGGTCACGTCCGCGTATGGCCCATCGGCGCCGCCAGCGTCGGCAGCAAGGGCGAAGATATTTCCGAAATTGCGGCCATGCGCGACGCCGGCATTGTGGCCGTTTCCGATGACGGAAAACCCATCGCCACGGCAAAACTAGCGCGCCAGATTATGGACTACTGCCGCAGCCTCGATCTCCCCGTCATTGAACACGCCGAAGACGTCTCCCTGGCCGCTGGCGCCGTCATGCGCGAAGGAGTTGCCTCCACCCGCCTGGGACTTTCCGGCATGCCCGCCGCCGCGGAATCTGTCTGCGTTGCCCGCGACGTCCAGGTCGCCGAACTCACCGGCGCGCGCCTGCACATCGCGCACCTCTCGGCGAAAGCCTCGCTCGAACAAGTGCGCTTCGCCAAGAAACAAGGCCTGCGGGTCACCTGCGAAGTCACGCCACATCACTTCACGTTGATCGACGAAGACGTCACCTACGATTCCCGCTTCAAAATGAATCCGCCGCTAGCCGCCCGGGAAGATCGTGAAGCTCTCCTCGCCGGCCTCGCCGACGGCACCGTGGACGCCATCGCTACCGATCACGCGCCCCACGAGCCAGCCATCAAAGACGTCGAGTTCGACAAAGCCCCGTTCGGCATTCTCGGATTCGAAACTGCCCTCGGCCTCGCCCTCGAGCAACTTGTCCACACCAATCGCATCCCGCTAATGCGCATGGTCGAACTTTTCACGACGGGTCCGGCGCGTGTCCTTGGCAAAGATCGCAAGCTCGCTCCCGGCGAGCCCGCCGACCTCACCATTTTTTCTCTGGATCGTCCCTGGACCTACCACGTAAAGGAAAGCCCCAGCAAATCCCGTAACTCCCCGTTCGACGGCCGCACCTTTAAAGGCGGCCCTGCAGCTACCATCGTCGCCGGGAAGTTAGTCCACCGTTCCTAGTCGTCGATTCTCTTCATTCTTCCATCTGGTGCTGGCTTTTACTTGTCCCGACGAAGGAGGGAAGCCAGCCCGCCACAAACCCGCAGCAAATATCGTGCCGCATATGCGATTAACTATCCCGCACTCCAACTGCGCGAATCCTGCTTCCTCCGTCTACACTGGAAGTGTCAATTCCATGCGTGTTTTCTTTGCAATTCGCGCTTTTCTGCTCGGGTGCTTCTGCTTGTTCGCCGCGGTCTCCGCGCGTGGGCCCGCTGAGCGCATCCTCGACTATCACAGCGACATCACGCTCGAAGACGACGGCTCTCTGCAAGTGACCGAAACCATCACGGTCAACAGCACCGGCCAGCAAATCCGCCACGGAATCTTCCGCGATTTCCCAACGACGTATACAGATCCTTATAACAATCGCTACGTTGTCGGTTTCCAGATGCTCTCGGCCACTTGCGATTCCGCTCAGGAACAGTTCCGCGTCGAAGACCAGTTCAATGGCAAGCGCATCTATCTTGGCAATCCCAACACAATGGTTGGCGCCGGCCGACACGTCTACACCATCACCTACACCACCAACCGCCAACTGGGCTTCTACAAGGATCACGACGAACTTTTCTGGAACGTCACCGGCAACGGCTGGGATTTTCCCATCGACGCCGCCAGCGCCACGGTTCACCTTCCCTTGAATATTCCTGCGGACAGGGTCACCCTCTCCGGTTTCACTGGCCCGAAAGGCTCGCGCGAATCACGCCTCTCTTCTTCCAGCGATGACGCCGGATTCGAGTTCACCGCCCAGCGCCCCCTGGTTTGGCACGAAGGACTGAGCGTGTTGCTCCAGTGGCCCAAGGGCTACATCACCCAGCCCACGTTTTCGCAGAACCTGGAATTTTTCTTTCGTGACAATCGCGGCGCGCTCCTGCTCGGCTCCGGCTTTCTTGTTACCCTGCTCTATTACCTCATCGCCTGGTCCGCCGTCGGCCGCGATCCCGCACCCGGCGTCATCATGGCCCTCTACGAACCTCCCGCGAATCTTTCTCCGTCCTCGATGCGCTACCTGATGCGCATGGGCTACGACAACAAAACCTTCGCCGCCGCCATTCTCGATATGGCCGTCCGCGGCTTCTTGAAAATCAAGGAGGAGTCGGGAGCGTACAGGCTCACGCTCACAGGCAAGGACAATCGCGCACTTACAGACGACGAAAAACAGATCGCCTCCGCACTCTTCGAGGGACGAAACGACATCCTCCTGAAGCAGGAAAACCACACGTCGATCAAAAGCGCGATGGTCGCGACACAAAAATGGCTCAAAGCCGCAGAAGAAAAAACGTACTTCCTGACCAATTCTCGTTATCTGATTCCCGCTATTCTCATTTCCTTGCTGGTGGCTCTCGCCTATTTCGCAACTCTGGGCTCTGCTGGAACGATCGGCGGATTGTTCGTGGCCTTGTGGCTCACCATCTGGACGATCGCCGTTTCCGCCATGGTCCTCGGTGCCCTTGCCGCCTGGAAACAAGTCCTTCGGGGCGGCCATTCCGCGCTTGTAAGTGGCGGCAGAGCTCTCTCTCTCACTCTATTCACCCTCCCTTTCCTAGGTGGCGAAGCCCTGGGGCTGTTCTTCCTGACAAAAGTTACGTCTCTTTCCTTCGGCGTCTTTCTCATTGCCACCGGCATTCTCCACGGCGTCTTTGTTCATCTTATGAAAGCGCCCACCTTCGCCGGGCGCCGGCTGATGGATCAGGTGGAAGGCTTCAAGATGTTTCTCAGCTCGGTTGACGGCGACCGCCTGAACCGAGCGATCCCGCCTCAGCAAACGCCCGAGGTGTTTGAGAAATTCCTGCCATACGCCCTGGCCCTGGACGTCGAGCAGGATTGGGCCAACAAATTCTCGGGAGTTCTTTCGGCAGCGGGTACCGCTCCGGGAAGTTCCGGCTCCGCCTACACACCATCGTTTTACTCCGGCAGCTCCTGGAACAGCTTCAGCGGAGCAGGCTTCGCTTCGTCCTTCGGCAGTTCGCTCACCAGCGCGATCTCGTCTTCTTCCTCTGCCCCCGGCTCGGGTGGTGGTGGAGGAGGCGGAGGTTCCGGCGGAGGAGGGGGTGGCGGCGGTGGAGGGGGCTGGTGAGAGCGTCAATTCAGCCGGCGATGACGCTTATCTTGAGCCGACGCGCTGCACGTTGAACTGATCGCCGCGCGGCCAGGTCACTTTGTTTTTCTTGTTGCAGTACGGGCAGACGGCGGTTCGCGCGACATGCTTGCCCAACCCGGTGGATCCCACGATCCGCATGCCCCGTTGGCAGCCCGTGCACCGAAAAATCTTCTGCATAGTCCCTCCTTGCCCTACTCGGCCCTTCAGAGGATGACTGCTTCGAAATGTCGCCTCAGTGCGCGGCGGGCTCGGCTGCCGGGTGCAAGCCATGCTGCGGCACTTCATGCGTGCCGCGCGTCAGCGGCTCAATTTTCATCCGGTAAAAGTGGTCTAGGGGCAATCGGCCCTTGCCCACCGGATAGGCCTTCTCGATCGCTTTCATCACATAGGCTTTTGCCAGCGTCGTAGCCTCAAGCAGCGGTCTCCCCGCCGCAAGCTGCGCCGTAATCGCTGAAGCAAACGTGCAGCCCGTGCCATGCGTGTTTTCGACCTTCACGCGGTCACCGCCAAGATGGTGCATCTCTTTCCCGTCGAAAAGCACGTCGACGGCCTTTTCCATGTGGCCGCCCTTCACAATCACTGCCTGGGCCCCCATCTCCACGAGCTTCCGAGCCGCGGCTTCCATGTCAGCGACTTCCTTGATCGTAATCCCGGTCAACACTTCGGTTTCGGCAATATTCGGGGTGATCACGCTGGCGCGTTTCAGCAGTTCAGCGGAAACGTAGTTGATTCCACCGGCGTCCAGCAACTCTTTCCCGCTCGACGATTTCATCACCGGGTCGTGCACCACGTGCGTAAACTTGTGCGCATCCAGAAACTCAGCTACCACCACGGCATTCCCGCGGTTTCCCAGCATGCCGATCTTCACGGCGATGATGTCGGAGTCCCGCGCCAGGATTTCCAGCTGCTCGCGCAGCTCCGCGCTGGGAGTGTTGTGCACCGCCTCCACACCCTGCGTGCTCTGCACCGTCAGCGAAGTGATCGCCGCCATCCCGTAACACCCATGCGCAGCGAACGTCTTCAGATCCGCGCCAACACCCGCGCCGCAACTCGGATCAAATCCCGCAATCGTCAGCAGCACTGGGGCTGCCGCGATTCCTTGTCCATGCAAATGGCTCATGTCGGTCTGTCTTTTACCTCGTCCCGTGAAGAAAATAGCCGGTCACGTTTTCCCGGCGCCGAGGACTTGGATTCTCGCGCCAGAAAACGCCCGGCACCTGCGAATGTACGCGCGTTAAATTTCCTCTGCAAGGTAATTTTGCAAAAGAAAACCGAGTTTCAGGCGTTTAAGTCTGAAACTCGGTAAATCGTCGTTAGAAATTTGAGTTGCGCAGACAAAAAGTCTGCTATGTCCGGATCCAAATCACGGGAACAAGCCACGCACCAGAGTGGCTTCGGCGACGCGGCCGACGGCCACGGTCATCGCCGCCGCGCGGGGCGGCACGTGATGCTTGCGCATCGCTTCCAGCATGTCGTGGAAGGCGCGCGCCATGATTTTCTGCAGACGCACGTTCACTTCGTCGGAATCCCAGAGCAGTCCTTCCTGGTTCTGTACCCATTCGAAGTAGCTCACGGTAACCCCACCGGCGTTGGCCAGAATATCCGGCAACACGGTGATGCCCCGCCGCGCCAGGATTTCATCCGCATGAGGCGTGGTCGGCCCGTTTGCTGCTTCGGCCACGATCCGCGCCTTCACTGCTTCCGCGTTCTGCAGCGTGATCACGTTTTCCAGCGCCGCCGGCACCAGAATGTCGCACTTCATCGTCAGCAAATCGTCGTTCGAAACGCGCGAGGCCCCCGGCATGCCCACAACGGTCCCAGAGCGTTCCTTGTAGCGAATCGCCTTGATGGGATCGATACCGCGCGAGTTGGTCACGCCGCCGCGGGTGTCGCTGAGCGCGATAATCTTCGCTTTCTTATCGGCCAGCAGCCGCGCCGCGGTCGCACCCGCATTCCCAAAGCCCTGAATCGCCACTGTCGCGCCGCGTAACGAAATCTTCTTCACCTTGCAGGCCTCTTCGACGACGTAGACCAGCCCTTGCGCCGTCGCCTCCGCGCGTCCCAATGAACCGCCAATGGAAATCGGTTTCCCGGTCACGACGCCCGGTACAGTGTGCCCCACCATCATGGAATACGTATCCATGATCCAGGCCATGGTCTGTGAATCCGTGTAAACGTCCGGCGCGGGAATATCCTGGTCCGGCCCGATGATCGGCAGAATTTCGCTGGCGAAACGCCGCGTCATCCGCTCCAGTTCGCTCTTGGACATGCGCTTCGGGTCGCAAATAATCCCGCCCTTTGCCCCGCCAAACGGCACATTCACCACGGCCGTCTTCCAAGTCATCCACGCCGCCAGCGCTTTCACCTCATCCAGCGTGACGCCGGGATGATAGCGAATGCCTCCCTTGCCCGGGCCGCGCGAAACGTTGTGCTGCACGCGGAACCCCGTCAGCACCTTCACCTGCCCGTTATCCATCTTCGTTGGCAGCGACACTTCCAGGATGCGCTTCGGGGTCCGCAGTACCTGGCGCAGGCCGGGATCCAGCTTCAGCACCTCCGCCGCGATATCAAACTGGATCTGCGCGATGCGGAAAGGATTTAGTTCCTCGCGGGGAGCAATCCGCGGCACCATTGGTGGAGCGCCCGTTAGTCGGGTTGGAACGGGGGGTTTTGCGACCGTGGCCATCAGCTTCGGTCCTTTCCTCTGCTTGGGTCTGAAATCGCCTGCCTGCTGCCGTACCGCACTTCTTTCCGTTCAACTAAACTCAGGCGTTCGCCGCGAACTTCTTCGGCGCATCCATAAACTTGTTGCGGCATTCCTCGGAACAAAAGTAAACCATCTCTCCGCCGCTGCTGCGTTCCGCGATCGCCAATCCTTCGGCCATGTGCATGCCGCACACCGGGTCCCGCACCAGTTTTCGGGAGACCGCATCGCTCGGCACATCAATCGGCTGCTGCCTGTCGGCAACGCCAGCGCCCATGCTGTTCACCAACCGGCGCAACAGGGAAACGCTCCACGAAACAATCAGCACCCAAAAAAGAAACCGTAGAATGCGAGCAATAAATGTCATCGTATTTGCAGACGCCACCCTAGGCATTGCGCACAATTTGCCCTTTGGGAGCGTTGAGCCGAGTGTATGCAGGCCTCTCCGGGGAGTCAAACGAAAAGCTGTGGATTCAAGAAGTTGCGTAGAGGGGAGAGCGGCCGTATTGGCCCGATCTGTGCGTCGAAGGCGACACAACTATTGTGAATTCAACGGCTTACAAGAACACAACCACCGAACAACAGAAAACTCTACTTTGGCCCAGGAATCCGGTCGATACCCATATAAGGCCTCAGTACTTCCGGTATCGCAATCGATCCATCGGCTTGCTGATAATTCTCCACTACCGCAATCCAGGTGCGCCCAACGGCCAATCCAGACCCATTCAGCGTGTGCACGAACTCGCTTTTCCCACCGGCCTTGGGCTTGAACCGGATGCCCGCGCGCCGCGATTGAAACGCTTCGCAATTCGAGCACGAAGAGATTTCTCGGAATTCGTTGCTGGAGGGCAACCACACTTCCAGGTCGTACGTTTTCGCCGAGGCGAATCCCATGTCTCCCGTGGACAACAGCACTGTGCGATAGTGCAATCCCAGTCTCTCCAGAATTGTCTCGGCGTTGCGCACCAGCGCTTCATGCTCTTCGTAGCTCTTGTCCGGATGCGTAAACTTGAACATCTCCACTTTCTGAAACTGGTGCTGTCGCAAAATGCCGCGGGTATCCTTTCCGGCAGCGCCTGCTTCCGAGCGGAAACAGGCAGTCCATGCCGCGAGGTGAATCGGCAATTGCTCTTCCGGCAGCGTGGTGTCGCGATAGAGGTTGTGCAACTCAACTTCGGAGGTCGGCGTAAGCCAGAAATCAGTGTCCTGGATCTTGAAAAGATCGGCCGCGAATTTCGGCAACTGCCCTGCGCCCATCAACGACGCCGTGTTCACCAAAAACGGCGGCAGAATCTCGGTATAACCGTGTTCCTGCGTGTGCACATCCAGAAAAAAATTAGCCAGCGCCCGCTCCAGGCGTGCTCCCCAGCTCTTGTAAACCGCAAATCTTGCGCCAGTGATGCGCGCCGCCGCTTCCAGGTCCAGAATCCCGGCCCGTTCGCCCACTTCCCAGTGCGGTTTTGGCTGAAAATCAAACTTCGGCGGGGTTCCCCAGCGGCGCACTTCTTTATTGTCTTCGGCGCCCTTGCCATACGGCACGCTGGCATGGGGAATATTGGGAATCGTCAGCAGCAGCTCTCTTTGCTGGGCGTCCAGCTCATCCACTTTTACGTCGGTCTGCTTGATTAGTTCGGAGACCTGCTTCATCTCCGCGATGAGCGCGTCCGCGTTCTGTTTTTCCTTCTTTAAGCGGGCGATTTCATCGCTGGCCTTATTGCGCTGGGCCTTGCGCTTCTCATTTTCCGTGATCAATTCGCGCCGCTGTTTGTCGAGCGCGCGAAAGCCTTCGATATCCAGCGTCATATTGCGCCGTTTCGCCATCTCGGCGTAGACATCCAGGTGTTCCCGGAAATAACTCAAATCATGCATGGTCCTGGAAGAATACCGTAGAGCAGCACTCAGCGTCGACTTTCCATGGTGCTGGCGAATTGTTTCCTGGTTTGTAGGGCCCGCCTTCCGAGGCGGGCCGCTCCATTAGGTGTGCTGGAATCTCAAATGCCTGCCACCCGAAGGACAGTACCTTTAGTCCTAGAGCGAAGTACCCCTCCAAATGAACCCTGTGGACTACTGACGCCCGCAAGCCCCAGCGGCACAATCGCTTCTGTAGTTGGGAGTCAGCTTCGATAGCGGGTGGGTGGATGATCATAGCGATCTTGCTCCTGTGCGTTGTTCTGCTGCTTGCGAGCGCAGTCGAACAGCCGGCCCCTCCGAAATCGAATAACCGATCTTCCAGCTAAGTACCCTCCATCCCCCACGCCAGAGCGGCCGGCACCCCCACCGGCCGCTCATTTTTTTGGGCCAAGTAGCGCCGGCTTTCAGTTCATCCTGAGCCACGAAGGGCCGGCAAGCACCAAGAAATATGCCGAGTTGTAGACCAGATCTTGTTGCTCGGGAATGCAATCGGGGGAGGACTACTCTACAAGTAGGTGGGAATTATCAAGCGGCACAAATAAAAAAGGGGGCCGGTGCAAGCCCCCTTATATTGATTCGACCCCCCAATAAACCGGTTCATCAGTCGAGGTTGATGTCCGGCCACCCCGGGAAGCCAATCTCATGAATTGTCTGCTACAGATGCACGCCTCTTGCCACCAACTAGAATTATCCTCACACTCTCATTACTCCATGAAAAATAAGAAGTTAGTTTACGCCTATCCTTTCCAGTTCCAAATCGGAACTCTGAAATCTACAAAATTCCACAGACTTACGCTCTCGGCCTACAGCGTTTAGGAATTGTGCAAAGATTCTTGGCTCCTTATCAATCAAGCGGAAGCCCCTTGGGGCACGCCCTGTTGCGAGTCGCTTGCCGGATGCCATTTTCTCCACATCCATCGGGCTGGGAAGAACACGCATGCGACCCACAACAAAGTGACCGGGCCCCGGCTGATCACAAACAGGATGATTGCCAACAAACTGCCCAATAGGTCGGAAGAGCCAGCGACCGCGGCGGCGCGAAATTCCGCTGCAACGCTTTCAGCGGGGGCATTCACCTCTTCCCGCAGCGAGAGCAGCACTTGCGCAAAGGTAACTTGGTGCTCGGTGGAGACGCGCTCCGCCTCAAGCCGCGCCACCTCCGCGCTTACGCTGGCAAGCTGCCGCTGAACTTCCAGCAGATTGCGTACCTTCCCGCCCTTTGTCAGGATTGCCTGCAATCGCTCCAGGGTGTTCTGTGCGTTCACCAGCCGGGCCTCCACGTCCGCCCGCCGCTGCGTAATTTCGTCGGCCGTCTGCTCTTCCTGCTCGACCTTGCCCAATGTCTTCAAATCATTGACCGCGGAAGTGAACTCGGACGAAGGCACGCGGAGCGTCGCCGTCAAACTGCTGGCACCGGGCTGGCCGACCATTCTGAGCTTCGCCGCATATCCATGATGCCGCTCCAATATTTCTTCCAGGTTTGCCCGCGAACGCGCGAACTCTTTAGTCGAGACGGCAAGTTCCGCCGCGTGTGCGATCATCGGTCCGGTGTCACCCGGCCCGTCAGTCATCGGGCCTATAGCCTCTCGTTCGGCGAAAGATGGCGCAGGAATCGCCGCCTTTTGCGCCTGCTTGATGCGTTCCCATTGCGCTTTCAAATCCGCGTCCGGCTGGATTCCAGGCGGGACAGCAAGGGCGGCAGAGCGCCCCGGAAGATCTTTCGGGCCGATTTTGCCCATGGGTCTCCCGAGCCAGGATAGTGCCAACACTCCCGTGCACAGCACAAACAGAAGCAAAAGTGTCCGCCGCGCGGCGGGCAGCGTCCGATACCAGGCGAGAAGGGAAGAGATCGTCGTATTCATGGGTGGCCTCCAATGCCATCCCACTTAGAACGGGGGCTGTCCAGGTTCTTGCAGGAAAACTGAAGCCATTTCAGGCGCCGATGGCGGCTCGCAGGGCATTCGCTATGGACTCGGAATAGCGCTTCACATCCTCATGGTGCTCCGCCTCGACCATTACACGCGCCAGCGGTTCCGTTCCCGAATAGCGCAGCACCACCCGCCCATTTGCTCCCAACGCTTTCTGCGCTTCGCCCAGGGCTCGCGAAACCTCCGGCAAAGATTCCATGGGCGGCTTCGTCTTCACTTTCACATTCAAAATAATCTGCGGGTAATCCTTCAGCCCTTCCGCCAGCTTTTCCAGCGGCCCACGCAATGCAACAAGCGATGCGATCTTCACCGCCGTCAGCAGTCCGTCCCCGGCGGGGCTATCATCCAGAAAAATAATGTGACCGGACTGTTCTCCACCCAGATTGTTCCCAGACTTCAGCATCTCCTCCAGGACGTAGCGGTCGCCCACCGCGGCCCGCGCCAGCGTAATCCCTTCCTCCGCCAAGATTCGTTCCAGGCCCAGGTTCGACATCGAGGTAGCCACCACGCGATTCTGCTTCAACAGCTTTTGCGCCTTCAGATAGCGCCCAACAACCAGCAGGACTCCGTCTCCGTTCACGATGTGGCCGTTGGAGCAAACGAAGAGGGCGCGATCCGCGTCACCGTCAAATGCCACTCCTAATTCCGCACCTTCAGCTACCACGCGCTTCTGCAAACCCTCCAGGTGCAACGAGCCACAGCCCGCGTTGATGTTCCGGCCATCCGGTTCAACGCCCATCGCAACTACGTCCGCCCCCAGGCTCCGGAACAGCTCCGGCCCCAGTTGGTAAGCAGCCCCGTTCGCGCAATCCAGCACGATGCGTTTTCCCGCCAGATTCGCGCCGGGGATCACGCGGCTCCGCAGAAATTCTAAGTACTCTATATGCAGGGCATGGTTCGCCGAAAGCACGGGCCGCTGCGCCGGCACGGCGTCTCCCCGCATCTTGAAAATCCCCGCTTCCAGAGCCTCTTCCACCGCGTCTGGAAATTTCATCCCCTCGTGCGAAAAAAGCTTCACTCCGTTGTCGTGATAAGGATTGTGCGAAGCGGAAATCACCACGCCCGCCTGAAAATCGTTTTCCCGCACCAGGCAGGCCACGCCCGGCGTAGTGATCACTCCGGCAAACTCCGCCGTTGCACCCGCCGCCTGCAATCCCGCCGTCAGCAACTGCGCAATGTGCGGACCGGATTCACGCGTATCCATTCCAATCAAGGCGTGCGCGGAGCCGAATTCTTTCTTCAGGTACTCACCAATTGAGCGCCCCGTCGCGTACAACGTCTGATCGTCCAGCGGGGGAGTCCCGGGAACGCCGCGCATTCCGTCCGTGCCAAATAGTTCTTTCGCCATTAAAGTTTTGTGCCCATTTGCTGACAAACCTCGAGGCAGTCTAGCACACGCCTCGCGCCACATCCCTCCGGCAACATACGGAGCCGCACTCAATGAATTCCCGGTTACTTCTCCATGACTTTTGGATGTCACCGCCACCTTGCCCCGGTTTGTGCTAACGTGTCTGGAAGAGGAGCGCTCGGTGTCCAGTTCGGAAGCCCCCCAGACAACGGTTTTTCGCATTTCCGGCTCAAACTTCAGCATGCGGCTGATCGCCGCGGCGATCATCCTGCTGTTTTTTTACTACGCAGCGGGCGTCGTCATTACCTTGCTCCTGTCTGTCCTCATCGCCTATTTTCTGGACCCCGCCGTCGAATTTCTGGAGCGTTTCCGCGTTCCCCGCACCATCGGCGCCCTGATTCTGGTCCTGCTCCTGATTCTGGTTCTCGTTGCCGCCGGGTATACCCTGTGGCTTCGCACCTCGGATTTCGCCGCGGATTGGC
>Ga0210403_10001597_pt1 | contig 21333 bp, 19 predicted proteins | sample IncBWC19MmetaG_FD_150863 | JGI IMG/M metagenome (GOLD analysis project Ga0210403, IMG submission 150863) | Forest soil microbial communities from Barre Woods Harvard Forest LTER site, Petersham, Massachusetts, United States - Inc-BW-C-19-M | ecosystem: Environmental > Terrestrial > Soil >... | reverse complement strand
CTCGGCGGGGATTGGGAGCTCGTTGATTCCGTGGCTGGTGGGCGTAGTGGCGTCGCAAACGCATTCGCTGCGTTTTGGATTCATGCTGCCGCTCATTTCGGCGCTGCTGATGATTCCGTTTGCCCTCCGCGCATGTCCAGGGGCGAGCAGTGCACAGACTGCCGCCGCTTGACGGGGCAGAACTGAATTTGATTTAAGAGCTTGCCTGAAAATGGAAGGGCCTCCGGATCGGAGGCCCTTATTCATTCCGATAGAAAAGTTCCTACCGTTCGATGGTAAACGGTTCGGCAAGTTTGAACGTGATGGCAGTCTCCGCCGGGAATTCGACGTTCTTTCCGCCGGTGGCGCCGGATGCCGCGAGTCCGCCTCCCGCGCCGACACCAGCGCCAATGGCCGCACCCTTGCCGCCGCCGGCAAGGCCGCCGATGAGCGCGCCAACTGCCGCTCCTCCGCCGGTGACGACTGCGGTTCGCTTGCCCTTGCCTTTTTGCCTGCCGCCGTACGAGTCGGTTGCGATCATGTATCCCTTGCCGTGAATTTCGACGCGCGTCAAACGAATGGCCAGGACGGCTTCGCCCTTGAAGGCGCCTTGTTTTTTGGCGTCGACGACGCTTCCTGTAACGTGCGTGTGCTTCGGAATCGCGGTTCGGCCTTCAACGACGACGGGTTCGGAGACTGTGGCTTCAAATTCGTCGCCCGGTCTGGCTACACGCGAACTGATCGTGGTGGACAACACCACGGTGATGGGAGTGCCTGCAGGTACGACGATGGGCCGCGGGGGTTCCGGAGCCGATTGCTGGGACGCGGCGGATTGGCCGGCGCCCTGTTGGCTGCTGTCGGTGGATGGATTTGTCGAGGTGTCGCCCTTGTTGCAGCCGGCGGCCAGTCCGAGCATTGCCGCCAGTCCGAGTGTTGCCCATTTACTATTCATGGTTCCCCCCATTTTTTGAATGTGCAATTATTCAAGCGATGCCGCTCAGGTGATGGTCTTGCCTGGGTATCCGCTGGGCTTCACGGCTAGCGATACTATAAATACTATCATTTCTCACTCCGGGCGAGTAGGCAAGGCTCGCGAGAATCGTAAGTTTTCCTCAATGGTTCGTACTCGCGTAATGGGCAGGACCTCGGTCAACCCGATTTGCCGAAGCGCGAGTGGCCCATTACAATTTTGCACATGATGCCAGAAGCAAGAGTCGCGGCGCCGCTAACCGCGGACGTGGCTGCGCGCATTGCGGCGGAAGTGTATGGCCTGACGGCCGAGATCCGGGTGCTGCCGGGGGAATACGACGATAATTTTCATCTGCGGGCGGCGGATTCGCGCGCGTTTGTGCTGAAGATGATGCACCCGGCGCGGGAAGACGCGTTCGTGGACATGCAGTGCCGCGCGTTCACGCATCTTGCCGGCAAAGCTCAACGTTTGGCGTTGCCGCGAGTGATTCCCACGACTGGGGGCGAGCTCTACAGCCGGATCATTCTTGAAGACGAAACATCACGGCTGGTGTGGATGCTCTCGTATATGCCGGGGACGACGCTGTCGGAATCGAAACCGCATACACCGGAACTACTCGGATCGCTTGGGAGGCTGCTGGGGGAAATTGATTTGGCGCTGATGGATTTCTCGCATCCTGGAGCGCAACGATTCTTGAAGTGGGATCTTGCGCGTTCCAACTGGGCGCGCGATTATCTCGGACATATTGTGAACCCGGAGCGCAGGGCACTCGCGAAGAAGTTTCTTAATTTGTTTGAAGAGGAAGCGGTGCCACGGTTTCCGCTGCTGCGGCGAAGCGTGATTTATGGGGACGCGAACGACCACAACGCGCTTGTTGATCCAAAGACGAGGCGCGTAGTTTCCGTGATTGATTTTGGAGACATGCATGAGGGGTTCACTGTAGGAGAACCCGCGATTGCGGCGGCGTACGCGATTTTGGGCAAGGACAACCCGCTGGCCGCGGCTGGTGCGGTGCTTGCGGGGTATCACGAAATTTTGCCGCTAAGGGATGAGGAGATCGCCGCTTTTTTTGCTCTGATGGGGGCGCGGCTTGCGGTGAGCGTGGTGAATTCCGCGCATCGCAAATCGCTGGTGCCGGATGATCCGTACGTCACGGTGTCCGAAGAGCCGGCTTGGGCGGGGCTGGAACGGCTGGGGGCGATCGACGCGCGCACGGCCCGGGAATATTTCCGTGTGGCGGCTGTGAAGATGGCTCCGATTGCCTGCGGCATTCCTGCGGAGGGATCGGGTGGAGTGTTGACGAGAGAGCTCAGTTTCGAAGAATCGTTGACGGCGCGGAAGCGGTTGCTGGGGGGAAATCTTTCGCTCTCGTATGAGAAGCCGCTGAAGATTGTTCGCGGCTCGATGCAGCATCTTTACGACGAGGCGGGGCGCGCGTATCTTGACGCCTATAACAACGTGCCGCTGGTGGGGCATTCGCACCCGCGGGTGGTGCGCGCGATTCAGGAGCAGATAGCGCTGCTGAACACGAACACGCGCTATCTGCACGACAACATATTGAAGTATGCGGAGCGGTTGACGGCGCTGCTGCCGGATCCGCTCCAGGTGTGCTACTTCCTGAATTCGGGGAGCGAGGCCAATGAACTGGCGTTGCGGCTGGCGCGGACGCACACCGGGCGCGAGGACGTGATTGTGCTGGAGCACGCGTATCACGGGCATACCTCGGCGTTGATCGACATTAGTCCGTACAAATTTGACGGGCCGGGGGGGCGCGGGCGCAAGCCGTGGGTGCACGTGGCGCCGATTGCGGATGATTATCGCGGAAAGTATCGGCGCGGCGAGGCGGAGATCGGGAAGAAATACGCGGCACACGTCGGCGACATTCTGAGCGATTGCAAAAAGAAAGGGCAGCGCGTGGCGGCGTACATCGCCGAGACGCTGCCCAGTGTTGCGGGGCAGATGGTGTTTCCGCCGAACTATCTGGCGGAAGTTTATGAAATTGTGCGGGCGGACGGTGCGGTGTGCATCGCGGACGAAGTGCAGGTGGGATTCGGACGGCTGGGCACGCACTTCTGGGGATTTGGGACGCAGGGCGTGGTGCCGGACATCGCGGTGTTTGGCAAGCCGATGGGGAATGCGTTTCCGCTGGCGGCGGTGGTGACGACACGGGAGATTGCGGCTTCGTTTGCGAATGGGATGGAATTTTTCAGTACGTTTGGAGGGAATCCAGTGGCGTGCGCGGCGGGGTTGGCGGTGCTGGATGTGCTGCGTGACGAAAATTTGCAGCAGAACGCGCTGGTGGTTGGGACGCAGTGGATTCGGGATTTGCGGGAGCTGCAGGCGAAACATCCGCTGGTGGGAGATGTGCGCGGGTTGGGGCTGTTCTTGGGGATCGATCTGGTGACGGATCGCGAGACGCGTGCGCCTGCCACGCAGCAAGCTTCGTATATGATTAACCGGCTGCGAGAAGAAGGGATTCTTGCGGGGACGGATGGGCCGTATCACAACGTGATTAAGCTGCGGCCGCCGTTGTGCTTTACGGTGGGGGATGCCGGGCGTTTTACTTCCGCGCTGGATTCCATACTTGGAGAGCCTGTTGCACAGCCTGTTGCTTAGCTTTCAGGTTTGGGTGGAGTGCACGACACCGCAAAAGCGGAAGCTGAGCTTCCCTTCGGCAGGCTCAGGGCAGGCCGCACTCGAAAGGTGAAGCGGCCAGCCTCAGAAGGCTGGCCCTACATTGCAGCCCCCGCAGAGGAAACTGCTGTGAGGTACCGGAATTAGGAGAAGTCGAGTTCGAGTTCGTCGACGAAGCACCAGCCCCAGTTTTCGCCGGGTTCGATGGAGCGCATGATGGGGTGCTTGCTGCGGTGGAAGTGCTTGGTGGCGTGCTTGTTTTTGGAGGAGTCGCAGCAGCCGACGTGGCCGCATTCCATGCATAGCCGGAGATGCACCCAGGTGTCGCCCATTTTCAGGCACTCCTCGCAGCCCTTGGTGTGCGGCGTTACTTTGTGAATGTGGTCTAAATGCTTGCAGGCGCCCATAATTTGCCAGCCCCGATCTGAACAGTTTCGGCTGCCATCCTTTATATGGCGTATAGCCGAGATATTGGTTCGATACAAAGACTTCGTATTTAATGCACGAGCCTGCCCAAAGGATGCCTGAGCAGGCCTCGTGGAGCCAATCGCTTTTTTTGAGAATAGCCGAAACCTTTCCGGGGCTGAAGAGTCGAATGGGTGCATCGAAACTGCCGCAAGGCTTGAATTTGCGGGCGCGGCGTGATTTTGTAGGGAGACTATGAACAATCCCATTGCTGAATACACCCGGTGGCTGCACACGCGCTGGCCGGCCGGCGCAGTTGAGAAGTTGCCGGTGGCGGGCGAGAACGGAATCACCAATCTGCCCGGCGTGCGGATTGCCGGCGATCTTTCCGGGATTCCGCTGCTGAAATTTTCGTCGCAGACGGCGACGAAAGCGGTGCGCGCGATCCTGAAGGAACCGGATTTCCAGAAACGCGACACTTCGCAGGCGGATGTGCTGGATCTGGCCATTATTGGCGCCGGCGTGGCGGGAGTTTCGGCGGGGATAGAGGCGAAGAAAGCGCAGCTTCGCTTTGCGGTTTATGAGGCGACGCAACTATTTTCCACGGTAGTGAATTTCCCGAAGGGGAAGCCGATTTATACGTACCCCACGGAATTGAAGCTGGACGGGGGGCTGGAATTTCGCGCCACGGTGAAAGAGGCGCTGGTGGAGGAGATGGAAGCGCAGCAGCGGGCGGCGGGAATCGAACCGGTTGCGGCGCGCATCGAGCGGCTGGAACGCTCTGGGAATTTGCTGGTGCTCTATCATGCCGACGGAAAGACGACGCGGGCGCATCGCGTGCTTGTGGCGATCGGGCGGAGCGGAAATTTCCGGAAGCTCGGATGCCCCGGGGAAGATCTGGACAAAGTCTACAACCGGCTGTTTGATCCAAAGGAATTTGCGGGTAAGGAAGTGCTGGTGGTCGGCGGCGGCGACACGGCGCTGGAGACGGCGATTGCGATTGCGGCGTGCGGCGGCAGGGTGACGCTGAGCTACCGGAAAAAAGAGTTTGCGCGGCCGAAGCCGGAGAACGTGGAGAAATTGCAGATGCTGGTGAAGGATCCGTCGGCGCGTGTTGCGGTGGAGCGCCCCACATCCGAGCGTGTGACCACGGCGGCGAGTTCGTACATGCGTGGGGAGAAGGCGCCGGGCTCCGTGCGCCTGATGATGGAAACTTCAGTGCAGAAGATTGAGCCGACGACCGCCGCCCTGCGCGACGCGGCGGGCAAGACGCAGACGATTCCGAACGATGTTGTGTTCACGATGCTGGGGCGGGAAGCGCCTCTGGACTTCTTCCGGCGCTCGGGAATTCCAATTCGCGGGGAGTGGTCGGCGAAGACGTGGATCAGTTTTCTGGCGTTCTTCTCTTTCTGTTGCTTTGTGTACATCTGGAAGGCAGGCAGCCATCTGAACCAGGTCTTCCAGCAGCGGCACTGGTTTCCATTTGATGTGCCGGGCTGGCTTCACAGCGTTGGAGGTTCGATTGCGACTGCTTCCACCGACCCGCGAACGCTGTTAGGCACGCTGACGATTGATCTGGCATCGCCGGGCTTTTACTACTCCATGGGCTACACATTGGCGATTATCGCGTTCGGCTTGCGAAGAATTCGCCGGCGCAACACGCCTTATGTGCGTACTCAGACGTATTCGCTGATGGCGTTTCAATTTATCCCGTTATTTTTGCTTCCTTACATTGTGCTGCCCTTTATGGGACACAACGGTTGGTTCGATTCCGGGGTGATGAAGACGATCGCGGACAATCTGTTTCCGGTGGTGAACTACGAGCACGGGCGCGAATACTGGCGCGCGTTCGGATTTGTACTGGCTTGGCCGTTGTTCATCTGGAACGTATTTACTTCGCAGCCGCTGTGGTGGTGGCTAGGAATCTCGTTTGTACAGACCTTCGTGATCATTCCGCTGATTGTTTATCGCTGGGGCAAAGGCGCGTATTGCGGTTGGGTGTGCTCGTGCGGAGGGCTTGCAGAAACCATGGGCGATACGCACCGGGAAAAGATGCCGCATGGGCCGTTCTGGAACCGGTTGAATATGGCCGGGCAGGTGATTTTGCTTGCGGCGCTGCTGATCGCAGGTTTCCGGTTTGTGGCATGGATGGCACCGAATTCCGCGCTCGGGCGCACCAGTGCGCAGTTGTTTTCCGGTTTGTTGAACCAGTGGTCGGTTCTGGGCGTTGAGTTGAATTACTACCACGTGGTGGATATCGGGCTGGCGGGGATCATCGGTTTGTGCATGTACTTCTGGTTCAGCGGGCGGGTGTGGTGCCGGTTTGCGTGCCCGCTGGCAGCGCTGATGCACATCTATGCGCGATTTTCGAGGTACCGAATATTCCCGGAAAAGAAAAAGTGCATTTCGTGCAATGTTTGTACTTCGGTTTGTCATCAGGGAATTGACGTGATGAATTTTGCGAACAAGGGAATGCCGATGGAGGACCCGGAGTGCGTACGGTGCTCGGCGTGCGTGCAGATGTGTCCGACGGGAGTGCTGACGTTCGGGCGGCTGGATTCGGACGGGAAGATTGTTTATGACAAGCTGGTGGCCTCGCCGGTGCAAATGAGAGAGGCGCATTGAGAGTAATAGAGAAAATAGAAAAGCGAAAAGCTTTGAAGCAGAGGGCGCAGCGAAGAGTTTAGGCTAGTGCGCCGGTGCAACTGGAGCCGGCGCCGGCGGTGCAGCCGAAGCAGTGGCCAGCGGTGGAGATGCGGCGTCCCGCCCAGCCGGAGAAGGTTTCGACGTCCCACACGGTGGCCGCGCTTCCGGGTTGTTCCAATTCCATGTCCAGCATCTGGTTGAAATCACAATCGTAGAGTTTGCCGTCGTAGCCGATGCTGACGAGCGAGCGACACATCAGGCCTTGCAACGTGGCGGGATTGAAATTTTTCTTGAGGAGCTCCATGTAGGCGTCGTGCTTGCCCTGGCGTTGCAGGTCTTCCTCGAAGCGGTGAATCGGCATGTTGGTGATGGTCAACAGATAGTGGAACTCGATGCCGTGCTCTTCGCGCAGGTGCTGCTTGTAGTCAGCTTCGAGCTTTGCCTGGGGTGGAGGCAGCGATGGGCCGACGGGATTGTAGACCAGGTTCAGCTGCAGCTCCGAGCCGGGCATGCCATACCCCAGGCTGTTTAATTTGCGCAGCGCGTCCATGCTTTTTTCGAAGACGCCCTTGCCGCGCTGCTTGTCTACATTTTCCGCGGTGTAGCAGGGAAGGCTGGCGATAATTTCCACGCGGCGCGCGGCGAGAAATTCGGCGAGGTCTTGCTGCCGGTCCTCGAATAGAACGGTCAGGTTGCAGCGATCAATGACGTGGCGGCCGAGGCGCAGCGACTCTTCGATGAGCCAGCGGAAATTGGGATTTAACTCCGGCGCGCCGCCGGTGATGTCCACGCTGGTGATGCCGGGGCTGGCGGCGAGAACTTCCATCACCCGGCGAGCGATTTCCGCGGGCATAACTTCGGTGCGTTTGGGGCCGGCGTCCACGTGGCAGTGATGGCAGGCCTGATTGCACAGCTTGCCGACGTTGATCTGAAGCGTGGTCGTTTCCGCGCGCAGCAATTCCGTCAGGCCGTTCTCGCGCAGGGATTGCGCGAAACCCTCGGCATATCCATTGCCGCCCGGCAATATCGGGAATGGCGAATTCGCAACCGCCATCAGCAGCACCCGCTCTTTCGATCCCCCGGGGAACAACAATCCGCCGGGGCTTCCGTAGTGAGGGAATAGTCTTCTCCCTTGGTCTCGCGGGGATTGCGCAGCAGCGTTCCACTGGTGCAGGGAAAAGGCTTGGCCACTTCTTTGGTTACCGGCACGAGCGGCGGAACAAGGGCGAAAGAATCTTGGTACGGAGCCTTTGAATAAAGATTGAACGTTTTTTCGCAGACGGCGACGCGCATGCCGCGGCGGAGCACGTGTCCGTCATCGTCAACCACCTGGCGGAATGGCCCTTTATAAATGACCGCCTGTTTGTGTTCCCAGCATTCGCCCTGCTTGCCCTTGTAGGCAGCGACGGTCATGCTGCGAAACTCGATGCCTTCGACGGTCCGCCAGGGGTCCTGCTGGCGGTCGAGGATTTCGATGCCGTAGAAGCCGGCGTTTTCGAATGCGTCGAGGAACAGGTCTTCGCGGAAAGCGCCGGAGATGCAGCCGCTCCAGAGTTCGGCGTTTTGCTGCAGTTGGAGGGGAACGTCTTCGTCGGAAACGATGTCCGAGATAACGGCGCGACCTCCGCGCTTGAGAACGCGAAAAATTTCCGTAAACAGTTGTTTTTTGTCTTCGGGGCGCACCAAATTTAACACGCAATTGGAAATTACAACGTCCACGGAATCATCGGGAACGAGCGGCCGTGCGATGCGCAACTCGTTCATCGTGGATTCGAGTTTCGCGAGATCTTCCGCGGTGCGCACGGGGTGAGCCGCGAGCCACGCGTCCACTTCCGTCATATTTAGCCGCAGATCCTGGATTTTGCCTTTGCGGAATTCCACATTGGCGTAGCCCAGCCGCCGCGCCACTTCCGGCGCATTGCGCTCGGCCACTTCGAGCATGGCGTCGGTCATATCCACGCCGATGACCCGGCCTCTGGGGCCGACAATCTGGCAAGCGAGGAAGCAGTTCTTGCCGGAACCGGAACCGAGGTCGAGAACCGTGTCACGCGCATGAACGTACCTGGTAGGGTCGCCACAGCCGTAATCAATGGACAGAACTTCTTCGGGAATGGCTTTCAGGAGCGCGGGATCATAGCTGGTGGGGCAGCAGAGCGAAGCTTCGCTTTTCCTGGCGCCTTCGGCGTAGCGCTCGCGAACGGCTTCCTCTTTATTCAGCGCAGGTGTGGCCATGATGAGTCTCCTGAGTTGGTGCGGCCATTTCAGCTAGGATACGCGTCTGAGCGGGAAGTTACACGAATCCGGAGAAAATTGCACGAATCCGATGCTTAAAAGGGTGATCAAGAGGGCTTCCTTGATTGGGAGTCCCTCGCGCGCTCCTGGCGCTTCTCTTGCTTGTCCTTCTCCGAAGGCGGAAAACCTTTGAAGCCATCGGTGAATTCGTCCTCGGCTTTCTTCGGATCTTTATCTGGGTCGCTCATTTTGCGGACCAGATAGACTCGCCAAACAAGCGCTTTGGCTCTGGGATCGATCAAGTCGATGATCAGCGTGCCAAGGTGCCGGCTGGTGGAGGCCACGGTGTTGTAGACATAGGCCCAATCACTGCCGATATAGGGCCCATAAGGCCCCCAGTTGCCCATGACCGCGACATCCACCTGCGTCTCCGGGTTGGCCCAATAACGCACGATGAGGTCGGGATTCTGTCCGGGATTAACCTCGTGCAAGCCTTTCTTTTCGAGTTCGCGCACCACCATGTGGTGAAAGCGGATATTGATCAGGTCGGGATTCATCTGAATCGCAACCAGGTTCTCGACGCCACCAATGTAGGCGAAGGTTTTGAATTTGGAAAAGTCGATACTGGGATCGAAATCGATGGTGGTTTTTGCAGAGACGGAAAGTGCGAGACCGGAGAGAAGAGCCAGAGTAGCGAAAAAGAAGTGTATCGCAACACGGAGGTCGCGCCAGACCGGGTTTTTTTCCGTCATGAGACTCCTTGGCCCTCGAGGGTTCAAATGAATCCCGCCAGATTCGTGTAGTTTAGGCCAATCCGAGGTCCTTTGGCGAGATGGGAAAAGCAGGCCGGGGAGATTTCCTGTGCGCCAGAAAAATAGGACTAGCCCTCGGCGTCGGGGGGTTCGTTGTTGAACAGGCGGACGAGCTCGGCGTGTTCCATCACGACGGCGGGGTCGCGCTGGATGGCGTCGAAATATTGCTTCTGGAAGCCGTCGCCGGTTTCCGAGGGAGCGAAGAGTTTGCGCGCCAACGAAATGGAAACGTGGGCGCCCGCTTCGGTTACGCTCTCGTCGCTCGACAGGGCTTCGTCGATGCGGACGACGAATTCGGAGATATTGTGCAGCCAGGCAAATTGCGGGTCGTCCACGACCAGGCGAAAGAGTTCGCCGGTGGTGACGACGCCGTGGGCCTTTTCGTAGTCGCGGCGCTCCATGTCGAGCAGGGTTTTGTGCAAACGAAGAAGCGCCTCCCGCAGGGCGACAAGTTTCTGGCGCGCCGGGGTGTCGCGGCCGTCACCTTGATTCGTGTACGGATCTTTGGATTGAGCCAAGTTTGTTGCTCCCTGACTATTTTGCGACAGTTTTGAACGGCTGGCTAGTTGGTAGGAGCGCCCTTCGGGCGAATAGCCAGGTTGTTTTTTACGGTGGAAACGCCGGAAACAGTGGAGGCGCGCGTGGAGGCAAGGTCTTTCTCGGCTTCGGTCGCAACCGCGCCTTCGAGAGTGACTTCTCCGTTTCGGAGAATGATGTGGATCACCGGGACCTCCGGAACGGCGTAACGCTGCAGCGTGGAATCCTCGAAAATGGAGCGGTATACGGCGCGGCGAAAGCCGTCGTCGGTGGAGGACTTGGGAAGAACTTCAATGAGGTTTTTGACCGACGAGACGCCCTCGAGGCTTTTTACAACTGCTTCCGCGTTGGCCCGAAGTGTGGGGCGGAGGACGTATCCGGTGAGCGTGACTTTGTCGGCGTCAAGGGCAAAGGTGATGTAGTCGAAGACGGAATAATAAGGAAGCACAAAAAGCTGATGCCGAATTTCGTGGGAGAGTTGGGGTTCCTCGGTCTTGGGCGCGACTGTGGCGGGTTTCGCAGCCGGCGGATGCTGTGCACGCAAGGAAGGCGCGGCCAGAATCAGGCCAATGCAAAGGCAGGGCGCGAACTTTCGGCGGATTGCTTGGTACATGTATTCAAGATTAGCAAAGGCGGCGCGGAGCTTGGCAGATTGTTTCGATTCGCGCACCAGCGGTGGTCAATGTTGCGTCTGGGAGTTCCGTCAGTGTTAGCATACGACAGGGAATCGCGCTCTCCTTCTCCCAGTTTCTTGCTCGATTGCCCCGGGAGGACGCTTTTCAGTGTTGGCCATCGCGCATCGCGGCGCTTCAGGCTACGCGCCGGAAAATACGCTGGCGGCGTTTCGCCGCGCGGTCTCGCAAGGCGTAACGTTCATCGAAACCGACCTGCATCTGACGCGGGACGCGCATTTTGTGGCCATCCATGACGCCACGCTGGAGCGCACCACCAGCGGCCGCGGCGAGGTGCACCAGATTACGCTGGCCGAAATCCGAAAACTGGATGCGGGTTCGTGGTTCGCGAGCGAATTCATCGGCGAGCGCGTGCCCACGCTGGTGGAGGTTCTGGAGTTCGCGCGCAAGCATGACGTGGTGTTCTACCTGGAATTGAAGCCCAACGGATTCTGGGGAGGCGAGCACGCACTGATCAGCAACCTGCGCGAGTCCGGCGAAATTCCCCGAGTGGTGATCATTTCGTTTGACCCCGGAATTCTGGCGGGATTGCGGAAGTTGGAGCCGACTTTGATGACCGGCCTGCTGCACGACGGGCAAATCGAGAATCCGTTTGAAAAGGCGCTGGAAATCGGCGCGCGGCAACTGGCGGTTCGCGGCGACCTGATGACGCCGAATTTCCTGAAAGAAGCGCACAAGCGCGACCTGCAAGTGGTCTGCTGGACGATCAATTCGCCGGCGCACATGCGGTTGCTGGAGGCCGCGGGGGTGGACGGGATTATGTCCGACTATCCGGACCGGCTGGTGGATTCGCTGAAGAAATAGCCCGGTAGACAGCGGCAAATTGCGCGACGCTGAGCTGTTCGGCGCGCGCATCTTCTCTGAGATTCAATTCCTTCAACAATTCACGAATCTGCTGAGGATTTACGAGGTGGCGGAGATTGTTCGAGAGCGTTTTGCGTTTCTGTCCGAAGCAGGACTTCACAAAATCCAGAAACTTTTCAGCGTTGCTGACGCCAGATTGCGCGCCGGGGCCGGGGAGCCGAAGTGTGACGAGCGCCGAAGCAACTTCTGGCGGCGGGCTGAACGCACCGGGCGGGAGTTTGAGGACAAATTCCGGCCGCGTGTAGAACTGGGTGGCGACGGAAAGATAGCCATAGTCTTTGTTGCCGGGCTGCGCGGCGAGGCGGAGAGCTACTTCCAGTTGGATGACAATGTTGATTTCGTCGATCTGATCGGCAAACGAGAAAAATCGATGGAGGATCGGCGAAGTGATGTAGTAGGGGAGATTGCCATAGAGGCGGATGCGCCGGCCGGCCGCGAGAGAGCGCAGGTCGGTATCGAGGACGTCACCGGGAATGATGGTGAGATTCGGGTGCTCACCGGCGAGATACTGCAGGCGCTTGATGAGAGGCGGGTCGAGTTCGACCGCATAGACGGGAACGCCGCTGCGGACGAGATACTCGGTCATTTCCCCGTGGCCTGCGCCAATTTCGATCCAGCAGTAATTTTGTGAAGAGGAATTTGAGGGGCTTTCCATGCCGTACGAGGAAACGCGAATCGCGCGGGCGATTTTTTCGCGCCATCCGGCATCGCTCAAGAAGTGTTGTCCAAGCTTCTGTCTGGCCATGAGTGTGTAATCCGTCAGTCTATCAGCAGTTTTAGGCTCCGTGGCCGTTCGAGACGATTGTGCGGGAACTTCCCAGGTGACAGAGAGGGTTGGCGCTGCGCGGAGAGCTTTGTGTTGCTGACGATTCGCTGTCGGCTCATACTTCGGCGGAAGGGGACAGGTCATGTCGAATAAGCCTTCCACGGAATCTAATGGTGCCCTCTGGCTGACAACGGTTGCTTCTTTGGCGGTGGGGGCTGCGTTTTTTGCGCTGTGGTTCTGGTTGCTGCCGGGTTGGCTGGGATTTGACGTTGCGGCAGTTGGTGGAGCGCGATGGCGTTGGATTGGAGCGTTGCCGTCGGTGCTGGGCTTTTCCGTGGCTCTGCGATGCGTTTGGGATTTTGGCAGAACGGGGCACGGCACACCCGCGCCGTTTGTTCCGCCTCAACGTCTGGTGGTCGTGGGATTTTACCGTTATGTAAGAAACCCGATGTACGTGGGCTTCTTTGCGGGCTGGGTGGGCTTGTGGATTGTGTTTGGCAGGGCCAACCGCACAGCGCTTGTCGTTGTGCTAATTGCGACGGCTGCCGTCGTTCTATTTGTGAAATTTTATGAGGAGCCGACGCTCCGGAGGATGTTTGGCGCGGATTATGAGGAATATTGTCGGAACGTGCCGCGCTGGATTCCGCGAATGCACGCTTGGAGCCGATGAGGCGCCCTGAAATGCATCGCGGGCTTGGCGAATTAATCCGGAAGCGGGAAACCCAACATGAATTGTGGGAGGAATCAGGTTGACGCTGGGCGGGGCCTCCGCTAGCTTAGGAATTTCGCACTCTCACTATGCGCATTCTCTTTGCAGCTTCGGAAGCGTTGCCTTACGCGAAGACCGGCGGCCTGGCCGACGTGCTGGAGGCCTTGCCACGGGCCTTGGTGAAATTGGGCCATGAAGTGGCTGTGTTTATGCCACTCTACCGCGGGGTGAAGTCCGCGTCGGTGGTGATGCCCAGCCTGACCATCCCGCAAGGAACACGGCTGCGCTTTCCGGCAATCAAGAACGGCTCGGTGCTGCGCGGTGTGCGCTATTTTTTTCTGGATGATCCTTTCTATTTTGACCGGGACGGCATCTACGGCGAAAAAAATCGCGAATTTCCCGACAATGCGGAGCGGTTTACGGAGTTTTCCCGCGCCACGATCGAATTGGCCAAGCACATCTGGACGCCGGACATTTTTCACTGCAATGACTGGCAGACGGCAATGGTGCCAGCGCTGCTGCGGTCATCGTATGCGGATGATCCGGTGGTGAAGGACATCCCGGTGGTGTTCACGATTCACAACATCGGCTACCACGGCGTGTTTCCCCCGGAATCGCTGGCACGGGCGGGGATTCCGCAGGGATTGTTTCATCCCGGCGGGATTGAATTTTTCGGGAACGCCAACTTTCTGAAGGGCGGATTGATCTATTCGGATTACCTGGCGACGGTGAGCCGCAAATACGCGCAGGAAATTCAAACGCCCGAATTCGGATTTGGATTGGATGGAGTGATTCGTTCGCGCGCCAGCCGATTGGTGGGAATTTTGAATGGGGTGGATTATTCGGCATGGAGCCCGGAACGGGATACGCTGATTCCCGCGAAATTCTCTGCAAAAAATCTGGAAGGAAAGAAGGCCTGCAAAGAAAAGCTGGCCGAAGAGTTTCACCTGCTTCGCGGCAATCCAAATTGGCCGATCATCGGGATTGTGTCGCGGTTCGCCGACCAGAAAGGTTTCGACCTGATTGCCACCATCGCGCGCGACCTGATGCACGAGGATCTTTTGCTGGCGGTGCTGGGAACGGGGGACAAGCGGTATGAAGAATTGTTCCGCGCGCTGGCGACGGATTTTCCGGGCCGCGTGGGCGCGAAGATCGTCTACGACAACACGCTGGCGCATCTGGTCGAAGCGGGCTCGGATATGTTTTTGATGCCGTCGCGCTACGAACCTTGCGGATTGAATCAGATTTACAGCTTGCGCTATGGCACGGTGCCGATTGTGCGCGCGACCGGCGGGCTGGATGACACGATTGAAATGTTCGATTTGGAGCATGGCACGGGCACCGGGTTCAAGTTTACGGAGTACTCTGGCGGGGCGCTTTTGCATGTGATCCGCCAGGCGTTGCACTATTACTCTGACGACGGCATCTGGAAGCGCATTCAAATGAATGGGATGGCGAAGGATTTTTCGTGGAACACCTCAGCGGCAGAATATGCGAAACTATATGAGGCTGCCAGGGCGGCAAGAAACCAAACCACAGTTCCCGCATCTAACTAATCTGGAAAGTGGCTGCCTAGTTGCAGCCCGAAGAGGATACAAAGGTTATGGCTGAAAATATTCTTGCGGTGAATGACGGAAACTTCGATACGGAAGTGCTGACGGCAAGCAAGTCGCAGCCCGTCATGGTTGATTTTTGGGCGGAATGGTGCCGCCCGTGCCACATGCTGGCGCCAACGGTGGCGGAAATTGCCCAGGACTACGCGGGCAAGCTGAAGGTGACCAAATTGAATGTGGACGAGGCGATGAATTCTTCGACGCGTTACGGCATTCGCGGCATCCCCACGCTGCTGGTTTTCAAGGATGGGCAGGTGGTGGAGCAGATTGTCGGCGCGGTGCCCAAGGATCAGATCACCAAGGCGCTGGACCGGCATCTCGGATAATTTCGCGCTGCGTTTTAGGAAAATCAGGATGACAGCATGGCCCGCTGGCAGAGCGGGCCTTTGCTATTTCTGTGTGTTGTGAAGTACTGGCGGAGGGCGGGATGGCAGAACCGAAGAGGGAACTGGTGCGGTGCCGTTGGGCCAGCAATGCGCTGAACATCCCGTACCACGATGAGGAGTGGGGCGTGCCGGTGCACGACGATCACCGGTGGTTTGAGTTTCTGATTCTGGAGGGCGCGCAGGCGGGATTGAGCTGGGACACAATTTTGCAGAAGCGAGAGCGCTACCAGAAAGTTTACGGCGGCTTTGATCCGGAAAAGGTGGCGCGGTTTGACGCAAAGAAATCGCGCGAACTGCTGGTCGACCCGGGCATTATTCGCAACCGGCTGAAAATTTCCGCGGCTGTGACGAACGCGCAGGCTTTTCTTAAGGTGCAGGAAGAGTTTGGGAAGTTCGACGAGTTTGTGTGGGACTTTGTGGGCGGCTCCCCGATTCGGAACAAATGGAAAACGCAGGGGCAAGTGCCGGCCGTGACCCCGCTGGCGACGGCCTTAAGCAAGGATCTAAAGAAGCGCGGCTTCCGGTTCGTGGGGCCGACAATTGTGTACGCGCTGATGCAGGCCACTGGCTTGGTGAACGACCACCTGGTGGGTTGCTTCCGCTACAAGCAGGTGTAGCAAACCCAGCTTGCGAGTCATAGATTCCTTTGCTAATTTAAGGATAGAGCGGGCGTCGTACAATGGCAGTATAGAAGCTTCCCAAGCTTCGGACGTGGGTTCGATTCCCATCGCCCGCTCCATAAATCCTGTTGATGCAGTTGGCTTTACTGGGTCTTGGGTACGAAATGCGTTTATCTGAGCCAATTGTTGGACGCAGATGGACGCGAAAGCGAGCATCCAAAGGGGTAAGGTCCGTACCGTTCGCGTTCGTTGCTCAACCGACAGGTTTGAGATTTTCCAGCATGACCAAAGTTGCAACTGGCTTATTTTTGGAGTATTAACTGGCCTTGATTGCAGTTCCCGGCCTCCGTTTGGCGTACTTCTTTTGGACTGGAAAAGGAGCACTAAATCATGGCGGCTGCTAGCACCCCCGCTCCAAGCGCACCTCCCCAATCCCAACCTACTCCCCCAAAGCCAAAGCCCCGCTGGGAGTGGATGAAGTACGGGACGCCAATTCTGGTACTTTTGCTGGCCGCTGCGGTCATTATCACGATCACAAGGAACTGGAACGCATGGGAAGGCGGCCGGGTTGAACAGGCCACGGACGATGCGATTGTCCGAGGTGACCTCACTCCACTCAGCACAAAAGTAGCTGGCATTGTTCGGAGCGTCAGTGTGTCGGACTTTCAGCGGGTGCATAGCGGAGATCTTCTAGTGGAGCTCCAGGACGACGACTACCAGGCGCAGGTGGCTCAGGCCACGGCCGCCGTGCAAGCGGCCAAAGCGGCCATCGAAAACAATCGAAGACAACGGGAGTTGCAGGATTCCCGGATTCAGCGCGCCCTTGCCGGAATAGATTTGGCCAAAGCTCAGATCGTCGCTGCCGAGGCTGGCATCAACGCGGTTCAGGCCGACGTGGTTCGCACTCGCGCGGAACGAACCCGGCAGGAGGCCCTCCTCACAACTCAGTCGTCCACGAAACAGCGTGTGGAAGTGGCGGTCGCCGATGAGCAGCGCTTCACGGCCCAAGCCGCAAGCCGCGTCGCGGATCTCGAACAAGCTAAAACGAACCTGCACAGCAACGAGATCGCCGTCGAAACCGAGCGCCGCACCAAATCCGTTCTCGAATCCCAGGAGCAACAACTCATCGCCGACGTTCATGCCAAAGAGGCCTCGCTCAACGCGGCTCAAATCAATCTGGGCTACACGAAAATTCATGCGCCGGCGGATGGCACGGTCGGCGAGAGGCAAGTTCGGCAGGGACAGCTGGTAAGTCCCGGAACGCAGGTCCTCACTTTTGTTGCAGAAACAAAGTGGGTCCAGGCGAATTATCGCGAGACCCAGCTCACCAATATGAAAGTCGGGGATCCGGCGGACATTCGCGTTGACCAATTCCCGGATACTCTTTTCCACGGCAAGGTTATTGAAATTGCCCCCGCCAGCGGCTCCCAATTCGCTTTACTTCCGCCGGACAATGCCACGGGAAATTTCACCAAAGTCGTCCAACGCATTCCAGTGAAAATCGCGCTGGATGACCCCACCCTCGCCGCTCGTCTCCGTCCGGGACTCTCCGTTACAGCCACCGTACGAACGAAGCACTGAGCGGGGCGCACGATGGCATCCCAAGCAGCGGTACTTGCGCCACCCTCGAAGCGGCAAATCGCCAACGCCATTGCGGGAGTTCTGCCGTCGGAGCTTTCGCAAAGTCCCCTGCTGGGTATTTTGGGCGTGGTGCTGGGCGCGGGGATTGTCACCCTCACCGGCCGCATGCTGACCCTGGGCACGGCCGACCTGAAAGGAAGCCAGGGAATTGGATTTGACGACGGCGCCTGGATCGGCAGCGCCTTCAACATTGCCCTCATGTTCATCGGGCCGTTCACCGTTTATGTAGGCGGTTTGCTCGGGGCGCGGCGCGTGCTCTTGATTGCCGCCAGTTGCTTCACGGTGATCTGTTTGTTCCTTCCCCTCATTCACAGCTATAGCTTGCTTCTCACCGCCCTGGTGCTTGCGGGGCTAAGCTCCGGCACCTTCTATCCTCTGACGCTCACCTTCGCGCTTCGAAATATTCCGCTGCGATTCCTTCCGTTCACACTCGCCCTCTACGCAAGTTCGGTGGACGGTGCGGTCAACATCGCGCCATCGCTCTATGGCTGGTACCGCGACCATCTCTCCTTCCACTGGATGTTTTGGAACTCCGCCCTGCTCACTCCGATCATGATCGTTTGCATTTACTACGGCATCCCGGCCCCTCCGCCACGCAAAGCGTCTGGACCCGTTCCGAGCTTTGCCGGCTTTCTCTACGCCAGCGCCGGCTTTGCCTTGCTCTTTGCCGCTCTCGACCAGGGCCAGCGGCTGGATTGGTGGCGCTCCGGGCTCTTCAACGCTTTATTTTTTGGCGCACTGGTTTTCTTGTCGGGGACACTCGTTCGCCGTTTGCGTAGCCCGAACCCGCTGGTCGATCTCCCCTATCTGCGTCAATGGAACACGGTGATCCTGGGCGTGTGTCTCATGTTCTTTCGATTCTGCCTTCTCGCGACTATCCTGATTGTGCCTCTCTCGCTTTCCATTCACGGTTTTGAGGCTGACCAGATCGGTCCGGCCATCCTCTGGACCGCTTTGCCGCAATTGCTGATTGCGGCCATCGCCGGTTTGCTTCTGCTGAGCGCCGTCGATTCACGTCTCCTGATGGCGGCGGGTTTCACCTGCATGGCGGCCGCATGCATTCTCAATGCGCAGTACACCAGCTCCTGGTCAGCGTCGAATTTCTACCGCTCAGAACTGCTCATGGGCGTCGGCCAATCGTTTGCCTTCATCGGCCTGGTCTCCACCATCGTCCTGCAGGCAATTTTTTCCGGGGGGCTTTCCAAGCCACAAAACGCGCTCACCTTCTCCGCTTTCTTTCACATCGTTCGACTATTGGGCGGGCAGATTGGAGTCGCAGTGATGACGCACTACATCGCGGTGCGGGAAGAGCTCCACTCGAATCTCCTGGGCCTGCACATTCAACGCGGCAATTGGCTCGATGATGCCTCCCTTGCGCACCTTGCGGCGGGACTCTACTCGAAATCCGCAGGCATGGCTTCAGCGACGGGCCGCGCAGTTGGAGTGATCGGCGCACGCGTGCGGCTTCAGGCCTACTCGCTGACCGTAATTGACGCCTTCCATTTAATTGCATGGGCTTGCGTTGCGGCGCTTCTGCTCATTGCGCTACTCCGGAAAGCGCCCTTGAATTACGGAGAACTCGGCTTTCCGGGCGGCGACGCCGCTGCAACGGAGAGGAAAGATCATGATTAGACGAGCCGTACTTTTCTGCGCCCTCATTCCGTTCATCCTCATTGCGCTGCTGGACGCGCAGGAACCTAAATCGCCCTCGCCGCGCCGCCTCTCCTTGGATGAGGCCGTTCAGCTAGCGCTGAAACACAATCACATCGTTCGCATCGCCAGATCCCAGGTCGAAGAGAAAACACACACCAAAGAAATTGCACGCAGCGCGTACTTTCCGATTCTGCGCAACGATAGCAACTTCATTAAGCTGACCGACACGCAATTCATCGGAATTCCTGCCGGCGGCATCGGCACCGTGGGCGGAACTCCGCTCCCCGCTCAAACCACCATCCTGAACCAGGGCGGACTCACCGTCGTCACCAGTGGCACCGGACTGACCCAGCCGCTCACAGAACTCTGGAAAGTCAAAGCCGCGAATGATGTCGCCGCCGCCGAGCTGAGCGGAACGCGCAACAAAGAGCGCCAGACGGAAAACGATGTCGTGCTCAAGGTCCACCAGCTTTACTACCGGCTTCTGGTTCTGCAATCCCACAAAGCCGCCGCGGAAGCCAGGATTCAGGCGAACGAGTCCCTGCAATCCGAGCGCGTGGAAGAAGTCAAATACGGCAGCGTGCTGCGGGAGCAGGCCATCGAAAGCCGCGCGCAGTCTCTCGAAGCGAAACAGGATCTTTTGACCACGGAATTGCAGCTTTCCGATCTCACCATGCAGCTGGACGACGTCATCGGCCTGCCTCTAACCTCTCAACTCACGCTCGACACCGCCGTCCGTCAAGTCGGCAACACCTGCGAGCGCGAAGCATGCCTGCGAATCGCCACCGAAAGTCACCCGGAGATCGCAGAAGCCCACGCAAAAGTGGAACAGGCTTCGGCCGCAGTACGTCTCGCCAAACGCCAATACCTTCCGGACGTGGAAGCCTTTGCGCGCTACAGCTATCAGGACAATGTCCCGTTCCTGGCTCGCAATTTCGGAAGCTTCGGCGTGCACTTTGGCTACGATCTTTTTGACGGCGGTAGGAGAAGCGCCGCGATCGGCGAGCACAAGGCTCAATTGGCCCAGGCAGAAGAGAATCTGGCTCGGGTAAAAGAAGAGGTTGAGCTCCGCGTGCAAACTGCCTACAACAAGCTCGAACGCACCCGCCAGATGATGAAAGTATCCGAAGAACTTTTGACGCTGCGCACCGAGTCGCACCGCGTCTCCGTCCAACAACTGCAGGAAGGCAGCGCGCTGCGGTCGCAGGTGGAAGCGGCGGCGGCCCGCGAATTGGACGCGAAAACCCTCCTCCTACAATCTCAGTTGGAATACATCCAGGCGAACGACGAAATGGAAGATGCCATGGGACGCATGCCGGAATGAGGCGGACAAACCCAATTCGCTTTATGTTTCTACGTCAGGCGAGTCTCCTTCTTGCCCTGGCTTTGTGGGCAGGCGCAACGTCGGCCCAATGCCGCACTTAGAGCAGCAAGCGATCCCACGTGCCGCCATATCTAATTGCACGGACCATTTCTCTCTCGTAAATACTCTGGGGGAATCCGAGCTCGATTCGGCTTGCTCCATCGAGGGATTTCAATTGTTCGGCGGAGAGTTCCAGATCGAAACTGGCGAGATTGTCCTGGAGTTGAGATACCTTCCGCGCTCCAATGATCGGGATTATTGGCGCCGTTTGATGGAGCAACCAGGCGAGTGCAACTTGCGCCATGCTGCGACCGGTTTGTTCGGAAACCGACTTTACAGCCGATATCATCGGCGCCGCGCGTTGTTCCCTCTCAGGATAGAATGCTTTCACTCCCTCATTGGTCATCCGCCCGCCGTCGGGCTTGCCTTCGCCGTGATATTTCCCCGTTAGAAATCCACCCGCCAGGGGAGAGAAAGCCAGAACCCCCAAGTTTAAAGCTTTGGCCATGGGAATCAGTTCGCGCTCGACCGTCCGCTCAATGAGGCTGTATTCGATCTGCAGCCCGATGAACTTTGTCCAGCCTCGAAGCTCCGCCAGAGTATTTGCCTGGGCGACCCACCAGGCGGGAGCGTCCGAGATGCCGACATAAAGAACCTTGCCCTGGCGAACCAAGTCGTCCAGACCGCTCATGACTTCTTCCACAGGTGTGATCCCGTCCCAGATGTGCACCCAGTACAGGTCGATGTAGTCGGTTTGCAGTCGTTTCAAACTGGCTTCCACTGCTTGCATCATGTTCTTGCGATGATTGCC
>Ga0210403_10001596_pt1 | contig 21341 bp, 21 predicted proteins | sample IncBWC19MmetaG_FD_150863 | JGI IMG/M metagenome (GOLD analysis project Ga0210403, IMG submission 150863) | Forest soil microbial communities from Barre Woods Harvard Forest LTER site, Petersham, Massachusetts, United States - Inc-BW-C-19-M | ecosystem: Environmental > Terrestrial > Soil >... | reverse complement strand
CGTCAACGTGCGCGAGCCATTTTCAGAGTCGACGATGATCGTATCATCCGCTAAAAAGAAGGTCAATTGACGGCCGGTGGTGGTGCCCGCGGAACCGTCGTAAAGCGTGGGATTTCCGCCGCTCATGACGAATTTTCCGTCGGAGGCCGTGTATTCGCCGCGGTCGGCGATGGCGCGGCGACCGGCTTGATCGACGATGACGCCTCCGGTTCCGACGGCGCGGCTGATTTGTTGCGCTCCCGGCGTTGAAGGGACTTCTTTTGTGCGGGTTGCAGTGGCGCTCGCGGCGGTATTGGCTCCGCGCGTAAAGAACAAATCCATGATGGGAGCGCGGATTCTTTGATCGGGAGATTGAATAACTACGTTTTTCTCGAGATGGGCGGTATTGGTCGTTTCACTGTAAGAAAGCGTGCCTGAGCTTACATGCCAGAGAACAGTTTTTTTGGCGGGGCCTTGCGACGTGCCGGATTGGAGAGTGGTGGGTTGCGCCGCGGCTGGCGTCTGAGGAAATACGGCGCGAACTTTTCCGGTTGCATTCAGAACTTTTGTTTCGCGAAGGAGTTCGATAGTTTCCGCTTCCAGCACGGAGTCAGCTTGCCAGAGGCGCGCGTGGCCGGTGTATACCGCGCGGCCTGTATTCGAATTGCCCTGCATGCTGTCCGAAGTGATGTTGGCGGGAACTTGGGCAAGTTGGGCAGCATTTCCGTTAGGAGCGAAGTCCGTGGAGCGTACACCGCCTTCGGCGCGAATGTCACCGCTTGCGCCGGTGAAGAAGATTCGCGGAGCATGGGTTTCGGTTGTTGCGTCACGAGCGACCGCTTGCCCAGTCAAGAGCGCGGTTTGTGCAGCGCGGGTAAACGTCGCGTGATCCGCTTGCGCGCTCCGATCCGCCTCTTTCAGCTTCACGTCACCTTGTAGATCCATCTGCGACCAGCCACCCGAGACAAGAAGCTGGGCCACCCCGTTCCTGGCGCAGGCTGTTTGCAGAGCGTGGCCCGCTATCGCGCGCTCTGTCTGCACATTTCCTTTCGCATCGAGCTGTTTGGGCTTGCCTTCATCGCCGAAGGCTAACTGCAGTTTGTTTGCTTGCAGCTTCGTACGCGTGGGAGGTGTGCCGGCTTGCGCTGCCGAATCCGTCCATTCCATGCTCCCGGCTGTAAGCGTCTCCGCGCTCGCAGCTTTGCCGGCTTTGCCTTCTTTTCCTTCGCTAAACTCCATGCGAAGCGCGCCCGTCTGCAGGATTCGCGCACCTCCGTCCTTGGCCACGCGAGTCTTCAGAAACACTCCGCCATTGAGATTCATTTCCTTGGCCTGATTGAGGCGAGGCCAAAGATCGAGCGCCGCTGCATCGGCGTGGAATTCGTCGTCCTCTTCCTTGCCGTGGCGCGTTCCGTGGACGCTTCCTGCTCCGTCAATGCGCGTAGCCCAGCCTTCGGGAGCAAAAAGCGCGGTCATTTTGTCGGCATCCATAACCATGGAGTCAGCGCCGCGTTGCGACGTAAGTTCCGGCGACTTGCCATCCGCGCCGGCTACGGCCAGTAGCCTGCGCGACCGAAACGTAGAATCCAGCTCAAGCGTGAGTTCCCCGGCGGTCAGCCTAGCCGTCTGTGATTGCGCTTCCGCTGGACCCTGGATGTGGAGCAATTTCGCATCGCGGCCAAAGTCCAGACTGGTGCCGGTCACGAGGATCTCCTCAGATACTTCCATCCTTGCGGGCTGCCTCGCCGTAACTTTTTTTGCTGGAGGTTTGAGTTTGAGCCTGACACTGTTCAGCAGACGAAGAGTTCCTTGCTCCGAGTTGTATTCCGCCCCTACCGCGTCGCCGCTCCCGCTGGGAAATGTAAACTTCACAGGCTGGTCTGTTTTAGCGGCGCCCGATTCCCGGTCGAAATTCACGCCACGAGTCTCGACATGTACGATTTGCGGCGGCATGGAGGGGTCTTTTGCTTTGCGTTCCGCGTCGGCCGTGCTCTCCAACTCAATCTGAACATCTCCATTGCAAGTCACGCCGCCCGTCCCCTTAGCGTATTGGCAGCTCTGCGTGTGAATCGTGTCGTGCCGGTCGCCCGCCTTTCCAAAAATGGTGACCTTCACATTCTCGAGCAAGCTGGCGTTTTGGTCCTTAAAGTCCGTGGATTTCGAGGCTTCGACGGTGAAAATCTTGCGGGGCCCGTCCATTTTCGAAAACGTCAGCCCGCTGGATTGCTTTTCGACATTCATGGGGGCCGCGGGAGGGGCACGCCTGCGCTCGCGGATTCTTTGCCAGCCACGCTTCAGGTACACGCCGGCGGTCAGACAGGCCAGCAGCAGTGCTACCGCGGCGGACCAGCGCGCATACCGCGACGCTTCGCTCCTTCGCATAAGTTCAGTTAAGCAAAATTCTTGATGGCTGTATAGAAGGCAGGGATAGCGAAAGGAATGTTTAAGAAAAACTACCCGGCTGTTTCTGCTGCTGCCGCGATCGTGTCTTTCAGAATGCCGATGTTGGCTGCCGCGACGCTGTCGCGGTTGGTATTTTTGACCAGATACATGGCTTCATCGGCGAGATGCAGAAGGCCTTCTTTGGTGCGCGAATCGGTAGGATAGGAGGCCACACCGAGACTCGGCGTCAAACGAATGCGCAGGCCGTCTTCATCCAGCCAAGAAGTTTCGCGGATAAGCTTGTGAATGCGGCGCGCCACGTTGAGCGCGTTGTCCTTGGAAGTCTGCGGCAGGAGAATCACGAATTCGTCGCCGCCGTAGCGGAACGCAAAATCGATCAAGCGGCAATGCGCCTTCAACGCGTTGCCGATCTCCGCAAGCAGGCGCGAGCCGACGAGATGGCCGTGCGTGTCGTTGACTTGCTTGAAATGATCCAGGTCGATGAACACCAGCGAAAATTGGTAGTTATACCTTTGCGAACGGTAGATTTCCGTTTCGAGGATGAAGCCCATGTGACGGGCGTTGTAGAGGCTGGTGCAATCGTCGGTGATAGTCAGTTCATGAATTCTTTTTACGTGCCGTGCATTTTCGAGAGCGATGGCTGCGAAGTCGGAAAGAGCTTCGAGCAGCTTGAGGTCGCGATCGTCGAAGCCTTCCGGGCCAAGGCAATTGATGAGTTCGATGACGCCGAGGCAGTTGTCGCGGAATTTCACGGGCACGGCGACGATGGATTGCGTTTCAGTCTTGGTTTTTTCGTCGACCTTACCGAAGAAGCGCGTGTCTTTGGAAGTGTCGGGCACCACTACGGTCTCGCCATGTTGCGCGACCCAGCCGGCAATACCCTGGCCCATTTTAATGCGGACATCTTTCAGAGCTTGGGAAGCTTTTCCGACGGCCAGCTCAAAATAGAGTTCTTGTTTGGTTTCGTCCAGTAGAAGCAAAGACCAGTTGTCCGGGCGGAGAAACTCGTCGATTTTCTCCATGATCGTGCGGAGAACCTGGTCGAGCTGCAGCGAAGAGGTCAGCGCCTTCCCCAACTCCTGGAAGACGGCGACTTCGCCTGCTTCGCGCTGCTCTGCGGAAACCGCAGGATTGCGGCGGCGTTCCACGGCTGGAAACTGCTTTACTTCATCCACGCTCGGTTAATCCCTGTTTCGAGAATTTTACAGGCCAGACCGTCGCCGCCGCGGAAGACAACACCACGAACGCGATTCGGGGCTGGTCCTCGAATCTTTGCCAGTATAGGCGCCTCACAAAAAGGGGTGCAAGAATCTCGTGGTACAGGCGTGGCTATCTTGCCATCGGCTGGTAAGGGGCGTACCAATGGGCTTGCGGCGTCATCGAAAAGTCATCAATCGATGGAGCGATGCGTGCCTTCGCGCAAGACCAGGCAGCCGGAGAGCATGTCATGGATGGCGCGCTTGCTGGGAGTCAGGCCAACGCAGAGGCAATCGAGCAGAAAATAGTAGCCGCCGAGCACGGGCACGTGCGCCAGAAACCGGCCGGAACAGAAGCGCAGGCTGGCTCGCCAGAAATCCACGGGCTTGCCGGCGGCGTCAGCTACGTACAATCCCAAAAAGCGCTTTCCAAGGGTTGCGTGCCAGGCGGAGCTTTCCGAAAGCGCAAAGTAAAGCCAGCTTTCCCCCGCGAAGAAACACACACAGAAAAGCAGGAAAGTCGGTCCCCACTGGGTAAGGGTCTCGTTGAGTGGAGTTCCCGCACGATGATTAAAGAAGGGATTGGAAATGCCCATTCCCGCGGCCAAGAAGGAGACAAAGACGGCAAAGGGGACCACCAGAAGAAACAAATCGATGATTCCGGCGATGAGGCGGATCCAAAAACCTGCGTGACGCAGCGATACGTCGGAAAGACCAGCTCGAGGAATTGTCATTGGCACGTTCAAGATCGGCTCAGGGACCAGCCTATCATGAGATAGCTAAACCAAATTTTTGCATCGACTCACGCGCTCCGGAAAATCCTCGATTGGTTGAGCTCTAGGTTCCAACAGCTGGAGCACGTCGATGAATCGCCTTGACTTCCGTTGTTTGACACTGCCGAGCGACACCGCCTATAGTTTCGTCGAGGGAATTTTCGCGGCTTGCACTTAGTGCCAGTTCGCGAATCGGCTTTGCGTAAAGTCGCTCCGCTGCTCGACGCGCATCGGCAAGGACAGGTTTGGATTAATGGCCACGGGAACTTTTGGCGAACGCTTGAAGCGCGAGCGCGAGCTGCGCGAAGTTTCGCTCAAAGAAGTCACCAACGGCACGCGGATTGGTCCGCGCTTCCTTGAAGCCCTGGAAAACGAGCAGTGGGAAAAACTGCCTGGCGGCGTTTTTAACCGCGGATTTGTGCGCGCCATCGCGCGCTATCTGGGACTCGACGAAGAAAACCTGCTTGCCGAATATGACATGGCTCGCGGAGAGCAGAGCCTGCCCGTTCCCCAGGCTTACGAAAATAAAATCCCTCGGCCTCCTATCTGGCTGCCGATTCTGGCGGTTCTTGCAGTACTTGCGATCCTTGGCGGACTGATTGCTGGCGGAATTTACGGCTGGCGGCGCTATGCCGCCCACCGCGCTGCGAAGAAGGCATCTTCCTCCGCTCTCTTGCCGGCGGAAACACAGACCGCGACAGCGAGCGTACTGCCGTCCGCTGCTGCTCCCAATACGCCGGACTCGGCGACTTCGCCCGCTGTTCCTTTGGATCTCGCCGTTTCGACGTCTGCGGCCACGCGTGTACGCATACTAGCCGACAGAACGATCCTGCTCGACGCCGAACTTCCCGCAGGAGAAACGCGCCATTTTTCCGCCAATCAGCAGTTTGAAGTGACCGCTGCCGATTCCTCGGCGGTGTTGCTGGAATTGAACGGCCAAGCCATGCCGCCCGTCGGAACGCCCGGAGCGTCCGGTACAATAGTGTTGACTCAGAAAGATTTGAGGCAGGCATCCGGTGGAACCCCTCAGCCCTGAAGTGCTAGAAGATCTCCGCGCAGGCCGCGCTCCCCGCGAACGAAAGATCGCGGTGTGCGCCGGCGGAGCGCATTTGGCACCGGCCGATCGCGCGGAAATTCTTGCCGTGCTAGCCAATGATCCAGATGAGGTCGTCTCCGACCGCGCGCAACAGGCTATTTTTTCTCAACCACTGGAAGTCTTCGTAGAAGCTCTAAAGCGTGAAAAAGCGATTCCAGCGCTTTTTGCTTACGCAGGAAAACACCTTGCGGACAAGCCGAGCGTCTGCGATGCCATGGTGCAAAACAAGAATTGTTCGGCGGAGCATCTCATTCCCATCGCGCGCCATCTTTCTTCAATTGGCATTACGGCCCTCATGGAAGAGCTGGAGCGCGTCAGCGAGTCGCCCGCTCTCGCGGCCGCGCTTGAGCATTCTTCCTCCATCACCGCCGACCAAAAACACCAACTTCACGAACTGCTGGGCTCCGCGATCGACGAAGCAGCTCTTGCCGAAGCGGCTGCGGAAGCGGAGCCGGACGTTACCAAGCGAGTCACTCTGCTTCAGCGCCTCGCCAAGATGAGCGTTTCCGAGCGCGTGCAATTTGCCATCAAGGGCGGCTCCGAGGCCCGGCGAACTTTGATTCGCGACTCCAACAAGGTTGTGCAGCGCGCGGTGCTGCAATCGCCTCGTCTTACCGACCAGGAAGTCGAGGGTTTCGCTACGATGACCAGCTTGACGGACGAAATACTGCGGCTCATTGCCAGCAACCGAAAATTTCGAAAGAATTACACCGTCGTACGCAATCTTCTTAATAATCCCAAGACACCGTTAGACGTTTCTCTGCACATGCTCCCAATGTGCATCGTCATGGACCTCAAGAAATTGACGACGAACAAAAACGTGCCTGAGACCTTGCGCACCACCGCCATCAAGCTGCAGCGCACTCGCGCCGAACTCAAAAAGTAATCTTTGAAAAGAAGAAGCCGTGATAAATCGCGCTTGGCACTTGCCACGGTATCGCCATCGTTAACGAATTGGTTCTACAATCGAACGCGGAGGACTATCATCGTGTTCTGCTCATCCACGTTTCGCACGGGTGCAGCGCTCTTTGCGCTGAGCCTTTCTGCTGCCCTGCCACTTGCACTCGCCGTCGGCCCGCGCCAAAGCAGCACCGCGAAGGAAGAAAAGAAAACGGATCCCTGGACCAACGCTCAGGTGCTGCATGCTGCCGACCTCGCCAGCGAACTTGGAAATTCCAAAGGCGCAAGCGCTCCTACGGTTGTTTATGTTGGGTTTCGCACGCTGTTCGAGGGCGGCCACGTTCCGCAAGCGTCTTTTCACGGCACGGCATCCAAGGAGGATGGCATTGCGGATTTGAAAAAATGGCTGGCGACTTTGCCGCGGTCCACGAATCTGGTCATCTATTGCGGCTGCTGCCCCTTCGATCGCTGCCCGAATATCCGCCCGGCATTCGCGGCGATTCGCGACATGGGTTTCACGCATGTGCGGGTGCTGGTGCTGCCAACGAGCTTCGCAGCCGATTGGGTCGAAAAGGGCTACCCCATGCAAAAAGGGCTGTGAAGGATTCCGGTTGGATTGAAGATTGCTTCAGACTTTGCGCAAAACCAGGCAGCTTGCGATCATGTCGTGAACGGCCTGCTTTTTTTCGGTGAAGCCGGCAAGGATGTAACCGATGGCCAAGGGAATCATGCCCGTGATTATTTTTGAGAAGTAGCGGCCCGAAGCCCGGCCAAAGGTAATCGGCTGACCGCTCATGTCCGTCACCTTTAGATTTAGCATCTTCTTCCCCAGCGTGGCTTGCCATGAGGAACTCTCCGCGAGTGCGTAGTACAGCCAGCTCACTAGAAAGATGATTCCAAACAATCCGAAGATAAATCCAAAGCCCAGGAAAGCGGCAACGTCGTCACTGATGTCTTCGCCGGAGCCAATTTTGCTCAGGGCGGCGCCCGCACCCGTCAACAGGAATAGTGGAATCAAAAGAACGAGAAATGCCAGGCCAGAAATGAATCCATCGATGATGTACGCCACGAACCGCAGCCAAAACCCGGCGTACTGAACGGTGCTGTACTGCACCGCGCCGTAACTCGGACTCGCGGGAGCCATCGGCGCAGGAGAAATCGGCGAGAGGTTTGGAAGAGAGGGAGCAGGAGTCGCGGAAGCCAGCACCGTGACCGCCTGGCCGCACGTGGGACAGTACGCTGTCGCGTTCGAAATTTCACTTCCGCATTTTGAGCAGTACACTTGGTCTCCTTTTCGTGCGAGCCGCCAGGCAGAGCGCCAGTTGCCCAAATCCTACTTGCCCTGCTAGCGCTGGTCAATCATCGGGGGTACTCGTTGTTTCCAGACTCGCCTTCACATTCCGCCGCGGAACGGATTCATGACGTCCACATCAAGCTGCGCAAAGTCCTGGTCATTTCGCGTTGCCACGACCAGCCCATGAATTCGCGCTGTCGCGGCGATCATCGCATCCTCAAGAAGATGCTCCTGCTTCCCTTCCATCAGGCGAGCCCATTCGCGAAAACACACCGCGTCCATCGATAGAATCCGGGCAGAGCCAGCCAGCCGCTCGACCCACGATTCAATCTCTTCAGCTTTGATACGATTTTGAGGACGAGTTCGTTCAATTCCCCGCTGCAGTTCGCCAAAAGTCACGGCCGAGAGAAATATTTGCTCGTCGCGCAGCTCTCGCAGCCAGGCCAAAACACCTCCGTGGGGTTTGGGCTTCCTCAGTTCGGAAATGACGTTTGTATCGAGTAGATACTTTTTCACTCGAACTCCACCAGGTCACGTCTATTTAGGAGGCCTCGCTCTGGCGCCAAGTTGTCGAATGTGGGGGTAGTCTCCAGGAGTATCTCTTTCAAACCGGGACGTGCGGCCCGCTGGAGCCGCCGCCATTCGTCAATGGGAACCAAAACGGCGGCTTCGATGCCGCGGCGGGTCACAATTTGGGGACCCTTCTCAAGGGCTGCATTTAGGAATTCGCTGAAGCGGGCTTTTGCGTCTTGAAGTTGCCAAGAGGACATGGAAAGCCTCCAGTGGCCATCATATAACTAGTCTTCTGACTAGTCAATCCAAACGACTCGTCTGTATTCTGCTGCTTGGATGCTTTTACGAAGCCGGGTGCTTGCGGTGGAATCCAGTCGCATCTTGATATGCTTTGGCAAACGCCAGTAGCCTGGCCTCTCCATACAATTTTCCCAAGAATGTCAGACTCACCGGCGTCCCCGGACCGCCGGCATTTTGGAAGTCGCTGGGATCATCTGTCGGCGGCTTCGGAGCGTCCTCGCCGCGGAAACCATTGGGCAGAATGACGGAGGGTTGGCCAGTCAAATTCGTAATCGCAAGCTGCTCGCCTCCATTCGTGGGCGCAACAATCACATCAACGCCTTCAAACACTTTGGCAACCGCGTCCATTGCCATACGCCGCGCCCGGCTTGCCTGGATGTACTCAACTGCCGGAATGAACCGCGCCGAACGAAACGAGTTCGGCCAATCAAACGCCTTTTGTGAAGTAAGCAATTTGTCTTTGCCAGTGCGCGTCAATTCATCGAAGGCGGCTGCCGCTTCCGCGGAAAGCATATTCACCATGGATTGGTAAGGGAATTTCGGCATTTCCAGCGCGATGAGAGTCACGCCCATCTCTCTCAATTTCGCCAGTGCCGCGTCGTTGAATTTTCTGTCGTACTCCGCCCTTGCTCGCGCAGCCTCCCTGCGGCGCTTTTGTTCATCCCGCTTTTTTTGTTCTTCCGGAGTCGCCGGAGGCTCCTCGGCCGTCGTTTGCGCCTGCTCCGGTGGCCTGGGTTCAAAATCCGCCTTCAAATAACCAACGCGCAACTTCCGCCAATCCAATTCCGCATCCCAATGGAAGGCCGCATTCTTCACGCTCGGATCGACGCCGTCCGGACCGTAAATCGCCTCGAGCACAAGAGCGCAATCTTCCACCGCGCGGCAAATCGGCCCGAGCTTGTCCATGCTCCAGGAAAGCGCCATGGCGCCTGTCCGCGGTACAAGCCCGAACGAAGGGCGCAAGCCTGTGCAACCGCAACGCGTTGACGGCGACGAAATAGAGCCCAGCGTTTCCGAGCCAATGCTGAAGGCCACACATCCCGCCGCCGTCGCGGAAGCCGGCCCTGCCGACGAGCCGCTCGACCCTTGCCCCGAATGCCACGGATTCCGCGTAACTCCGCCGAACCAGTTGTCGCCCAGGGCCAACGCACCGAGCGTCAGCTTCGCGACCAGCACGGCGCCGGCTTCGTCCAGCCTTTTCACCACCGTTGCGTCTTCGTCGATCATCTGGTTCTCGAAACCGCCGGCGCCCCAAGTAGTTCGATAACCCTTCGCGGCCAGCAGATCTTTCGCACCCCACGGTAAGCCGTGCAAAGGCCCGCGATATTTCCCCGCGGCGATGTCTCGATCTGCGGCTTTGGCCTGCGCCAGCGCGCGTTCCTCGGTCAACGTCACCACAAATTTCAGCGTAGAGTCGTAGCGCTTCAAGCGCTCCAGATACATCTGCGTAAGCGCCACAGAAGACACTTTCTTAGTTCGCACCAGCTCGGCGAGTTCACGCACGCTGGCAAACGCCACCTCCTCTAAATTCTTCGGCGCGCCGGGAGCAGCGATAGCTGACACCTTAGAAATCCGCGACGGCCTTCGTTCCGTTTCAAATTTCATCCCAGGAACGACAGGATCAAATACCAGGCAAGGCGCAACGGAATTTGGAATGTGCAGGGCGTAAATCGCGTCATAGTTCTTGACCCGCTCATTTAAGTTGTCGAGCATCATCTCTTTTGTTTCTTCAGGAATGGGCACATCAGCGATCGCTGCGGCCTGATCGATCATTTCTTTGGTGATCTTTGCCGCACCCTGCGACTGCGCTTGGGCCCAAAGCACGCCCGGAAACAACGTGCCGCCCAACCCCAATCCCGAACAGGCGCTCAAGAATCGTCTGCGATCCAGCATCGGCTTCTCTCCTTGGCACACCTCAGGCGCGAGATTGTAATACAAGTGGGCCTTCTGATTGGCCGTTCGCTGGATTTTCATTTTTGCCGCGGGAGACTGACGGAAAAGAGAAACGTCCGGCGGAATGGTCCCACCGGACGCTCTTTAGGTTTCTAGGAACGATCGTGTCTTAGTCTTTGTCGTACTTGAGGCAATCCTCGAGTTGATGAATGGCCACATCCGTTGCCCGAATCGCTTCCACGCGGTGCCCACCGAAATCATGCGCGGCGTGCTCCATGTGTTCCTTGGCGCGGCGTAGAGCCGCAATCGCTTCCCGGATTTCCGGATGCGGTTCTGCTGCTGCCGCAGTCGAATTGTTGGGTTGTGCAGCCGCAGCCGGCAGTGCATTCGCATTGGCCTTATTCGGAGCGGCTGGAGTCGACGCCGTATAGGCAAACGTTACGACCAGAGCCACCACCGCAAATACAATCAAGATTCTCGTCTTCATGAACCACTCCTCCTCGTCCGATTTAAGGCTCGGACAGCCTTGGGTTCCTCGATCCACCGTTTACGCTCTTGCCGCGGTGACTTCCCGACCCGGCCCCGGCAATGGCGCTATAGAGGCATGTTCGGCTCGCGAGAGCCGTGACACTCCTTCTTAAATAGGTCATCTTTCGAGATCTGAACAGGAGTATTTTCGAGCTAGCACACAATCAGAAACTACCCGTTTCGACGCTTTCCTCCGTTTTTTGCAACTGCGCTATTTGGTTGAGGCGTTCATGCCCACGTTGGAAGTGTGTAGAAGCTTTGGGAATGTCGCCAATTTCCTTCTGCCACTTGACCTTGTACGATAAAATGCAGATTACCATCGTCTTTGGGAACCATTCACATCTCCTATCGGAGGAACAGTATGGCGCGCCAAGTTGCGGTACGAATCTGGGTCGGCACCCGCAAAGGTGCATTTGCGTTCACCTCAAAAGACCGCAAGAAATGGGATTGCGCTGGACCGTTTTTCGCGGGCCAGGAAGTCCACCATGTGGCGCAGGATCCACGCGATCCGAAGCGCCACTACGCTGCTGTCGGCAACGCCTGGTTTGGGCCCCACCTTCACGTCAGCAGCGACAATGGAAAAACCTGGCAAATCTCCGAAAAGGGGCTGGAGGTCAAGGGCATCACCGGCAAATCCTGGCAAGTCACCGAAAAAGGAATGGAGCTCAAAGATCAGCCGGATGCGCCATTGAAGCGTATTTGGCACATCGCGCCAGGTGCGGCTGATGAACCCGGCACCGTCTATCTTGGAGCCGATCCCGGCGTGCTCTTTCGCAGCGGCGACAACGGCGCGAACTGGGAAATGGTTCCAGGCTTGTGCAATCATCCGACTCGCGAAAAATGGAATCCCGGTGCCGGCGGCATGATGGTGCATTCCATTCAATGCCTCGGCAAAGGCCGCCTGATCGTCGGCATCTCCGCCGCAGGCGCTTTTCGCTCCAGCGACGCCGGCAAAACCTGGTTGCCATACAACGGAAATGTCCTCGTCGAATTCGGCCCGGAAAAATTTCCCGAAGTCGGCCAGTGCGTTCACAAATTGAAAGCGCATCCTCGCAACCCAGATGCGCTCTACCAGCAAAACCATTGCGGCGTCTACCGCGGGGAATTTGGAGGAGAGAAATGGACTGACATCTCGAAAGGCCTTCCTTCACGGTTCGGCTTCGGTCTGGCCGTTCCCGCAGCCGAGAAAGACACGCTCTTCACGATCCCTATCCTGTCGGCCGAAGAGCGATACGTTCCCAAAGGTAAGCTTCGTGTGGCGCGCAGCCGCAACGGGGGCAAGACCTGGAAGTTTCTCACCAAGGGCCTGCCTCAGTCCGATGCCTATGATCTCATTCTGCGCGAAGCAATGTCCTCCGACGACCGTGACCCTGCCGGCGTATATTTCGGCACTACGGGCGGGACACTCTTCCATTCTCGGGATGCCGGTGATTCCTGGCACGTTCTCTCGGCACATCTTCCGCCGATCTATTCTGTAACCGCCGCACACCATTAATCTGGCTGTACATACGACACGCTAAAATTGCAGTCGCGCAAGCTCAATTCTCTTTAGGCAGAGAAAACGCCACGTACACTCCGCCGGAAGGTGATTTGAGATCCTTCCCCCCGCCCGCTGCAATCACGACAAATTGCCGCCCGTGGACCGCGTAGGTCGCTGGCGTCGCGTTTCCCCCAAAGGGAAGCGTCGTTTCCCACAGCAACTCACCCGTCGCTTTATCGAACGCGCGGAATTTTTTGTCAAAGTCGCTCGCTCCAATAAAAACCAACCCTCCGGCAGTCACCACCGGCCCGCCATAATTCTCCGTCCCGGTATTTTTCAATCCTTTTGCGGCAAGCTCCGGATACTCTCCAAGATTTATTTTCCAAACGTATTCCCCAGTGTTCAAATTGATCGCGTTTAAAGTGCCCCAAGGCGGCGCAATCGCCGGGTACCCCTCCTGATCCAAGAACTTGTGGTAGCCCGTAAACCGGTACTTCATGTCCGGCGGCGGAGGCTCCGAACTCGGCAGCTCCTTGGATTTTCCGCTCACGAGAAAATCGACCAGCGCGTTGAGTTGTCCGTCATCGAAATTCGCGAAAGCCGGCATCCTTCCCTTGCCATTTTTGATCGTCGCTCCAATCTGCTGCGCCGACAAGCGGTCTCCCACGCCGACCAGTGAAGGCATCGCCGGCGGCGAGCCCGTCATTTTTTCGCCGTGGCAGACGCCGCACTGGCTCAGATAGAGCGCCTTCGGACTATTTTCGCCCGTGTCCGGGGCCAGCGCACCCGTCCAGGCCATTTCGTTTGCATTCACATAAAGAATTGCCGTCTGCGGATCGACAGCCGGGCCTCCCCATTCCGCTCCCCCGTCGTACCCGGGAAAAATCACCGTGTCTTTGCCCACGCCGAACGGAACAAATTGCCCTTCGCTGCGAAACGTGTGAAATTTCTCGAGCGCCCACGCATGAGCCTCCGGCGTTCGATTCGTCAGCATGTCTTCGCGCAAAATTTGCCGCGCAAACGGCGCAGGCCTGGTTGGCAACGGCTGCTCAAGAGCAGCCGCCTCGCCGAGCACGTCGCTCGGCGGATACTTGCGATATTCAATTGGAAAGAGTGGCTTCCCGCTGACTCGGTCGAACAGGTAAACAAATCCCTGTTTCGTGGTCTGCGCTACCGCGTCAACCTCCTTTCCGTCGCGGGTTACAGTCACGAGCGTAGGCGGCGAGGGAAAATCGCGGTCCCAAATATCGTGCCGCACTCCCTGAAAATGCCAGATCCTCTCACCCGTCTCGGCATTCAGGGCGATCAAACAGTTTGCAAACAAGTCGTCGCCCACACGATTGGCGCCATAAAAATCAAACGCAGCCGATCCCGTCGGCACATACACAATCCCTCGCTTGGCATCCACCGCCATCCCCGCCCAGTTGTTTGCTGCCCCGCTATATTTCCACGCCTCTTTCGGCCAAGTCTCGTAACCAAATTCCCCGGGATGCGGGATCGTGTGAAACGACCATCGCAATTTCCCGGTTCGCATGTCATACGCGCGCACATCACCCGGCGGCGCCGGCAAAGTCTCCGGATTACGACCGCCTACGACAATCAAGTCCTTGTAAACTATTCCTGGACTCGTCATCACAACAGATTGTTTTTCTGGATCGCGCCCCAGATCGCCCCGTAAATCGATCCGTCCCTCTTTCCCAAACGTCGCGACAGGCTTGCCCGTGCCCGCATCGAGCGCATACAGAAAATTCATCACGCCTACCAAAATGCGCTTGTCCTTATCACTCGACCAATAGGCCAGCCCGCGATCCGGTTGCGTCCCTTTGGTCCCAGAATCAAATTTCCATAAAAGCTTTCCCGTTGCCGCATCCAGCGCAAATATTTTCTGCGTCGGTGTAATTCCGTACAGCACGCCATCAACAATGATCGGACTCGTCTGCAACCCGCCCTGTTCCCCTGTGTCGAAGCTCCAAGCCACGGCGAGCCTTTTCACGTTGCTGCGATTGATTTGCTCCAAGCTCGAATAATGTGTGTTCTCCGGCGCGCCTCCATACGCTGGCCAGTCTCGCTTTTCTTCGCTCGAGCTGCGCGCACTGGAATTACGCGCCGCTTGGGGAGCGCCTGCTCGAATCTGCGGCTGCCCCGAAATAACTGCACCGCCGATCGCAAGACTCAAAAAAATCCTACCGGCTATTCCAGAAAATATTCTCATCGTGCAGCTCCGCGTCCTCGGGCTGGTCCACCAACAAGCTAAGCCTTCCGGCGACGGCGTATCTTACTCCGGAAAAATCCGCACACCCTCTAAATCTCGTTCGCTGAATCCTCGTGGCAACGCACCGTGAGGCTGTTATAATCCGCGCGATTCGGCGCTCTACTCCGCTGCCAATCAACGCAAACGAGGCAACCATGTCCGCACCTATTTCGTGGCTCATCGCTTCTCTGATGTTCCTGGCTTTGGCGACCGGAGGTGGCCGCACTCCCGCTCCGGCCGCGCACGGAATGCTAGTTGTAGCCAACCAGCATGAGCACACCGCCCTGCTCATTGATCCAGAGACGCACCAGGAACTCGCGAAAGTCTCCGTCGGCGTCAACGGCCACGAAGTCGCCGTTTCCCCCGATTCCCGCTTTGCCTTCGTTCCCATCTACGGCAACGCCGGCGTCGGCAGACCAGGCACCGACGGCACCACCATCGACATCGTCGATTTGCACGAACGCAAACTCTCCGCAACCATCGACCTCGGCAAGCCGCTTCGTCCTCATCGCGCCGAATTCGGTCCCGATGGCTTGCTCTACGTAACGGCCGAGCTCGACAAAGCCGTCAGCGTCATCGATCCAGCCGCCCGAAAGGTCATCGCGGAAATCCCAACCGGCGCCATCGAATCTCACATGATCGTCATCTCACACGACGGCAGCCGCGCCTACACCGCCAACGTCGCCGCCGGCAGCGTGAGCGTCCTGGACCTCAAGAAGCGCGCCCTGGTCACCGTCATCCCCATCGCCAAAATGGTCCAGCGCATCTCGATTACTTCCGACGGCAAGCGCGTCTTCACCCACGATCAGAACACGCCGCGCATCGCGGTCATCGACACCGCCACAAACACCGTCGCCAGCTGGATTTCCGTCCCTGCAACCGTCTATTCCTCTTCACCCACCGCCGACGGTCGCAAACTGTTTGCCTCGTCACCGTCCGGAAAGATCTTTGTGATCGATCTGGCAAGCGCCAAGTTGGAAGAATCCTTCGACATTCCGCCCGCTCTCGGCGAACTTCTTCTTTCTCCAGACGGCAAGCTCGCTTTTGTAAGCTGCCCCGCCGCAGGAACAATCGAGGTCCTGGACATCGCCGGCCACAAGATGCTGCCATCGATCAAGCTCACTCCGGGCGTCGACGGCCTCGCCTGGGCCCCAGCCATTCCATAGCGATTGCAAGGGGTTGGCGTGCGCGCTTTCAAGAAAATCAGACGGATAGCCTGCCTGTGAACACCGACTGGGTTCGTGAACTTTGTCTCTCCTTTCCAAAAACCACCGAACATATTCAATGGGGCGAAGTCCTCGTTTTCAAAGTAGCCGGCAAAATCCATGCTCTGTCAGCTCTCCAGCCCTCAAATACCTGGCTGACTTTCAAAGCTTCGCCAGAAAATTTCGTGGAGCTGACGGAGCGCCCCGGCATCATCCCCGCCCCATACCTCGCTCGCGCCAAGTGGGTTGCTCTCGAAACTAGAGACGCGCTCCCACTCGACGAACTAGCTCGTTTGCTTCGTGAGTCCTACGATATGGTCGTTGCCAAACTTCCCAAGAAAACCCGCGATGCCCTCGCTAGCGCCAAGCCCCGAACGCCACGGAAAATCTCCAAGAACCCCGCGCCGCGGCGGACTGCACGCAAGTCTCACCCCAAAAAGAAAAAGCCCTCTCGCTAATAAGAGGGCTTTCGTATCCGTTGAACTCTAAACTTTGGAAATCTATGCCGTAGCTTTATTGTCGACTGTGCGCCGCAGCGGTCTCGCTCCAGGCAGCGGGAAACTCATGTGCCAGAAATTCGAGTCCGGCGAAATAAACTCAACTCCGATATACGTCTTGCTTTCCTTATCGCGCTTTACCGATACCACTCGCGACTCCACGGTCCGATCGCTGTTTTCATTCACCAGGATCAGCATTTGTCCCACAGTGACGGGTTGCTCCAATTGCAACAACGCTCCATGCCGGTTCACCGAGTGCGACTTCGCCTTTACGCGGAACTTGTCGCCGCTCTCGTCCTGCCCGTGAACGGTTATCGGCACCGTGATGCTCACTCGCAATGTTCGGCGCCGCTCTTTACATCGAAAATGAAGTATAGCCATGAGAGACACTGACCTCTCGGTTGAACTTGACGACTAGGGACCTACGCTTGCCCATACTGGACTGGCTTCAGCGTAATGCTCTTTGCATAAAGAACGCTGAAGTGAACGGTCGACACGAGCGAAGAAACGAATACGAGCGTCGTCCACATTGTTCGTATTCTGCGTTCTAGCACTTCTCCCTACAATAGAGGGACGGTACCAAAACGAACCCTTTTGTTCGGTACTCTAGTACTTTACTTCCCTGCGTTCAAGACCAATTTGGGAACTTCTCCATTTAAATAGTGCACGCATTCCTCCATTCGTTTCTCTACTCCCCAGGATGCACCGAAATTATCAACACCCAGCTCCTCAAACGCCTGTTGGCCGGTGTTTCTTTTCGCCCCAAATTGTAATAACCCAATCATTTTCATAGACTTAGAAAGATCCTGGAATAGCAAGGTCTAGCGTGGCTGCTCGAGGTGGATGAATTCCGCATTCCATTTTTTGGCCCCTAGATCCAAACGTGCCACAGTCACTGGCAGGTAAAAACGTCGCGGGCCCGCACTCCCAGGGTTTATGTACAGCACGCCGTCTTTTTCGACCTGCTCCGCTTTGTGGCTGTGCCCACTCACCACTATCTGGAACCCGCCCGCCGCTGGATTTATATCTAAGTCCTGAAGAATGTGGATCATATAAATCATTGCAGGACCTGCGGAAACGGCCTCGGTCAAAGGCAAGCTTCGCCCCCATGCGTCGGCGTCCACGTTTCCGCGCACTGCCACCACCGGAGCAATATCCTTGAGACGCGTGAGAATTTCCAGTCCGCCTACATCCCCGGCATGGAGAATCAAGTCCGAGCCGCGCAATGCTCGCTCGGCTTCCTCACGCAGCAGCCCATGCGTGTCTGATATCAACCCGAGAATTTTTATCTCTTTGCTCAAATTCTTTCGTGGAAAGCAGAAAAGGATTTCCAGTGTTCCAAAACTTCACTTTCGAGAATTAGCCTCGCCGCTCCCCAACACCCTTACGATCTCCAGCGCGTTTACGCGCGCGCGCTCCACCTGGAGGCCCCAATGCAGATGCGGACCAGTCACGCGTCCTGTTGCTCCTACTTTTCCCAAAACCGTTCCGGCCACCACTTCATCGCCAACCTTCGCGTCGATCTCGGAGAAATGACAGTAGAACGTATAGATCCCCAGTCCGTGATCCACGAGAACCGTGTTCCCCGAAAAAAACAGCTCCTCCGCTAAAACGACCCGCCCTCTTTGCGCTGCATGGACTGGCGTGCCCGTCGGCGCGGGAAAATCCACTCCACCATGCGGCGAACCAGGATGCCCATTCAGAACGCGCCTCTTCCCAAAGTTACTCCCCTTGAACTCTCCGTCCAGGGGCATCCGAAACGGGCCATCCCACAAACGCTCCGGCGTCACCCTCTCATAAATCTCTCGCAGTCGTTTCGTTTCCGCTTCCGCTCGCGCCTCTTGCTCAGGGTTTGGCTCGACAAACTGCTTCTTCACAGTCAAATTTTCCGTGGCGAAGTGTCCCTCTTTCACTTCGATCGAAGTGTGGCAGCTCACTCGTTCCCCGCTTTGTGTCTGCGAGGCAACCGTGAACTCATACTTCCCTGCCGCTTTTTCCAGATCCACACCAAGCAATGCCTTCCGGCTGTTGGTGCCCGAAATACTGTGTTCCCTGGCCCCGTCCTGCCAGAAGGGGACATCTCGCTCGTTCCATCTGCCGCTCACTTCCGTTAGCGGCTTCGCACTGTGTATCTCCGCCAGCAGCAATGTGCCCTGCGCGGCTTCCGGAGCGGTCAACGTCAGCTCCACCCCATTCCCGCAGTCCTCCGCCCGAGCTCTGGCACCTGCCGAAAGCAGGCAACCCAGAACAACCGCCGTCCTAATCAGTAAGCAAGCCTTTTGCAATTCGTCCTCGCTGAAACTCAGGATGTTTTTGGCCGCAAGGCGTTCACCCTCGGCTCCATCTTCGCGTATTGCGCACGCCCTGCTTTTGATCCCAGGATGGCCTTCTCGAGGTTCATCATCAAATCGGGATTTTTCGTTTTCTCTCTCAATTCATTGAGGAAAGGCCGCATCTTTACGAGTATGAAAAACATCTCGCCGGAAAACGACGGTTGGAGAAACAGTTTCTCGTTCAACAATCCGTTCTGCACAAAAGAGGATACGATTCCCCAGTAGCTGATTACCTGTCTCATCCAATTGTTCTCTTCCGTACCCATCGCTCTCGCAACTTTTATGTAGTCATCCGCGCTGTTTGGCCAAAACGTCACCAACCACCATTGGCGTGCCTTCCGCATTTCTGGCTCACGCTTCAGCTCATACAGCTGGAGAATCAAGCGCGCATCATCCATCGTGGGTTTCTTTGCCATTGTTGTTCTCCTGAATCTTTGCGTCGAGTGATTTTACCTGCTGCGTGCGGTTTTTTGCTGCCCGTTTCTTTGCTTTTGTCCTCAACGTAAAATCCAAGCCCATCAAGGCCTACTCACCCCAAACACTCTCCCCGCTCCCGGCCCACAAAACTACCGCTATTTACTAAGTCCATTGAGTCGGGGATGATGCAGGCTCAAAATTGGAACCCATTCCCGCAGTTGAGGAGAGCTACATGCCCAGAAAACTCGCCGCCGCAACAGCAACCACGGTCCTCGCTCTCTATGGTTGCTTTATTCTCCACGCGCAACAAACGTCCACGACGCCCGCAGCCGTTCCCAAAACTGCCAAACAAACCGAAACCGACGAATATACTCGCTACGAACTTCTCGCTCCTGAAAGCGCAAGCTTCAAAATTTCGTACGAAGTCACCGCAACCACGCCCGGCGCAAAGTTTTTCTACAACCCCATTCGCAAGGGCAGCACCGCCAGCGACGAAGCCGTTTTCGACTCCATGACCGGCGACCCGCTCCATTTCGAAGTCGTCAGCGGTGCCGAAGCCCGCAAAGACGCCCTCATGTCCGAAGCCGATGCCGACGCCAGCTTCATCAAGATATCTCTGGCGCGTCCCGTACCCCCCGAGGGCCAGGGGCGCGTCCTGATCCTCAAAACTTACAAAGATCTGAAAAGCTACTATCGCGACGGCGACGCCATCGTTTTCAACCGTCCCCTCGGCATCAAGCGCAACAAAGTCGTCCTGCCCGTCGGCTACGAACTTGTCGGCTGCAACGTTCCCTCGCAAGTCTTGCCGGAACCCGATGGCCGCATCTCCATCAGCTTCCTCAACGCTGGCTCCGGCGAGGCGCCCCTAATTCTCCGCGCCAAGCTCGGCGCTCAAACGGGAACCTCCGCCTGGCCACGCCCGGCAACCCAAGCCCGGAGCTGGGAATCCCCCTTCCAGGGAGAAACCGAGCGGGCCCGCCTATCCGAACGCGCCCATCAAGATCGCGACATCGTTTACTTCCTCCAGCAACCCGAAACTCACGCCTTCAGCCTCCACCACGACTACACCGAGTCCCGCGAAGGAACCGACAAGTATCTGAACCTAGTCCGCGAAGGCAGCACTGTCTCCGATCCCTCCGCCTACATACTGGATACTGGCGAGAAACTTCCCACCAAAATGATGACCGGCGCCGATCTTACCGCCGCCAAAATCGATCCAGGCGAACCGGTCTCTCCCACCACTCAGGTTGTCTTGATTCCGTTTCCACCGGTGAAAAAAGGCCAATCCATCCGCCTGCGCATATCCGAAACCTACACTGCCCCTACAAGCTACAAGCTTGACGGCGACGAACTGGTATTCGATCGCAGCTTAGGCCGCGCCCGAAACGCCGTCGTCCTTCCCGCAGGCTGGTATCTCACCGCCAGCGCCATCCCTGCCACCGTCACCCAACTCCCCGACGGCCGCATCCGCCTCGATTTCTGGAATGGCCGTCCCGACTCCGTCGACGTGCTTCTTAAAGCCAAGCGTCGTGCCAAGTAGTTCCGCCCATCCGCACCCGCCTTTCACCCTGTAGGGGAGGGGCTTGCCCCTCCCGATCTGCCCCCAAATCCACGCGTGCAAACTCGCCAACTCCCCGCGTCCTTATGTCATTATTCCTTGCTTCCTTGTCTCACCGCCCTTCCCCGCCCCCACTCTCTTCCCTCCGCACTCAATCAACGCCTTGCACGCTTCCAGACACGTTTCCTTCACATCGTCCTCAATCCCCTTCTCCACTCCCTCTCCCAATAGCAAAAGCGCCGCCCCGTGTACTTGTGCCACCAGCGCCATCGCCAGCCTGGCGTAACTTGCTGCCTCGCCGCCGAGATCTAGTGCCAGCTTTTCCTGAATATATTCGTAAGACGGCATCCGTTCCTTACGCGCCAGCCGCTCCGCCCAGTCCGAAATCAGCAACAGGTATTCATTCCCGTTGCGCAGCGCAAACTCCAGTCCCAACCGGCAAGCCTCCGCCGTCGACTTCGCTGGCTGCAACGCGTCAAACATTCTCTCTCTAGCTCTAACTCGCAAAAATGCAATCAGATCGTGCTTGTCCTGAAACCTCTCATACAACGTAGGAGTGGTCGTCTTCGCTGCCAGCGCCACTGCCCGCATCGTCAGCGCCCGTTCTCCTCCCTTGCTCCACAGCTGGTACCCCGCATCCAGAATCCGCCCTTCCAAGTGTTTGTCAGGTTTCCGCGGCATACTTCGTCCCTCCAGGCCTGCGCTCTCACCCATTATATACTTGA
>Ga0210403_10001594_pt1 | contig 21353 bp, 17 predicted proteins | sample IncBWC19MmetaG_FD_150863 | JGI IMG/M metagenome (GOLD analysis project Ga0210403, IMG submission 150863) | Forest soil microbial communities from Barre Woods Harvard Forest LTER site, Petersham, Massachusetts, United States - Inc-BW-C-19-M | ecosystem: Environmental > Terrestrial > Soil >... | reverse complement strand
AATCTGGTTGTCGTATTTGGACTCGCGTGTCTTTTTCAGGGGAAGATCGCCATTGGCTGAAATGATTCTTATTTCCTGATAATCATCGGACTGGGCGGTGGGAATCCAAAGACGAACACTCCTGCCCGCCGGCACATCCTTCACGGTGAATGCGTAATGAAACCTGAACTCGCGCGACTCTTGTGCGAGTACAGAAACAGACAAGGCAAGCAGAAACATAATCAGCGAGATTTTGTGGAGCATACACAGATTCCTTTCAGATTCGGAAGCATGAGTATTGATTCTCAACGACACATGGGCGTTTTAGAGGGAACTCCGTCAAGTGAAGCCGTACCGGGGGATGCACATGAGAAACATGATGCCTGCCGGAAAGTTCAGGATGCGCTATTTTGCACGAGAAGAGAGAGACCAGGCAAGACGTTCGCGGAAAACTGAAATGGAGCGGGAGACCGGGATCGAACCGGCGACATCCAGCTTGGGAAGCTGGCGTTCTACCGCTGAACTACTCCCGCTCAGCCGTGAATGAAACTAGCTTATCACCTGAAATAGGGCGTCACAACTCCAAGAACTTTTCAACCACAAAGGACACGAAGTTCCACGAAGCACAATCAGACGGTCTTCCTTCGTGGCCCTTCGTGTCCTTTGTGGTGAGTGGTTTTGGCGTCCAGTTCGTGAACCCAGCCGCTGATTCGTGTTTTAATAACCGAATTCTCTCTGGACTCAAAGGACAACCATGCGTTCGACTAGCCCATCGCGTCGTAAGTTTTTACAGAGTGCCGTGAAAGCCAGCGCCGCCGCAGCGGTTTATCCGGCTCTTGGCGCCGCCCGCGATGTCACGCCTGCGAAGCCGGCAACTCCCGACGTGAAACCTTTTGAACTCGATGAAATTACCATCTCCGAGTTGCAGGATGGCATGAAGTCCGGCAAGTTTACTGCGCGCTCACTGATAGAGAAATACTTGGTGCGCATCGACGAAATCGACAAGCGCGGTCCCGCCGTGAACGCGATGATCGAGCTAAATCCTGACGCTTTCGCTATTGCCGATGCGCTCGATCAGGAGCGCAAAGCCAAAGGACCGCGTGGCCCGCTCCATGGTATTCCTGTCCTGATCAAGGACAACATCGATACCGCCGACCGCATGATGACGACCGCAGGTTCGTTGGCCCTGGTCGGCTCCAAACCGCCGAAGGATTCGTTCGTGGCACAGAGGCTACGTGCGGCCGGTGCCGTCATTCTCGGCAAGACCAACCTTAGCGAATGGGCCAACATCCGTTCCAGTCATTCGACCAGCGGCTGGAGTGGACGTGGCGGCCTCACAAAAAATCCCTATGCGCTCGACCGCAATGCCTGCGGATCCAGTTCCGGCACGGGCGCCGGTATCTCCGCAAATCTCGCTGCGGTCGGGATTGGCACCGAAACCGACGGCTCCATCGTATGCCCGTCTTCCTCCAACGGCCTTGCCGGAATCAAGCCGACGGTAGGATTGGTGAGCCGTTCTGGGATCATCCCGATCTCCCACAGTCAGGATGGTGCCGGACCGATGTGCCGCACGGTACGCGATGCAGCCATTCTGCTGGGCGTGCTCACTGGGGTCGATACGGAAGACGCGGCAACGGCCGTGAGCGCGGGAAAGTCGCAAACCGACTATGCGCAATACTGCGATCCCAATGGACTGAAGGGCGCGCGCATCGGTGTGGCGCGCAAATATTTCGGCTTCAACGACGCTGTGGATGCGCTCATGGAAGAAGCGCTTGACGTCATAAAGAGGCAGGGAGCGATGCTTGTCGATCCCGCCGACATCGAAACTCTCGGAAAGTTCGACGACAGCGAACTACTAGTCTTCATGTATGAATTGAAGGCTGACCTCAACGCCTATCTGGCCCGCCTTGGACCCAGCGCACCATTGCGCACACTCAAAGGCATCATCGAATTCAACGATCATAACCGACAGAAGGAGATGCCTTATTTCGGCCAGGACCTATTTGTGAAGGCGGAAGGGAAGGGGCCACTTACAGAGAAAGCATATCTGGACGCCTTGGCCAAGAATCACCAACTGGCGCGTACCGAGGGCATCGACGCGATTATGGATAAGCATCACTTGGACGCATTGGTCGCTCCAACTGGAGGCCCGGCGTGGCTCACCGACCTGATCAATGGAGATCACTCGGCGGGAGGGAGTTCGAACGCGGCGGCAGTCGCGGGATATCCCAACATCAATGTGAACGCAGGGTCTATCTTCGGACTTCCGGTCGGCATCTCGTTCTTCGGTCGGGCTTGGAGCGAGCCCACCCTGATTAAGCTGGCCTATTCCTTCGAGCAGGCTACGAAAGCACGGCAAGCGCCGCGATTCCTGGCAAGCGTCGGCCCTGCATGAGCACCTGCGCTTGATTCAACGGCGCACCGGCGGCATCAGGCCGCGACTTCGTGTTCTGCGCCTCGGAACAGGGCGCGCATGGCGCGGATCACGAGTTTCGCGACCAGAACGATCATTACGATAAGTAATGCGGCCAGCGTGCCTGCAATGTAGGGATGCCTCGTCGCGAGCCACGTCAAACCGATCGCAAGCACATCTTCTCCCATGCTCAGGGTGATGTTTGAGAACGGCTCTGGTGAGGGTGTGACGGCTGCGCGAGCGGCAGTTTTGCCGCCATGGGCGATGAGGGCGACGAGAGCTCCAACTAGTGCTGCGAGCAGTTGATGTTCTGGTGAGAGCTGGCTCGTCGCGCGGTAGGCAAGGAGTCCGGCAATGGGGACTCGGATGAAGGTGTGAAGGGCATTCCAGATCAGATCGAATCCAGGGATCTTGTCGGCGAAGAACTCGATCGCGAACAGAGCGGTGCTTCCCGCAATTACGGGCCAAGTCTGTAGTAGCTGCAAACCCGGGGGAAGTGGAAGATGGCCGAAGTGCGCCAGCAGTCCCAGAACAGCCACCGTGGCGTAGACGTTCAGGCCCGCAGCGAAGCCGATGGCGACGAGAAGCGCGAACAACTCGGTCGGCGGGATTTTGAGAACATCGAGCATCAGTGAGGTGTTAGGTCTTGAGGTGTTGATGCAATGACTTTTCCGACCCGGTAATCTTAGCGCCAAAACTTAGCCTGGGACCTAACTCCTGCCACCTAAGACCGACAATCTCGCCAAAATACAAAGGGCCGCTCCGGGGAGCGACCCTGAACCGTTACCAAGCCAACATCTAGAGCGTAGACTCGATCTCGAAACCCCATGCTTCCAGAAGAGGTTCGGGGATGTACTTTGAGTTCTTGTTGCGACGAGCCCACTCCCGCAGACGAGTCGAGCGAAGATACTGGTCAGGGGAGAGCTTATACTCACGCACAACCTGTTCGAATTCGGTGATCGTGGGGGTAATGGGGCCGATTGGCTCCGGCTTGCCCCAATTTGGATTTCCGCGTCTCTTTGCCATGAACTATTGCCTTTCCGCTTGGGGGAATATGACTACAAAACCCTCTCAACTATAAGATTCTCCACGGCGGCTCGGGGATTCTTCGAAAACTACCCGACAGACGAAGTCTTTCCTCACTATCCGTGTAGAGCCGCAATACTAATTAGGAGACCCAACATCCTAGCTGCAATTTGCCTAGAAAGTCAATGAAATTGTGTGGGCGCGTCCCCGGGAAAACATTCGTAAGTCCTTGCGAGATTGTGCTTTAACCGTCAACAACAAGCTGCGATTGTCATGGTCGAGGGCTGAGCTTCGGTAGAAGATTGGTTCAGCAGCGACGATCCCTTGGTTACGCCCGTAATCAGGCCATGGGGTGTCGACATTGCTCTGGTTTGGTCGATAGAACTAGAGTTCAGTGAATGGCGTCGTTTTTCGTGTTTGCCAGCGGGTAGACGGCGTCAGTCCCATTCATGCGGAATGGTTTACCTATGGGCCTGAAGTCACTATTACTGTGTTCGGACGAAAAGATTGTACGGGTGCTGCGTCGCGTTCTTGGCGACCTCGACATCGAAGTGGACTTGTGCCTTAACTCCGACACGGCACTGAGGAAACTAACCCGGGAGCGCTTTGAAGGCATCATTGCTGACATGTCAGATGACGGCGCGATCGACGTGTTGCGAAGCGCTCGCTTGGCCCCGTGCAACAAGCAGGCGGTAGCCGTCGCCATCGTTGAACCTATTGTTGGACTGAAGGCAGTTTTTGATATCGGTGCGCATTTTGTGCTGTACAAGCCGATATCGAGCGAGCGGGCAAAGTCCAGTTTTCGCGCGGCGCGGGCGCTGATGAAGAGCGAACGGCGGCGCAACGTCCGCGTGGCAGTGCAGATTCCGGTGATCATGAGAAGTCCCGAAGCCGGCGCTAACATGAAAGTGACCACGGTCGATTTGAGCGAAGGTGGTATGGCGGTCGTTCTACCCAGCCGCAAGCGTCCCACCGGCCGTTGGCAGATTGCTTTTACTTTGCCGGGAACAAGTACGCCGATGGAAATCCCCGTCGACTTCGCATGGGAGGGGACGAAAGAGCAAGCGGGCATTCGGTTCCTGCAGACTCCTCCGGAGGTGGCCCTACAACTCCGTGAATGGCTGAAACAGAATTCTCCCGATGCCGAGCAGGATGATCCTCCGATCCGCTGTCAACTCACCGATCTGAGCGTGGGCGGATGCTATCTGGAAATCTCATCGCCATTTCCGGTTTCCAGCCGGTTAGTGCTATCTATGCGTGCGGCCGGAGTCGAACTTCGCGCACAGGGCGTGGTGCGAATTATGCATCCCGACCGAGGCATGGGAGTCGAGTTCACGCAAAATACACGCGAGCATCGAGCCGCGCTCGAAAAATTCCTCAGCGTGCTGACGGAGAATCGCACTCTGCTACCGGAGCTATTCGTCCAGCCAGAGGGACTCGAGGTTGAGACCCAGAAAACTGCTGCCGTAACTTCGGATATCGAAGACCCGCTGCTCCAGTTGTTCTATGGAGAGCCAGTCTCTGCCGAGGTTTTTCACGAAGCTCTGCGCAAACAACGCGCCATCCCAGCGGTAGTTGCGAGCTCACAAGCATCTGCAGCCCACGCCTGATACTTCTGCCGCAGTTTGTTTTGATCCCCTAGTTACCTGGATGGGTCCGAGCCGGCTTTTGCGGGGATCGGTTGCCCTGAACCTGATTCTTGTTCACTCGCCAGATGAAATTTGAACATCAGCGGCAGAACCGACGACCAGTATTTCCATGTGTGCCCGCCCGGCTCAGTCGACCACACATGGGGAATGCCGATCTCCGTCAGCTTTGCATGCAAGTCGCGCATCGTTGAGAAAAGACGATCATTCAATCCACACGCGAGGAAGAGTCTGGGAACAGGTCCGGGGACCACAACTGTATGCTTGCCTCGGCCCTTGGAATCGAGTAGCCCCGGCGGCGGTGGTTGCGATGGCCAGTAGCTCCACTCTGAATCCACGAGGCCACTGATCACGCTGACACTGGCAAACCGTCCGGCATAGCGCCGTCCTATATCCAGCGATAGGTAGCCCCCGAAAGAGAAGCCGCCGATGGCCCAGCGCTGTCGTTCGAAAGGGACAGCATAGCGGCGCGAAACCGTTCCTGCCACCTCCTCCGCCACCAAAGCTAGATAGTTAGGGAATGGGTATCGGTCGGAGTACTCGCGGTAAAAGTTGCTGAAGCGAACGTCCGGCAGGATTACGATCGAGGGCCTCACCTCGTGCCGGCTCAGTAGTTGATCGTATACCTGGTCCACCTTGAGGTGTGTCAACAGGTCCTCTGGCCGGTCGCGCCAACCATGATTCAAGATGAAGACTTCCGAGGGAGCAACCTGAGTTTTGGGGACTAACGCCAGGAAAAAGCGCGGCTCGTTCATTTCATTGGACCAGAAACGAACGCGTTCCACAAAAAGGTTAGTGCGCTCAGAGAGACGCGCGACCTGGATCTCGCCGCGGTTGAGTGGCGCCTTTTCGAACGCTTCTTTGTGTTGCCAGCACGCAGGCGAAAATAACGCCGCCACCAGTGCCAGTCCTTGCAGTCTCCAACGGTTCCACACCGCGCGACACCTCACCGAATTTGTTGCCCGGTCGCTGAAGCGTCAGTTTTCTGGGCGGCCAGCTTTTTACGGATCAGTTCATCGATCTGGTCCAGCGTATCGAGGCTATGGACGTTAATTTCTCTAGGCACAAATTCGACTTTGAAGCGCGCTTCGAGGAAAGCCACGAGGCCGAACATGCCGACCGAGTCGATGAGACCGCCGGTGACGAGCGGCGTGGTGTCGTCGATGATCGTCTGATGCACACCGAGCAGAACGTTTTCAGCGATGAACTGCCGGACTGCGGTCTTGATCTCCATGGTCTGGTGCTGCATGGTCTGATCCTGCATGGTTCAGTGCTTTCGCGACTCCGGATAAAGCCAGGTAATCGATCTTGCCTCTACTTCCTGTAGGTATGGCATCTAGAAATACGATGTGGTCGGGCACCATGTACAGGGGCAGTGTCCGCGCACAGTGGGCTTTGACCTCGACCAGTGTGATGGCGCCGGGAGAACGGGGGCGGACAAACGCTATGATGGCGGTTCCCATCTTCCCGTCGTCGACGGCCACCGCCGCCGCTTCCAGTATATCCTCGCAGCCAGCGAGGGCAGTCTCGATTTCCCCCAGTTCAATCCGGAAACCGCGGCGTTTCACTTGCCGGTCGAGCCGTCCGAGGAAAAGATAGTTGCCGTCAGCCGCCTGCGACACCCGGTCCCCAGTTCGGTAATAGCGTTTGCCATCCAAACTGATGAAAGAGCGTTGGGTGTCTTCGGGACGGTTCCAATATCCGCTCATCAGGGAGTCGCCGTCGGCGAGCAGTTCGCCACTGGCCGCGTCCATGGTCACGGTTGCGTAGGGGCATGGCTGGCCGATAGGTAGCGGCTGTGATCCGTCGAAGCCGCGCGGCACGCGACACCACGTGACCACGTTCGTCTCGGTTGGACCATAGAGGTTCGCGCAATCCGCCTGCGGGACTGCCGCTTGCAACTGCGACACGTAGTGACCGCGAAAAACCTCCCCGGCAAAGAGGATCAGGCGCAGGCCCGGATAATCATGCTGCGCCAGCCGCCCATCTTCTAACATGCCAGCCAGGATCGAGGGCACAGAATACCAACAGGTGATGCGTGCCTCGCGCAAAAACTGCACCAAAAAGCGGGGCATCCACACGCTGTGTCCGGGGACCAGAACGCAGGTGGCGCCGCACAATGCCATATTGAAAATGTCGAACGTGGAGAGATCAAAACTCAGAGGCGACGGGCATGCGATGCGATCGGCTGAACTGATCTGAAACTCGCGCGCTGACCACCTCACAAATGCGCTTACCGCGCGGTGAGATAGGAGCACTCCCTTCGGCTGACCTGTGGATCCTGAGGTAAACAAAATGAGAGCCGAGTCCCCGGCATCTGCTGCGGGCAGCGAGCCTAACTTGGGGATGTCGCCAGGAGTCGAGGGCGCGACCGGCCATCGGATGCTGCCGCCCGTTTTGCGATCGGTGATGCGCGGCGGAGAAGCGCTGTCGCCCTCGATCACGAGCCGCGCCCCGCAATCTGCCAGGACTGTTTCGATTCGCTCCTTCGGCCACTGCGGATGGATGGGAACATAGATCGCACCGGCCAGCAGGGACGCAAAAACCGAGACAATTGCTTCGGTGGTCTTCGGCATTACCAGAGCGATGCGATCCTGTCTTTGGACGCCGTGTTCAACAAACTGCACCGCCAGCAATGCAGCCTGCTTAAACAACTCGCGGAAAGACGTGACGCGATCTTCTTCGCCCGGACCTGCCTCGATTATGGCTGGCGCGTCTGGCCTGGCCGCTGCCGTACGCCGGAGCCAATCCGAGAGCACGTCACTTTCAGGCTCGTCAGGCCCGGAGTTGGCGCGTTCAGGCTCTGGCAAGCGTCACCCCCCAAGTGAAGCCAATTCCTGCGGAAGCGAATAGCAACAATTGCCCCGGACGAATTCGGCCCTCGCGCCGCAGTTGAACATAATTGATGATTAAGTCGCTGGCAAAAGTGTGACCATACTCGGCCATGGGAGTGGGAGGCAAGCCGCCCTCGGACAATCCCACCATCTTGCGGAAACCATCGCGGTCCCGCTGGCTGATATTGGAATAGATGAAATGATCAATATCTTTCAAGCTCAGGGAAGACGCTGCCAGGGCCTTTTGCACCACCCAAAGCAAGTTTAGATAGTAGACTGGCATCACTTCGTTTTCCATGCAGGCAGCATCCACTTTAATCTCGAGGTGACCGTTGGTCTTGATCAATGCAATGGCCTCGTGCAGATGGCCGAGAGTCATGGCTTCGACGCCCAGCAGCAAAGGACCTTCTGCACCTTCGCGCTTTAGAATAACCGCACTAGCGGCGTCGCCTTGCACGGTAATCGGAAGCAGGGAACGGCTGCCCTGAGGCGCGCTGTCACCCGTTACCAGCAGGGCAGTCTGAATGCTTTCATCGGTCCTCATCCAACCCAGTGCGGTCTTAATCGCGAGGTGAAGCGCTGCACAACCGCCGGACTTGAAACTTAAGTTGAGTGAAGTTTCCGCCCCGAGTTCGTCGCTGAGTTTATGGGCGAAAGAGAAGTACTGTGAGTTTTCTCCCGGGAAGGTGCTGTAATCCAGGATGAGATTGACATCCTGGCCAGTAATCCCAGCCTCGGTCAACGCCGCTGAAGCGGCTTCAAGAACGAGATCGTAAGGTTGCTTGCTCCCGCACACACGGACGCGGCTCAGTCCGAGACCTTCCGTGGCCCTTTGTCGCGCCTTCGGGCTCAACGGTGCGAGCGTTGTCTCCACTCGATCTCGTTCATGCTCCAAAACCGATTCGACGGTTTCATCCTCGGGCGGAACGCTGAACGCTGCGGCCGCAATTCGCACATTCATATTCAGGGCAACTCCAGCAAAAGCGCCGCAAAACCATTTTCGCCGGATGTTCCTAACAACAGCGCCTGTCCGCTGGGCGGCTGGCTGCTCAATGCCAGGATTAAGTGTAGAAGAGCGCTGGTGTCGGTAAGACCCGCAGCAGCAGCCTCAGCCTGGACGATCGTCGCGCTCGTTCCCGAAATCTCGGCGGCTAACGCAGTCGTACGGTTGGTGGCGCAAGGCGCACCATTGCCTGCACAAATGGTGACACTCGGGACGGAGCCGCCGAGCATCTGGCGAATGGTCTCCACCGCTTCTCCGTCGGCCGACCAACGCCCTGAGCCGAAATGGGCATAGGCCCGCACTTCCCGGCGACCGGCTGGTTCCAGCACCAACGCGGCGACTCCTTCGCTGGGCACAAAGCCGCTGCCATCCGTCACAGGCTCCGAGTTGTAGCAGGCTGGCGACAGCTGACCTGCCGCCTCGTACCATTCGTAGACGGCGCGCGTGAGTGTATCACCGGCAAGCACGATGGCCAAATCCGCCTGCCCGTGGCGGAGCAGCGAAGCCGCCTGGATCAATGCGCTCTCGCCGGCAAAGCCCTTGCAGCCGACCGTGACATTGGGCCCTCGCGCTTCATGCCATAAAGCCACATGACTTGCCGGAGCGTTGGCGAGCCCTTCCGGGAAGGGACTGGGGTCGGTCCCGGACCAGCCATGTGCGGCAGCGCTGTTGAAGAAAGCCTCTGTGAGTTCAGCGCAACCAAGGCCAGTGCCGAACACGACAGCAACCCGGGAACGGTTCTCTTGGCTCAAATCAATCCCGGCGTCTTGAATAGCCAGTGAGGAAGCCACCATGGCCAACGCCGACAGGCGATCCAGTCGCCTCGTTTTCAAACCCGGCACCACGCTGGCGGGACGAAATGGCTTCACCAGAAATGCTCGCCGTAGTCCACAGGTTGGCCATGCGGTGATGGCTTCGGGTTCCAATGTGCGCGGTGGGATCAATCCGGCGAGCGGGCCATAGGGACTCACGGAACCAACGCCGGTAATGGCTGCCAAAATCGGAGTCATCGTCGTCTACTCGCGAACTGGCCGTGCTCGAATATGAGCGCCGCGTTGCTACCACCAAACCCTGCCGAAACCGACATTGCCAGCGGCACCTCTTGGCGAAGAACTTTTCCCTTAAGCCAATCCACGCTCGGGCTCTCGATGGGATCTGTCAGCCGTAGCGTTGGCAACAGCGCGCCACAGCGAACCGCGATGATCGCAATGATGGCCTCCAATGCTCCAGCCGCGCCCAGGCAGTGTCCGAAATATGATTTCGTCGAAGAGACGGGAACCGGACGCTTGCGTTCGCGAAAGGCAGCGTTGTACGCGTTAGTCTCAGCAATATCGTTCAGAGGCGTGCCCGTGCCATGGGCATTCACATAGCGGATATCATCTCCGCTGACCTCCGCCATTTCCATCGCAAGGCGCATGCAATCCGCCAGGCCCTTCCCCTGTGTCTGTGGGGCGGTTGAATGAAATGCGTCATTCGTCATGGCCCATCCCCGCAACACTGCCAGAACGTTGGCGTTACGAGCCCCAGCCCGCTCGAGCGTTTCCAGCACAAGCACCGCGGCTCCTTCACCCAGGTTCAGCCCCTTGCGATTCTGGTCAAAGGGACGGCACGGATTTGGGTCCAAGGCCTGCAGCGAGTTGAACCCACTCAGGGTGAACGGACACAGTGCGTCACTGCCTCCCGCCAACATCATTGGTGCCGCTCCATCGAGAAGCATGTTGGCCGCGAGGGCGATGGCCATCGCGCTCGAAGCGCACGCCGCCGAAATCGCACAGCGCGGTCCGCGAAGTCCTAAATACTCCCCCACCCCGTCGGCGACGCGCGCCGGAGGATACGAAGTTGCCCTGGCCAGGCCGCCACGCTTATACCAGGCAGCCGGATCCTCAGCAATTTCCGGGTCGATCTCGCTCAAGCCCGCGACCGTGCTGGCCATGAAAACGCCGCTCCCCCGAAGGCCACTGCTCTCAAAGTCAAGATCCCCCACCGCGTCTCGAGCCGCAACCATCGCGAGCCGGTCGCTGCGGGAAAATTGAGGTCCGTCGTTTTGCAGAGGGGGCAATCCGCTGATCTGGGCGGTGCTTCCGACGAAGTCAGGATACAAATCCTTTGTGGGTGCGAGACAACACTTTCCCGATAGCATGCCCGTTTGGAGGCTGTCGACGCCGATGCCATAGGGACTGACCACCCCGATACCAGTAACGACAATGGTTTTCCGGGAATCAGTCACGAGAGGCAACCGGCCAAAAATCAAAGAAATTCATCCATTGATCGTAATGGGTCATCAACGTTTTTTCCAGAAACTGGACGGCCTGGCATAGAGCTCCCTGCAAGCCGGGATCTGGGTTTCCGGATGCGACCAGTGATGGAACTGGCAGGATTGGATCGCCGACCAAAGCGCGGTAACGCAGCCAACCTTGGCGAACCACGAAGCCCGGTAGCACGGGCGCGCCCGAGACTTGCGAAAGCAGGAAGGGGCCTAGCGGAAAGGGAGTGGGTTCGAAAAAAAACGGGACTTCAGCACTGTGACGCTGATAGACGCGGTCCCCCTGCATCGCTACGATCTCGTTTTGGCGCAGGGCCTGTAAGAGTTCGATTGTGGCCTGCGCGCCGTTTCTGAGATCCACAATTTTGAGCCGTTCGCTGGCCATCAGATTCCGCAGGCTGATTTCCGCGGGGTTGTCTTCGACCACCCGCGCGACGTTGACAGGCCGGCCGTGCATTTCCAGAAGACGTGAGGCGAATTCCCAATTCCCCACATGCGCGGTCCACAGAATAAGCCCATTGCCCGCGGCCAGGCATTGGTCGATCTTGGCGCCACCGCGCTCTGGTTCCACCAACATGGCAAGCAGTTCAGAGTGTGAGGCTTGGGGCACATAGCAATAGGAAACCATGAGATCGCAGAACGAATAAAACACCCAATAGACCTTCCATTGCAAAGCAAGCCCACGCTTGCCCGAGACCCGACGTAGATTCCCGGCTACTGCTTGCCGTTCCCGCTTCAGCATGACGTAGAAGATCAGTGCCGTGACAACCGCGATGGGGGGATGAAGAAGGCGCGGCACCCTCGGTATGATGACAAATATAATTCGCTGCGCGGTGATGTTGTGAAACCGGTGCTCGTACCAGCGCGTCAATTTCCGCCCGCCGTCATAAAGTAGCCCACGTTACGAGTCCCTCTCGTCTTCAACGGACTCCCCATGCAACCGCTTTTCAGATCGCGGTGCCCGATGCGCCGGACCGTGCCGCCTGTGCGCAGCGAGGCACGGCTCCTCGACTCAAGACCGCAGGTACTCAAGCTCGATGCTGTGCATGTTTGCTTGAAAAATATGGAATTGCCTACGGGGGTGTAGGGTCAGGTCCTGACTGCCGCCACTTTGGATTCGATGATTGACGCCAAAGTGTTGAGACTTTCAAAATGTTTCTGGTCGAAGTTGGCCTCCACCAGCTTGATACCGAAGTGCCTCTCAATCTCAAGCACAAGTTGAAGGATATCGACGGAATCGATCTCGAGTTCGCCACCGAGCAGTGGCTGGTCGTCGCGTAGATCCTCCGGAGACATATCTGTAATTCGCAAACTCTTCAATATAATGGGTTTAAGTTGTTCCTTGACGGTTGGCATAATGCTAGTTGGCGGCAGTATAGCACAGCCCTTATTGCAGTCCTCCATCAACTCCGATTACCTGTCCAGTAATGTAGCTCGCTTCCCGGGATCCCAGAAACACTACCAGCGGGGCCACTTCTTCGGGCGTACCAAAACGCCCCAATGGAATCTCCGCAAGTAGTCGTTTCTCTTCCTTCTGTATGTATTTGGCGGACATAGGACTGGGAATCACGCCCGGGCAAACGGCGTTGACTCGGATGTGGAATGAACCCATCTCCCGCGCGAGCGCCTTGGTGAAGGCGATAATGCCACCTTTAGACGCCGAATAATTGCACTGACCAGCTTGGCCGCGAACTCCGCTGGGCGACACGATATTGCAAATCGCTCCGCCACGCCGACGCATCATGCCCGGCAAGGCTAAGCGCGAACACAAATACGTGCCGCGGAGATTGGTATCGATTACCTCATCCCACTGCTCCCCCGACATGAAAGGGAGCATGACATCCCGATTGATACCCGCATTGTTTACCAGGTAATCGACCGGACCGCATTCCTGCTCGATCCGCTCGAACATGGCCGTCACGCTCGATTGCTGGGAGACATCGGCTTCCACCGCCAGCGCGTGTCCACCCGCAACGATGATTCGATCTACTACTCCGGTCGCCGGCTCTTTCCCGTGATGATAGTGCACTACTACCCGGAAGCCAGCGCTTCCCAGTGCTTGCGAGATGGCTGCCCCGATTACCCCCGAGCCACCCGTCACCAGCGCGGTCTTCGGGTTCTTGACCTGGTCTTCAGTCTGACCTTCTAGCCGTGTTTCAGCCATATGCTCGAATTACTTTAACGGCTTGAAAATCAAAACATAAGCTCCCCAACGTGAGTTATAGCGCGGGATGTTCCCGTTCAACGCGTAGGAAACTGTTCCCTGAACCAGGATGCCCATAGGACCGGGCGTATTGAAGTTCACCTCGAAGCCGTCAAACTTGCGGAATTTGAAGGACTCATCCAGGTTGCGCGCACGCGCATAGCTGTACATCCCGTCCACCTTCATCAACTCCATCACGTTAAAACCGTAGTGCACGTTCGCCATAGCGATGGCGTCAAAAGAATCTGTGCCGCCAGGAATTCCATGCAGGCGCGGCGTTGCGAGAAAGGACGGGAAGTAACGGGAGAAACGATCCAGCTGATTTCCACCATAGTAGGATAGATCCCATCCGCCTTTGGTGAACTTTCCAATGTAGTAATCCTTGTTAAACTCGCCGCTGTAGAGCGTGTATGCCCGCTGTGGAGGCCGAAACAGTAATGTGTCCTGCGGCGGCGGGTTCGCCGATGTAGAACCGCAGCCATCAGGAGGAGGGGCCAGTGAACTGCATCCGAACGGCCTCCAGTTGATGCGTTCACCGCGTGTCCCTTGCGCATGGAACACATATCCCTTGCGGCTGTACTTTATTTCGACACCCGGCAGAATGGTCAAGCCATTGCGCGGCAGTTCGTATTGTTCATCCGCCTCGCTCGTCCTGAGGAAGTTGTCGTACGCGAAGTAATTCGAAGCCGTCAGGCTGAGATGGGTCGTGGCCTGCCAGGAGGCTCGCAGTCCGGTGGTCTGCTCCCACGTCCACACTTGCCCTTGCACCAGTTCCGTGTTGCCGCTGTACACGCGGTTTTCGCCGGGCAGACCATTCAGCGACAAATCCAGCGCCAAGCGAAACTTTGGCTTGTACTGCTTCGAGAGGTCAGTCAGAAGGATGGGTCCAGCAAAGAAAGTGGAAAGCTGCGCGCCCGTGTGCCGAAAATCGAAATCTGCAATGCTGATGCCGAGAAACGGGATCGGAAAGTTAAACGTGCCTTCATACATCGCCCCGCCAACCAGAGACCGTATGCGCTTCACGCTGTTCTCCACTAAAACGCGCTCGTCGCCCTTTTTTCTCAGCGACCGCAGTCCCTGGTCAGTGTCGCGGAACATTGGGTCGTCCGAACTATGTTCAGCCGCGAGGGTGCCACTGAATTCGGGAGCGTTGATCACGTAGTTCGAGAACTGCACACTTCTCTGAAGCACAAAATCGCGCCCGGCCGCATTCAGCAACTGCTGGGCAGTGATGGACCGCAACAAGTTGAACTGACCGCCCTTGTCGTCACTGACTAATTCGAAATTCTGCGTTTCGACGTTCACTAGCACGTTGCTTTTCGCACCGCGTTGCGTCAGGTACTGTCTCACCTCGCGAAAAGTCGCGCCGTCGATCCATATTTTGCCGCTGTATAGTGCCTCGTCCGCCGCCTTGGGCTCGACTCCGATCACATAGCACAGCGCGCCTTCGACTTTTTCCGTGCCTAGTAGCGTATAAACGTAGCGTTCGTTGAGCTTCAATTCGAGAGGCTGAGTCAGCACCTTTTCCGGCTCGATTTGCGGCAGCGGAAATTCATGGTTCTTGCCGAACTTCACGCCGTTCACAAAAAACGCCTTTTGCGCCATTTCCATCTGGCCGTCGCGTTTGAAAAACACCTTGAGTTGCGTCGAGACGTCGAACCCTGGTCCTAAATTGGTGTTTTCAAAGTGCAGGCTCATAAAACTGGAGGCCATATAGTTTTCCAGCTTCTGTTTCTGCGCTTCTCGGTTCTGCTGCCAGCGCGCAACGATCTCTTCGACCTTCAGTTCGATTCCGCCCTTAACCTCAATCGTGTTAAGCACCGTCTGATCGTTCTCACTTTGTTTATGGACGGAAATCAAAGCGTACTCGCTGGTGCATGCGCATGTCTGGGCGAGTCCCTTGTCCGTCTTCGTGACTTCGCCCGCGGGAAGCGGCGCACCAGTGACGGGGTCGTACCACTTGATCTCGAATGGCCCTGACTTAGCGCCTTGCAACCTGACTGTCTTCGGGGAGTCGGGGCCTCCATTCACACGCGCCACAATCACCAGATCCGACGGCCCACTGCCGAACGACCGGCTCTCGCCGCTTCCCGCGCCCTCTACTGCGACCGAGAACGGCGAGGCGGTGGAATCCGCTGCGAACACGTTGCCGGTGATGTGGTGCGTCAAGAAACTATTCACAGCGCACACGGCATTGGCTGCCTCACCATCTGGCGGTTCTGACCAGACAATTTCGACGGAAGTTCCGCTGGCCGCGAGCATCGCGTTCACAAATCGCGAGGCCGTCACTGATGCTCCGGAGTCTAACTTGAGGACGAGGGGCTTGTTCAGCGCCTGCTCTGCGATCCACGCCGCGTCCTGGCGCCAGGCTTCGGAATAGGTCGTTCCGAGCAGATCGGTATAGGTCGCAAGCCGTTTGACAATATCGCCATGCTGGCTGACAAACCCGGTCGGGAAAACCAACGCAACACGCAAGCCAGCATTGCTGGCTTTGGCGCCCAGCGTCAGGCGCACCAGTCCGAACGCGAATAGATCGGGAGCCGTAAGCGGCTCCTTAATTTCAATAATTAGCCCACGCACCGCAGTCGCCGAGAGCGGCATTGATTTCAGGAATGCCCCAACCCTCTCGGTAATCTGCTGCTCGGAATCACTGCCAGCAAGAGAACCGGCCCCGACTACCACATGCAGCCAGATCTCGGATCCCTCGGGCATACTCTGGACGGCCTGCATTTGCTCTTCGATAACGCTGGCCGCGCTTCCGCCAGCGCCGAAATCGAAAGACAGCGGCGGCAGCACGATCACTTTGCCCGGAGATTCACACTGTTCCGCCGCCTTTAAGCCGGCGGCCAGGTTCTGGTCTGTCGGAATCGAGATTGCAGCCCGAGGAAGGCCAGCTTCCGCCGTCAGCGGCAGAAACAGAAGACCCGAAAACAACAGGGTAGAGCTCATCCGCCTCAAACCTGCCAATCGGGAGAAGAATCCAGGAAGGAACTGCATTGGCGAGCAAAGCGCGAATTTCATGAAATTAAGTCCGACCAACTTGGGACCAAAAAACCTTGATCGACGATCACAGAAAGGAATCTGTCGTGCGCCCTGGGACAAAATCGTGTCGATGACAGCTTTGCGAACGCACTGCGTTTGCAGTATATACGAAACGTTTTCAGATGGGCCTTTACTCTAATGCCCACCCAATTCTGCCGGGACTCATGAAGAGGTCTTTAGTTCGAATCAACCTCTCTAGCACTGCCCGTTGGCGCGTTGTTCCTGCACCAGAATTACCGCGGGGATCAACAATAGTCCGCCCGCCAGCGCTAGAGCGACACCCAATGAGGTGACGAGCCCCATCTCAGCCAGCGGCGAAAAACTGGAAGCCATCAGCGCCCCGAATCCGACAATTGTAGTCAGGTTCGATTGAATCAGAGCCGGGCCGGTGGCCTTCGCAATCGTGAGAATTCCGAGCTGCTTGTTCTCGAGGTAGCGGCGGACCAAATGGATGCCGTTGTCGATCCCAATGCCAATGATTAGTGGAATCGCCGTGATCGACATGAAACTGAAGTGGTGCCTCACCAGCAGCAACAGCCCGAACGTTCCAACAATCCCGAATACGATCGGGATCAGTACTATGAGCGACACGCGCAGGTTGCGAAAACAAAGATAGACAATCAACAGAATGCCAGCCGCCGTCCACACCAATGCTCTGCGGCTGTCATGCAGCACCTGGTTCTGCATGTCGCGGTTCATCTTGTCGAAAGAAAACTCTACGAACGGACCAAACTGATTCCGCCATGACGCGATGACGCTTTCCGGAACTACATCGATTGCATCAGGATCCGTGCCATAGAACGCGATGGCCGCCACGTAGCTGCCGTCCCGCGTCTTGCGAATGCTGTTGTCAAGCAACCCTGGCGGAAGGAATTTGGCGGCGGTCTCCAGGGTGACCGGATCATTGTTTTGTCCCAGGTTTCGCAGTCGGTCGATAAACGGTTGAACGGGTTCGGTCCGAAAACCATTCTCACGCAGCGATTCCTCAAGAGCACGAGCGGAAGCCGCGAGATTGACCTCTTTCAGCGAACTGGCCCGCTCGCGCTGTGTCTGAGCGGAAGGAAGCAGCGTTGTCGGCGAGAAGATGGACTTGATGAAGCCGCGCTGCTGATACCCTTCGAGCCCGGTTGTTAATTTCTCGACCCTGCCCAGCACTTCTTGCTCGCCACCAGCTATCAGAAACACGTGCGGACTGCCCTCAATGCCGAACCTTGCGGAGAGCCGATTCTGTGCAGCCACCGCAGGATTATCCGCGCCTGTGATCTCGAAGTGGCTGCCCATCTTGATGGTCGGCAGAAATATTAATGACAGCACGAACATTCCTACGCCAAAACTGACAACGAGGCGAGCATGCCGGCCCACAAAATCGACGGCTTTCCCGGCTATCCATGGGAGAAGGCGGAAGGTAATGGTCTCCGGCGCCCGCGGTTTGGAAAAGCGCCACCACAGCCCCATCAGCGCGGGAACCGTCAGCAGAGTGTGCAGCACCATCATGAACATTCCGACGGTGAGGATGAACCCGAACTCCGCCAGTGCCTTGAAACTGGAGGTCGCCAACGAGGCGGTGGCGGTCGCCGCCGTTATGATGCAGAGGAGTACGCTGAATCCAGTGGTTTCGAAGGAGCGCAGCACCGCATCATTCAGCGTCCCGCCCTTGGCCCATTCCTGCGGTACGCGATTGAAGAAATGTACGACCTGATCGTCTCCCAGCCCTGCCAGAATTGCGATAAAGGACAAGCTGATGAGATTTACTTCTCCCGGATAGAAACTTGCCACGCCGGTAGTCCAGAGAATGCCCAGACCGGCGGGTAGCAACGACAAAAGCAGCAGCGGAATCCTGGGATAGATCACTAGGCACAACAGCAGATTGCCCACGATAGAAATCATGGAAATGCGACGAATGTTCGTCTCGATGAACTGGTGCTCCTGCTCCGCGTAAACGTAAGCTCCCGCAGGAGTGGCCCGCACTCCGGAATCACGGAAGGCCGGATCTGCGTTCATCGACTGGATGTGATCCCGCGTCCACCGCACCACTTGCTCCGCGAACTTATAATCCATCGCCGACTGGCGGGGCTCGGCAATGATTAGCAGGGCCTTGTGATCTTTGCTGAAGAAGCGGTTCCCCGATCCCCATTGCAGGTCGAAATTGGCGAACTGCGAAAACCCTCGGCTGTTTCCCGCCTCCACTTCCATAAGGCCCAGAGGATCTGCGACAAAGTAGTTCGTCCCTAAGGACGAGAACGGCGTGACCAACTCAGTCGCGGCGCGGCGAACGTGTTGATGAATCTGCTGCGGATCGAGCCGCCGCTTAACATCCTCCGTTTGCCCTGGCCCCGCGAAGGACGGAAAATTCCAGGTAAAGTACCGCACGATGTTGAGCAGTTCTTCCTCTTGCAAGCCGCAGCGCGCATGCAGAAACAGCCCGCTGGTCAACATGTCGGCGGTTAGACGGTCGGCCGCTTCCTCCATCGGCCCGGTCGTGTCCGTTTCTACATCAGGAACCTCGATCAGCACAAAAAGCTGGTTGCCATAACCCAGTTGTTTGCCGATGTGGCTTGCCGCTCGCCATTGAGGATCGCGGTCCCCAAACAGATCGGTCAGGTCCGTCCCGGTGCGCAGGTTGTGGATGTTGGCGTACAACAGTAAGGTCACAACAAGGCTGATGGCCGTCACCAACCACGGATGATTCACGACCAATCGACCCAACAGGCGCATGAATCGGACCATCATGTTGCGGCTTCCGCCAACGGTTTTCTTGCGATGAATAAGATATGAGCCAGGGGTAGACGGTTTCGAAACCGGCATTCTTCCACGCGCATACCGACCTTCTTCAGCACACTGCGGTATTCGGCGGCACGAAGCGTGAGGGGTTGTGTGCCTGCGTGTCCGAACGCGAATATCAGCCGGTCGAAAGCCATGGTGATTGTCGACCACAAACCGCGTTCGCGATCGTGGACGCGAAAGATCAAAACTCCCTGTGGCTCGAGCGCCGAACAGCATCGTTGCAGCAAGGTCATTTGCTCATCGGCGCCCAGATACTGCAAAACATCCATGATAAGAATCAACCCCGCTGGCGGAAGTTCGAAACTACGAATGTCCGCAACGCTCAGATCAGCGTTCAGCGCGCTGAGAGCCTTGCGAGCGACCGCGATGCGATGCCCATCCAGATCGCAACCAACCAGGCGCCGGCTGGAATCACCGAAAGCTGCGAAACTCAGGGCGATACCATAGCCGCACCCGAGATCCACGACTGTCCCTGATCCCAAGTCTTCTGAAACTAGTAACCCGAAGATCCGATCCAGCCGCAGCTTCCACTGCACGAATTCGCGGTCAGCCCAAGCGCACTCGGCAAACATCCCCTTCACAAAACGGACTCGGTCCCGCAATCCGGGATTGGTGGGCGCCTTAAGCTGGATCACAACGGCCGTAGTAGCCGCCCCGACGCCGCCAACGAGCACCCCAAGCACCACGCTCCCAATCACAAAAGCCAACATTTCTTGTTTCATATGCGCGCCAGTGAGTGCGGAAAGATGAAACGCCCGAAACGATCCGTCTCGGAGAAAATACCCGATCTCCACAGAAGACACGATAATCGCGGGCTGGAGCAGCGGATTGTTTATGAAAGTGCCGGCCACGGTCAGCGGCTTATTCAGCTTGAAGAACAACGCTGCACCCACTGCCGCCAGGGTTTGAAATCCGTAGATGGGCACGATCCCGATGAAGATCCCGACGAAGACGGCGGCTGCCGCTCGGCCAGGCTCAAGCCCCTCCTTGAGTAAGGCGGCTAGAAACTGCCGCGCGCGAGTCTGAAATCTCTCGATCAAATAGTTGCCATCGTCCGCCTGGCCCTTCGTTCGTCCCTCAGGCCGATACCACCGACAACTCACCGCTCGCTACCATCTCTCCGTCCACCCACACCGTGCCGCCAATGCAGGCCATCTGCCCAACCTCCGTCAGCTTTTTGGTCTCAACGCGCAGATTCTGCCCCGGTGTCACGGTCTTGAGAAACTTGAACCGGTTTACCGCCGCGAGCAACGCCACTCCTCCACCAGACGCCGGTGGTCCCGCTGATCCCAGCATCAGTCCCGCTGTCTGCGCCACCGCTTCAATCAGAAAAACGCCCGGAAGAATCGGCTTGGCAGGAAAATGTCCGACAAAGATGGGGTCAGCCGGATCGATGAACTTCACTGCAACACAGCGAACCCCCGGCTCCAGTTCTTCCACGCGGTCGATCCACAGGAACGGAGCACGATGAGGAATCATCGTCTCAATTTCACTCCGCTCGATTATTCTTGGCTCAGTCACTTTGGTTTGTAGACCTCAAACGTTTCTGCCGGAATCTTCGGGTTCAACGAATTAACGTCGATTACGAACACGCTATTCACGCCGCTCTTGCCGTCGACCTCCAGCGACCGCAGCAGGAAGTCCCGTCTGTCCAGCTTTACGACCAGATAATTCAGCCTGCGCCGAAAATTGTCCGTCCGCGGAACCAGCTTCATTTCGAAATCTGGGCCTTCCTCTCGCACGCTGATGGTGAAGTTCTTTTTGAGGTTCCCGATGGAACTCTCCCGGCTGAAATAAGACTGAGCGCGGCGGACGTTGCCTCCGACTTCCATGACCTCTGTCTTGCTGCCGGTGGTTACGTTGAGGTAGTCCTCGTTGAAGCGGATGCGCATCTTCGACGGCTCGAAGTACTCTAGTGCGAATCGCTTGGTACCGTCGGCGCAAAACTTCCCGCGGAGCACCAGAGGTTTCACCATCAGGGTGGAAGTGCGGGTTTCGACAATGGTTCCGCAGCTGCTGGTGTATTTTTTCTGTGCTTGCTGAACCCCTTCCCAAATCCGGTTCAGCAGATCGTCGCTCTGGGCCACCAGTACCGCCGGAAAAATCATCGACGCAAGGAGAGGGAGTCCACCTAACAGGATCCGCGGAGCCACGTTACGC
>Ga0210403_10001593_pt1 | contig 21366 bp, 16 predicted proteins | sample IncBWC19MmetaG_FD_150863 | JGI IMG/M metagenome (GOLD analysis project Ga0210403, IMG submission 150863) | Forest soil microbial communities from Barre Woods Harvard Forest LTER site, Petersham, Massachusetts, United States - Inc-BW-C-19-M | ecosystem: Environmental > Terrestrial > Soil >... | reverse complement strand
CGGTTTCTTGCGGCCGCTGTTGCAGTATAAGTCTCTGGCGGGCGTGCTGCAAAAGAGGGAAGTCGCGCGTAGCGCAGGCGGGCCGCTGCCGGAACCGGCGCCTTCGGCAATCGGCTCCTGGATGCTGATGGCCCCGGCCTTTAAAACGGACGATCTGAAGCTGAGCGCCAACGCGGTCGAGAGTTACTCCACCTGCCCGCTGAAGTTTAAACTGGAGCGCGACTGGGATATTCCAGGAGAAACGGCGGCCGCCTTGCAATACGGCACGGCGGTGCATACCGTGCTGAAGAACTATTACGACCCGCATCCGGGCAGGGGCGAGCAGAGCGCTGAAGACGTGGTGGCGGCTTTCCAGCGGGAGTTCGCCAAGGCCGTGATCGACGATCCGTTGCAGCGCCAGTTGTACGAAGAGCAGGGCACAAAGCACCTGGAAGAGCTGGTTCGTACCCGGCCCCGTTCTTCCATCGATGTGGTGGCCACGGAAGCGTCGTTCGGCTTCACCATGGGTCATCTTAAAGTGGTGGGCCGTATCGACCGGCTCGACCGTGTGCAAGGCAACACCGTGCGCATCGTGGACTACAAGACCGGCGCTCCGAAGACTTCAAAGCAGGCCGATGAGAGCCTGCAGCTTTCGATCTATGCCATGGGCGCCACGGAGATGAATTACAACGCGCGCGAACTTGTGTTCCTGAACGTGAACGGCAATGAAGAAGTCGTGACCGCCAGATCGCCGGCGCAACTGGAGCGGGCGCGGCTGAAGATTGAAGATGCGGCTGCGGGGATTGCGGCGCGTGAATTTGGTCCGCGCCCGGGGATACATTGCCGCTGGTGCGAGTTTGAGAGGCTGTGTCCGGCGACGGAGCAGCGCGTGTTGATTCCAATCGAGGTGAAGGCATGACCCTGGGACTGGCGCCACTGGTGCTGGGTATCGTGGTGGGCGTGGTGGCGGTGCTGGCGGGCCTGGCCCTGTTCCGGCGGCAGCCACCGGCTGAGAATCCAGCGGCAAATGAATTGCGCAGCGAAATGCACTCCCTGCGTGACACCACCGAAAACATGAGCGCTATTTTTGCGTCACAACTGAACCAGGTCTCGACCCACGTGCAGGCGGCCCTGGCCAACGCCACCGGCGATCTCGGGGGAAGGCTCGAAGCCATCAACCGCCAGGTGACCGAACAACTGAACCAGAGTGCCAACCAAGTCAGCGCCAATACCAACTCGGTGGCTGAGCGCATCGCTGCGGTGCAGAACACTTTCGCCGGGCTGCAGAAACAGGTGGGTGAGATGACCGAACAGGCGCGCCAGCTTACCGACCTTTCACGCTCGGTCACCGCCATCGAGCACGTGCTGCGCGCCCCCAAGATGCGTGGCAGTTTCGGGGAAGAGCAGCTTGAGAACCTGTTGGGCTTGGTGTTTGCGCGCCAGCAGTATGACCTGCAATATCGTTTCCCTTCCGGCGAGGTGGCCGATGCCATCATCTTTCTGCCCCTGGGCAGCGTGGCCATCGATTCCAAGTTTCCGCTGGAAAACTTCCGCCGCATCCCCGATTCGGTCAACGATGAGGAAAAGAAACCCATGCGCCGCGATTTCCTGCGGGACGTGCGCAAGCGTGTGGACGAAATCGCCACCCGCTACATCCGCCCGGCGGAAGGCACCCTGCCGTTTGCCCTGATGTACGTGCCCGCGGAAAATGTGTATTACGAGACCATCATCCGCGATGACGATGGATACCAGCTCTACCGGTATTGCCTGGAAAAGCGTGTAGTGCCGGTTTCGCCCAATTCGCTCTATGCCTACCTGCAGACCATCATGGTGGGCATGAAAGGCCTGCAAGTCAGCCAGCGCGCCGAGTTGATCGTGCGCGGCATCGAGTCCCTGAAGATCGAGCTGGAAAAGTTCGGGAAGGCCTACGAGACCATCGGCCAGCACGTGCGCAATGCCGCAGGAAAATTCGATGAAGGCTCCCGGCTGCTGACCAAGGTGGAAGCCCGGGTCGAAAGCCTGACCGGCCAGGGACCAGACCAGCCCGAGTTGTTCGAAGAGAAGCAACCGCCCGCCTTGAAGTAGTGCTTACAGCGATTCGCGGCCCAATCAAAACCTTTGAAAACATAGCGTGACGTCGCAACTCGTTGCGCTGTGTTTTCAAAGGTCTTGATGGAGCTACGTTGCACTGAAGGGCTTGAACGATACAAAAACGAAGGGGACGCTTGCGCGTCCCCTCATGTTTTGCCTTGAAGTCTTGCTATTTCTTCTTGGCTTTTTTCTTGGCCTTTTTCTTAGCTGCCATGTTATCTATTCTCCCTTTTCCATTGTTCATGGATTGGCGGTCGTAAAACCTTAAAACCGCCGCTGTTGAATGTATAGAGTTATTAAAATTCGAAGTCAAGAAAAAAATTGATGATCTTTTTGGTTGCAGGCCCCCGGCGTAATCGCGCCGGGGCGGTCCTTGGATCAGATCAGCTTGTATTTCGTCAAGATCAAAAACGTGATGCCCGCGATTGAATCCTGCCAGGCATGGGCCATCATGCCGGGGCGCAGATTTTTTCTGAAGTGGGCAAGCAGCCCGAACATCATTCCGTAGATCGCAAGCACTACCATCATGCGTACACCTTGGTAACCGTGAGCGGCGCCGAAGAGCGCGCCGGAGATGATCAAGCCGGCATAAGCGCTGCCCGTGAAGGCGCTTAATTGTTTCTGCAGGTAACCGCGGAACAGTATCTCTTCGAAGAAGCCGGCCATGAGAGCGACCAGAATGAAACCCGGGAGCTCGTGGGTTGAGTGCGGCAAGATCCCGCTGACGGTCTTGACCGCATCGGCGGATGCTTTTTGGTCAAAGCGGACTGTGCCCAGGCCCAATCGGATCGTCACCAAAATTATTAAAGAAACCAGCCAGAAAGACGCAGCCACAAGCACATCGAGGACCAGATCGACGGGCTTCCATGTACCCCCGATGAGATCGCGCAACCTTACTTTTTTCAGCCACAGGCCGAACCAGACGATGCCTAGCAGGGCGCAGTTCTGAAGAATGGTGGCGGTATAAAGGGAAATGCGTCCGTGCGATCCGAGGCCTGGGCCGCCGGCCTGTTTGCTCGAGAGGTAGGAGAGGTACAGAACGATGATCACGATGAGTATCGTGTGCCAAGCCGGGGCCACCGGTTTGTGGACTTCCGTCCGAGGCGCGAACTGTGGTTGGGTCTCGATCTGCGATTCCGGAGGCGGCAGTGGGGTCTCTGGGATTTCGTTTTCCATGAAAGTTTTGTGTTGCGCAGTTGCGCTCTCCGTCATCTTATAATGTAGGGTCGGAAATGCCTAAGGAGACGTTTATGGAAGATGTTGTCATTATCAGTGGAGTCCGGACCGCCGTCGCGAAATTTCAGGGAGCATTACAGGATTTTTCGGCGACCCAACTGGGCGCCATCGCCGTGCGCGAAGCCGTGAAACGGGCCAAAGTCGCCCCGGAGCAGGTGGAAGAATGCATCATGGGCCTCGTGGTGTCGGCCGGGCTGGGGCAGAACCCGGCGCGCCAGGCGGCACTGAACGGCGGCCTTCCCAACACCGTAGGCGCCATGACCATTAACAAGGTATGCGGCTCCGGCCTCAAGTCGGTGGCTCTGGCGGCCCAGGCCATCCAGACCGGCAACGCGGAAATCGTGGTCGCCGGCGGCATGGAGTCCATGACCAACGCGCCTTACATGCTGCCGCAGGCCCGTAAGGGATACCGCCTCGGCAACTCGCAGATCATCGACTCGGTGGTGAATGACGGCCTCTGGGACATTTACAACAATTACCACATGGGCATGACCGGCGAAAACGTAGCCGACAAATATAAGGTCACGCGCGAGCAGCAGGATGAATTTGCCGCCAACTCTCACCGCAAGGCCGTGCAGGCATGGAAGGAATGCCGTTACAAGGGACAGATCGTTCCGGTGGAGATTCCGGCAAAGAAAAAAGGTGAAACCGCTACGGTGTTCGAGAAAGACGAAGGGCCACGGGAAGACACCTCGGTAGAAGCCCTGCGCAACCTGAAGCCGGCATTCAAGAAAGACGGCAGCGTGACCGCCGGGAACGCCTCCACCATGAATGACGGCGCAGCCGCCGTGGTGGTGACCACCGCGAAGCGCGCACAGCAGTTGGGCGCTGAACCGTTGGTCCGCATCGTCGCCCAGGCCACCAGCGGGCTGGCTCCCGAATGGGTGATGATGGCCCCAGTGGAAGGCATTCGCAAGATCTGGGCCAAGACCGGATGGAAGCCGGAAGACGTCGACCTCTATGAGATCAACGAAGCGTTCGCGGTGCAGTCGGTCGCGGTGATCAAGGAACTCGGGATCGATCCGGCCAAGGTCAACGTCAACGGCGGGGCGGTGGCCATCGGACACCCCATCGGCGCCAGCGGTGCGCGCATCCTGGTTACGCTGATGCATGAGCTGATTCGCCGGAACGGAAAGCGCGGCATCGCCGCGTTGTGCCTGGGTGGCGGAAACTCAGTGGCCATGGCGGTAGAGAGACAATCATGAGCAAAGTTTTAGTTACCGGCGGATCAGGCTTCATTGGCAGTTATTCCATTCTGCAGCTTCTGGCCGCAGGCCACCAGGTGCGGACTACGGTGCGCAGCCTGAAGCGCGAGAGCGATGTGCGCGCCATGTTGAAACAAGGCGGCGCCCAACCCGGCGATCGCTTATCGTTCAGGGCCGCCGATCTCGAAAGCGACGCGGGCTGGCCGGAAGCCGTCGCCGGCTGCGAGTACGTGCTGCATGTGGCGTCGCCCTTTCCCGCGAGCGTCCCCAAGCACGAGGACGAGTTGATCGTGCCTGCGCGTGAAGGCGCGTTGCGCGTGCTGCGTGCTTCGCGCGACGCGGGCGTCAAGCGCGTGGTGCTGACGTCTTCGTTCGCGGCCATCGGCTATGGCCAGAAGCCGCGGGAGACGCCATTCAACGAAACCAGTTGGACAAATCCCACGGGCGGTGACGTGCTTCCTTACGTGAAATCGAAGACCCTGGCCGAACGTGCGGCCTGGGATTTCATCGCCAATGAAGGCAGCGGCCTGGAACTTTCCGTCGTCAATCCGGTGGGCGTATTCGGCCCGGTCCTGGGGGCCGACTATTCGACCTCCATCCTGCTGGTGCAGCGCCTGATGGATGGCGCCATGCCCGGCTGTCCACGGATCTCTTTTGGCGTCGTCGATGTGCGCGACGTCGCCGACTTGCATATCCGCGCCATGACTCATCCCGCCGCCAAAGGTGAACGCTTCCTTTCCGTTGCCGGCGATTTCATGTCGATACTCGATATCGCCAGGGTGTTGAAGGGCCGTATGGGCGCCTCGGCCAAAAAAGTGCCGACCATCCAACTGCCCAACTGGCTGGTGCGCATCGCCGCGATGCGTGATCCGGCGGCCAAGCAGATACTGCCGGAACTCGGCAAGTTGAAGAACGCCACCAACGAAAAGGCCAGGCGCATGCTGGGTTGGGCCCCGCGGTCGAACGAAGAGGCCATCATCGCCACTGCCGAGAGCCTGGTGCAGTTGGGGTTGCTGCGTAGTGCAAAAAAGGCGGCGTGAGCTGGGCGAAATCAGATGATACACATTGATGTAGTCCGGCTACCACGCAGAGAGTGCCGCGCCTCCGGCGCTAGGGGTGTCGCGCCGCTGGCGCTCTGGATCATTCTTCTCCTTTAACCCAACGCTGACGCGTTGGGCTAACCTCTCGGCGCGCCTCCGGCGCTGGGTATCAGCGATCAGAACTTTGATAAGATTTATAACGTTTTTCGAGGAGCCCATGAAGATACTCTACACCGCAGCAGTCACGGCAACAGGAGCACGCCACGGCCACGTCGAAAGTTCAGATGGAAAGCTGAGTCTCCCGTTGGCTCTCCCACCTGAAATGGGGGGCGCTGGTGGCGCCACCAATCCTGAACAACTGTTCGCCGGCGGATATGCCGCTTGCTTCGGGGGCGCGATGGAATACATTGCCCGCCAGGGCAAAATCGATACCGGTGAAATAAAGGTTGCGGCCAAAGTGGGAATCGGCCCGAATGATGCCGGTAGCGGCTTTGGTCTCGCCGTTGAGCTGGATGTGAGGGCTTCCGCTTTGGCGCAAGCCGACCTGGAAAAACTGGCCCGCGAGGCCCATCAGGTATGTCCTTATTCCAACGCTACCCGTGGGAACATCGAGGTCAAGCTCACCGCCAACGGCAAGCCGATCTAAGAGGGACACAAAAAGCATTGAGCCGCGAATGAACGCGAATCAACACGAATCAGGATAGATTCGAACAGCCTTTTCAACTGCCCTGCTCTTTACTCACTGGGTGACCATTTGCGCGGGCGCGGCCATGGTTTTCATCAGCGTTCATCTGCGAAAATCAGCGGCTAATTTTCCTTATTGGCGAAACCAAAGTCGCGGGTGAAACAGAGGTCAAAGCTGTCGCGAGCGAATTCGTAAAGCTTTCCGTTTCTCCAGCCCCTGGAGCCGCAACGTATGGATCGATTCCACTTCGTGACCTTCTGCGCGCAATGCAGCAAGGAGTTTTCGAGGCAGGTTTTCGTCCAGCAGAATTTTCACGCCGGTTGGAGGTCTTTCCGGTGGGCAAGTTCCCCAAGAACACCACGAACCGATTCTTCCGTCAGGCTGGGATACGCATCGACAATTTGGACAATGGTCATCCCTGCGGCAAGCGACTCCAGAATAAACGCCACAGAAATGCGCGTACCCCGCACACGCGGGCTGCCTCCAAGATGTTCGGAATCTCCAACAATCCAGTTATCCATACCCTCAGATTACTCCACTCGAATGAGGGACTCAAGCCACGGCCACGGGTTTTCTCTTCTCCAAATTCCTCGCCTGTTCAAACGCAAAGGCCATTTGCAGCACACCCCAATCGTCATGGTTCCGACCGACAATCTGTATTCCAATCGGCAACCCGCTTTTCGAGTATGCGCAGGGCACCGCCGCCGCCGGATTTCCTGTCGCCGAAATGTAGTAAGCCGACTTCATCCAGGCGAGATAGTTTTCCATCTTCACACCATTGATTTCCACCGGATAATGTTGGGTCACATCAAACGGCAGCACTTGATTCACGGGCAAAACGAAAAATTCGTATTTTTCCATGAACTTGCGTATCCGTTGATACAGCGCCGATCGTTTCAATTCCACTCGCGATAAGTACGGTCCCGTCAATTTCCGGCCTTCTTCCACGTGCCAGTGGACGTACTCATTCAACTGGCCGCCTTGCGTGGCTATGAGGTCCCCAAATTTCGATTCCATCGTCCAATGCCGCCAACTCAGGAAGCATTCGTTGGCATCTTGAAAATCCGGCTCCGCTTCTTCCAACACGCAACCAAGCGATTCGAAGACCCGTCCCTGGGCGCGCACCGTTTCTTTCACTTCTGGGTCCCAAGGCAAACCCATGTCGAGGAACATCGCTACGCGCACTCCGTTCCAGCTTCGCCGGCCTAGCGGCTGCAGAAACTGGCTTCCCGGCTGCTCCATGGAAATCGGTATCCGCTGGTCGGGCCCGGCCAGCACACTGAAAAAATACGCGAGATCTCGCACATTGCGGGCCACGCTTCCGGCCACCGAAAACGTTTGCCACGCCAGCTCCGCTGGAGTATTCGGCGCTCGCCCCGGTGAGGGCCGCATTCCCACCACGCCGCAAAAATTTGGGGGATTTCGCAGCGATCCGCCATAGTCGCTTCCATCTGCCAGCGGGACCATGCCACAAGCCGCGGCCACCGCCCCACCCCCGGTGCTGCCTCCGCAGGTCTTCGTCAGGTCGTGCGGATTGAGCGTCGCCCCGAACACCGGGTTAAAGGTTTGCGATCCCAGGCCGAACTCCGGTACGTTGGTCTTTCCGATCACGATGCCGCCTGCCATCTTTTCCCGCTCCACCAACAGGCAATCCGCCTCCGGAACATGGTCCTTGTACAGCGGCGATCCATAGGTTGTTCGAATTCCCTGAGTGGCGTGCAGGTCTTTCACGCCAATCGGCAGCCCATGCAAAGGCCCAAGCCAGTTTCCCTGGGCGAGCGCATCGTCGGCCGCCCGCGCCTGGGCCAGAAGCTGTTCCTCTTCCACGAGCGTCACGAAGGCATTCACTTTGAGGTTCACCCGCGAGATATGGCTCAGGTGCGCCTTCATGACTTCGACGGAAGAGATTTTTCTGGCCCGCAGCAGTTCTACAAGCGCGGTCGCCTCCATGAAGCAGATTTCTTCGGCCGTTGACTTTATAGACTCGGGCTTCGTCAGGTTGTTGTCCCTTTCACGCTCGGATTACACCTTGCCGGCCTTCATGTCCGCAATCCGCTTCTCAAAAGCTGCGGTGTTGGCGTTTTCGGTTTTGCCCTTCGCAATGGCCGCGTCCCCAACCTTGAGGGCCTCTTCTTTCCTGCCGGCCGCCCACAGAAGGTTCGTCTTGGCTGAGAGATTTCGAAATGTTTCTTTGATCTTGATCGATTGGTCAACGAGTTTTAGCGCTTCGTCCCAATTCTTGTCGCCGGCATAAGTCTGGGCCGCCTGCAGGGGAAGGCCTTCGTTCGCCGGATTGGCGGCCATGACCGCATCCGCCTTTGCGCGCCACAGAGCTTTCACGTCTTTCACCTCGATGGTAAAAGGAACGCGGAGTTTTTCCCAGCGGATGTTGACCGTCGCGGAATTCTCGCTGACAGGATCAAAGGTGTAAATCAACGACTCCTGGTTCTCGCTGGCCGGATGGGGCTGGGTCTTGACGCGCAGCGTATCCTTCTTGGAATCATAGGTAAAGCTGCCCCACTGTCCGGCGTCGCTGTTGAAGATGATGGTCCACTCGTCTTTACCCGGAACAGCGTGCAGACTGTAAGTGCCGGCTTTTAACTGCTGCCCATTGACCAGAACGTCGTCAGACACCTGAAACACCGTCGCATCGTTCGCGCCGGCGCGCCACACATGGTGATAGGGAACGATGGGCTCGCCCTGCTTGCGCTCATTCTGATTGTCGAGAGTGGATTCGCCCTTGGCCCGTGTCTCCATGGCCGCCGGGGCGTCCGCGAAAATTGTGCGGCCCTTCATCGCCGGCCGGCTGTAAGTGATGCTGATGTCGGTAACGCCGATGGTCTGCATCACACTGGCCTTGGGGCTGGAAAATAGAGGCCTGACCCTCACTGGCGGCTGCTGTGCCTGTACATACTGCGCCGCGCACATGGCAGCAAAGAGAATTGCAAAACTGAAAAACGACAATCGTTTGGGGGAGATCATTTTGGTGCTCCTTCGTTGGAGAATATGCCTCTGCATTATGTAACGCGGGTGGGACCCACGGCAAGGGGAGTTGAATGGTCGGTACTGGGCTAATCCCGCGTTGCGGGACGGAAACCCGGCCCGCCAAGATCATACCCCGTCGATAACAGACGAGCTGAGCAAGGTTAGGGCCAATCTTGAGTAAACGCGCGAGGTTGAGATAGGCGGGTTGGCAGGGCAACGGATCTTCCATGTACCCGATCTGGTGGCCGCGGGCTTTGAGTCTTCTGCTGTCGAGTGACTAGAGCAAAATGGCATGGATTCTTGGTTGCGGCCCGGCCGCGCCGTGATTTCGTATAATCTCTGGGCCATGCGCCTTCCTGCTTTGTTGAGGTCCATCGGAACCATCGCGGTCTCTCTGCTGTTAACGCCATTCATTCTGGGGCAGAGCAAGTCTGCATCGACCCCGATTGTGATTACGCACGCAACGGTGATCAATCCGGGCACATCGTCCGTCCGCACAGATCAAACGGTTGTGGTCCGTGGAGGCCGCATCACTTCGGTTGCTGCGACAGTGGGATTCCAGCCGCCCAAGAACGCGCTGGTGATCGATGCCACCGGGCAATTTCTCATACCCGGGCTGTGGGACATGCATGTGCATTCCGCGTTTGGCGACTGGTTTCCCGGCGGACGCGACATCATCCTGCCGCTGTTTATCGCGAATGGTGTCACCGGTGTGCGCGATATGGGTGGAGACATTCCTGTCCTCTCGAAATGGCGCAAAGAGATCGCAGCCGGGCAGATCATCGGCCCGCGCATGGTGATCTCCGGCCCCATGCTCGATGGATATCTGCCGGGCGGTAAGCTGCGCTTTCCCAGCTCTGTGGCCGTCACGTCTACAGCCAGCGCGGTGGCCGCCGTCGACTCGCTCAAGAAGCAGGGCGTGGATTTCATCAAAGTGCAGTCCGTAATTTCCCGCGACGACTACATGGCCGCCGCCGCTGAGGCCCGCAAACAGGGCCTGCCGATCGTCGGCCATGTACCGGATAAAGTCCGCATTGCGGAAGCGGTCGCCGCCGGACAAAAGAGTATCGAGCATCTAATGGGCCTCTTCGAAGGCTGCTCCACCGAGGAAGATAAGTTCATCCAGGGCGAAGGCAACCTGAAGATGATGCTGACTACGCAGGACAGCCAAAGATGCGACGCGCTCACCCGGCTGCTGGCCCAGAGCCAGACATGGCAGGTCCCCACACTGGCCTGGCAGCGTGGCGGAACATTTCTCGACCAGCGTGACCTGAAGCACCAGCCGCTCGACAAATATGTGCCGGCCTACTGGCGGGACGTAACCTGGCGCCGCTTCACCGATGAAATGATGCCCGACCTGCTGCACGACCCTCTGGCGTTGCGCCAGGAATATTTCGCGCGCAATCTGCAAATGGTGGGCGTCTTGCATCACGCGGGCGTACCCTTCATGGCCGGCACGGACGCCGCTCCGGGCGTCTACATCATGCCGGGGTTCAGCCTGCATGATGAACTCGCCAACTTTGTCGAAGCCGGTCTCACTCCCATGGAGTCGCTCCAGACTGCGACCAGCAACCCGGCAAAGTTCCTCGGAATGGAAGCGGCGCTCGGTTCCATCGATCCGGGCAAGATCGCTGACCTGGTCTTGTTGAGCGCCAATCCTCTGGAAGACATCCGCAATACCCAGAAGATCACCGCGGTGATTGTTCATGGACGGCTCTTGGATCGTGCGGCGCTCGACCAGGTCCTGATGAAGGTCGAAGCCGCAGCCAAGAGCAGTAAGTAAGTTGAATTTCGGGAGGAGAATCCCAAACGTGGCTTTGCACTGCACGCTCAAATCGGCCAGCATTCTGTTCACTGTTCTGCTGTTCACCCATGTCCTGGCCGCGCAGAAGCCTACAGCCGACCTGGTGCTGATTCACGGCCACATTCTTACCGTCGATGCCAGGGACTCGGTTGTGCAGGCGGTCGCCATCCGTCATGGGGTGATTGTGAAGACCGGCAGCGATGCCGAAGTGATGGGATTCGCGGGCCACGCCCCCGGACTGCGCATCATCGATCTTCACGGTCATACCGCAACCCCAGGCCTGATCGATACCCACGCCCACATTGCCGATGGCGGCGTGCAGGAACTCTTCGGAGTCAAACTCTCAGACGCCACTTCGGTAGGGGAAATCGTGGCGCGCGTTAAGGCCAAGGTTGCGCTGGTCAAGCCGGGCGAATGGGTCACAGGCTCCGGCTGGGATGAAGGTAAACTCGCTGAACATCGCTACGTTACCGCTGCCGATCTGGACTCGATCTCGCCTAAGAACCCTGTGTGGCTGGGCCAGATCACCGGACACTACGGAGTTGCCAATTCCGCCGCCCTCAAGCTGGCACATATTACGGCCGCCACGGCCGACCCGGCCGCCGGCACGATTGATCGCGACACGCACGGCGCGCCGACCGGCGTGCTCAAGGAAGACTCGGCCATGAATCTGGTCATGGGCCTGATTCCGCCGGTTACGCCGGAGCAAATGCGCCAGGGCATCCTCTATATACAGAAGGTGCTGCTCAGCGAAGGCATGACGGCGGTGAAAGACCCCGACATCTTCCCGATCCATTGGGACGCCTATAAGTCGTTGCTCGATCAAGGCCAGCTCAAAGAGCGCATCTGCGTGCTGTGGCACGCCGGTTCGACCATGGAATCGGCGCGCACGGCGCTGGCGGAGATCAACTCTGTCCCTCGCCTGCCGGCCACGCTCGGCAACAGCCGCCTGCTTTCCTGCGGCGTCAAGATCTATATGGATGGCTCCGGCGGCGCACGCACCGGATGGGTCTACGACGATTGGCTGCGCAACGCCACCACTCCGGATGTCACCAGTTCGGGCGCGGGCAATCGCGGTTATCCGCAAACCGATCCGGCAGTGTATCGGGAAATGGTCCGCCTCTTCCATCAGAATGGAGTTCCGGTCGGCACCCACGCCGTCGGCGACCGCGCCATGGATTGGATCGTCGATACCTATGCGCTGGTTGAGCAGGAGCATCCACAGCCCGGCTTGCGCCACAGCATCATCCATGCCAATCTGCCGACTCCGCACGCGATGGAAGTCATGCTCAAGCTGCAGAAGAGCTACGACGCCGGCTATCCGGAAATGCAAGCGGGATTCCTATGGTGGATCGGCGATATCTATGCAGCCAGTTATGGTCCCAAGCGCGGCCAGAACCTCGGGCCTTTTAAGACTCTGCACACGCGAGGCATCTTGTGGTCCGGTGGGTCCGATTATCCGGTGACTCCGGTAGCGGCCCGCTATGGGCTTTGGGCCTCAGCAGTCCGCGAAACCGCCAAAGGCAGCTACGGTCCAAAACCTTTTGGGATGGCGGAAGCGCTCGATATCCATACCGCGCTCCGCAGTTACACCGCGTGGGGCGCCCGCCAGATGTTTCTGGAAAACAAAATCGGTACGCTGGAAAAAGGCAAGCTGGCCGACATTGCCGTTTGGGACCGCAACCTATACGCAGTGTCTGCCGGTCAATTAAAAGACCTGAAATGCCTGATGACCTTGGTGGAAGGCGAGGTGGTCTACACCGCGCCACACTCGCCCATCACGACATCCCGCCGCTAAAATCGTCAGTCGCCCAGGGAATCGAAATTGGTCCTGATCCGCGATACGGTAAAGTGCCTGACCTGTGCGCAGGCCTGGGAATCCACCGCCTGCACCAGGCCGAAGATGCGCAAATCGAGCGCCAGGTTCGTTACATAGAGAAACTTGCCGTCGTTGCTGAAAGCCGGGCTGGCGGGAAAAAGCAGCCCATGGGGCAGACCATGATCGTCAACGCCCTCGAAGCTGCCTAGCCGCGCGAGCAGCTTCCCGGTCGGGCTCACCACCACGATTTCATCATTCTGATTGGCCGCCACCCATAGGTTATCGTGACTGTCGATGGCGATGCCATCTGCGCCGTTGATGCTGTTGACGAACACCGTTGTTTTACCGGGAGTTCCATGGTCCACGGGAATCTGCAAGACCGTGCGATTTCCGGTGTTGGCGACGAACAGAATATCTCCGGCATGGTTGAACTCAATCCCGTTGGCTCCGAAGGGCGGCACGCCGGTGGTGGTGAGCAAAGGATCGCTGACCCAGACGGTCCCGGCGCCGCCGCTGGGGCCGGTCTTCCAGATGATGCCCTGGAAGGAGTCGGAGACATACACATTGCCTGCCTTATCAAACGCAAGGCCGTTCAAGCCCGAGTTGCCGGTGACCGTCATAAAGACCGACGAGGCTCCCGTAGTGGGATTCACATTGAGGACCTTGCCGGCGCCGAAGTCGATTACCAGCAGAGCGCCAGTCAAAGGATGAAACGCCAGCCCCAGCAGGTGGGCGCTTGAGCCGGCAATACCGACCTGGCGCAGGAGCCGGCCTTCAGGGTTGAAAACAAACAGTTGCCCCGGACCACTGACCGCTCCGTTCTGGTTGAAGCCAAACGTGGCAACGTAAACATTGCCGTCCGCTCCCACGGTGAGACCTTCCGGACCGGTGGAGCCGTCCGGCAAAATAGCGAAGATTTTAGCGGCGTTGCGTTCCGGCGACTCCTCGCTCATGGCGGCCGTTCCGAAAAGCAGCGAAGCGGTGATCAGCACGGCGATGAAAGTGTTTCCAGACAATCTTTTTTCCAGGGTTTTCATTTCGATTCCTCCGTACATCAGCCTGCGCAGGCAGGTCTGAAATAGTTCCGGCCTAGGATTTTATAACGTAGACTGTCCATATTAGGAGGGCAACTGTGACCAGCCAATGCCAAAAGCCTGCCGGATGGTTAGGCCAATTCGTCTTGTGGAACATGAACCTGCGGCATTCCAAGGTCACCGACTGGGGCTTGTCCCACATCTCCGTCGGAAAGAATGAGACCGTCCTCGACGTAGGATGTGGCGGTGGCAAGACCGTGAGTAAGTTGGCCTCCATGGCCACGCAGGGAAAGGTCTACGGTGTCGATCACTCGAAGGCGGGCGTCGCCATGGCCACCAAAATCAATCGAGAATCGATCAACATGGCCCGCGTAGAGATTCGGGAAGCGTCGGTGTCGCAGTTACCGTTTTCCGCGAACATGTTCGATCTGGTTACAGCCGTGGAAACCCACTTCTGGTGGCCTGATTTGCAGGCCGACATGCGCGAAGTCTTCAGGGTCGTGAAGCCAGATGGCCGGCTCATCATCATCGCGGAAATCTATAAGGGAGCGAAGACCAGGACGGCCAAGCTCGCTGAAAAATATCTTCCCTTATCGGGCATGGCGCTGCTGGGCGTTGATGAGCATCGTGAACTCTTCTCCAACGCCGGTTTTACGGACATTCAGATCATGGAGGAAGCAGGCAAGGGATGGATCTGTGGTATCGGCAGAAAACCCGCGGTAGGGGTGTGAAGAGGCGACGACGGCGGCCCGTTTGACGAGGAAATCAGGTGACTTGAGGCGCTTGGGCAAAATGAGCGCTGCGGGGACCGCCATGACCAGCAGCAGGACATACAGGTTGGTGCGGAGAACGGTGCTGAAGTATCCGGTGTCCTCGGGACGCGAGCTAAGCCGCCAGATGACCCATTCTTCCCAGACGGTGGTAAGCGTGACGCTGGCGAACAGCGCCAGAAAGATGGCTGCCAGCTTGATCATCCAGTAGAGCGCGAGCCGGTGGGTGGTGATCGCGCCTTGGGCGACCGTGAACAGGATGCAGCTTGCCAGCAGCGCGAACGTCATGAGTCCGGCAAGCGCGGCCGGGGAAGTGCGCGCCAACCACGGTTGCGGCGCCACCTTCACCAGCCTTCGTGCAGGCAGCCAGCACAGCACGCCGACCATAGGAACTCCAAGGAGCCAGATAGCGCCGTTTCCGATCATCGCCGCAACCAGCACGCCCACAAAGCTGGTCAGCACGTTGCCGAGAAACATCCGCCAGGCGGCGCGCGCACGCGGAAGCCGTCGCTCGAAGACCGCGAACAGAGCCGATTTCACCATCACCGCCGCGGCCAGAACCAGGAGCGATCCGGAAAGGGCGAGAGCCGGCGCCACCACCTGAATGAACGGAACCACGGGCTCGCATGCCTCCGCCGCGCCCGCTGCCATCAGCAGGACTGCAGGCACGAAAAAGCGGTAACCTCTGGCCATGCCAGTTTTTGCTTCCTTAGCCCGGAGAGCTTGCTCGTCTGGCGGCGACCGATTTGAGGAGCAGCGCTTCCAGCACTTGTTGGTCTACATCGGCGAGCTTCTTGATATAGAGGCAGGCCCCGCCGGCTGTGTGCTTGCCGAGCTTTTTGAGCAGCGCGGCTGAGCCGGTGAAGCCGGTTGCGTTATACAGAACAGTGGCGGCCTTGCGCGGCGAAAAACCGATCACCGGCATATCGCCCTCGCGCCCGCTGGCGTGCCTATAGTGGTAGCTGCCGAAACCAATGATTGCTGGCCCCCACATCTTCGGCTTTTCGCCAGCCGCGCCCTGCATCAACTTGACGAGCGCCTTGGCATCTGCGCGCCTGGCCGGGTCCGCGAGAGCATCAATGAATGCCGCCACACTTATTTTGGTGGGCCGGGTCTTGTTTTCGGCCATTCTCTTTCCGCCTCTTCACCAAGGCTAACATACTAAATCTCCCCAAGTACCGCCATCATGTTTATTTTCCGGTAGATATAAAAAAACGGCCTCAATCCGCACAAACGCTACTAGCCGCATTTTTACACGTGATATCCCGTAGCAGATTCGTAACAGATTAAGTTCTGTAGCGCTACAGAGGCCCTTCGATTTCCTTCAGGTGAGCGCCATTCTAATGAGAGGCCGCGACCGAAAGGAAAACCCTCGCGGCTGAGTTGTCAAAGAGCTACCTGCAAGCTGCGGAACCCTGGGGACACAGCCATCACGTTGCAAGTTTCACTGATCGATGGTTGATTATCAAGAAGTGCTGGCGAGATGCTGTCAGAACGACAGTGATTGTGCGGGTTTTCGGGAAACGTCCCTGGCCCCGGTTCCGCCTGGGGAAACTCAGACGCTTCGGGTACGGCGAGCGGTCGCGCTGGCCTTGCCTTCTTCTTCTTCTTCTTCCTCTTCCTCTAGGAGCTTTTGCGAATGCTGCGTCAGCCGCTCCAGGGATGCGACGAATTGCGCCCGTTGTTTTTTAGGTAGAACGGCAATCCACTGTTCATTGCGGGCGACGGCGTCAGCATACATGGCCCAGTACAGTTTCTTGCCGGCGGCTGTTAGGGTGAGGCGAAACGATCGCTGGTCGGCCGGGTCCTCGCGTTTTTTCAATAGACCTTTCTTCAGTAACTGGGCCACTACGCGGCTGACCTTGCTCTTCTCCAGATTGGTTTCGATGCAGGTCATTTTAAAGCTTAGCGGACTCGATGCCCCAACTACCGCCACAATCCCGACCTCGGGCGTGCGCAGTCCAAATTTGCGGCGGTAACGCAGCTCGATAAACCGGTCGGAAAGGCCGGCCAGTCGGTGCAGGCGGTAGGAGGCCAGCCGTTGAAAGCGCTTTTTGAGTTTAGGAGTGGGACCCGCGTTGCCGGTTTTCTTCATGTCGGTAGGTTCGTCAGCAATTTTGCTACAGGACCGGCGCTAAACTCAAGGGCATCAAACTCAAGCGGAAGGTCCTCTGCAAGTCCGTCCAGTATCGTGACCGGCAATATTGGCAATGTTGGCGAAGATGCGGGACTGCATTTTCGATGGTCCGATCATCAGATCGACCGATCCGTGATGGTTGCTGAATCTTCAGGCCACTGTACCAATTACGCGAGTTTGTTTGTTGCATTCACAACGAGTTTGTACTATTGTTACTACGCTCAACCACCCGGAGTGGGTCTGGCCGGCGCAATGCCGATCTGGAGTGGATTTGACACCCGTTTTTTCGGCCCCGTTTCTTCGGCAAAAACGCAAAGATGTGAAGATGTCAAAGATGTGAAGACGCGAAAGTTTGGCGCTCTCGCGCATTGCGGGGGGGAACTCAATTGCTGATTCATCGGAAGGTACGTTGGTTGTGCGGTGTGTTGGTGGTGGCGCTCGGCGTCGCCGTGGCGCTTCACGCCCAGACTTCGAGAGCAACATCTGGCGAGGCCATGCCGATCAAGGTGGCCATTCGGAGAATTACCGAAACCCAATATCGGTCGACGATTGCCGATGTCTTTGGGCCCGAGATCAAGATCAAAGGGCGCTTCGAACCGGAAAAGAGGGAAGAACGGCTGCTGGCCATCGGGAACGCCCAGCTCTCGCTGACGTCTTCCGGTTTTGAACGGTACTTCGCTCTTGCAAGCTCCATCGCCGATCAAGCGCTAGGCGAAAAACAAAGAGCTGCGTCCGTACCGTGCAGGCCCTCCAGTCCAACCCGCGATGACGCATGCGCCCGACAGTTCATTGAGAGATATGGTGAGCGCCTCTTTCGCCGCCCTCTGACAAAATCCGAAACTGTGTCTCTCCTCAAGGCTGCGTCAACGGGCGCCACGCAGTCGGGCGACTTCTATGCGGGGCTCAAGCTCGCGCTGACCAGCCTTCTCGTGGCGCCGGAGTTTCTCTTCAGGATGGAAATGGCCGAACCCGATCCGGCCCACCGGTCGCAATATCGGCTCGACGCCTATACCAAAGCGGCGCGGTTGTCGTTCCTACTATGGGATTCGGCGCCCGACCAGGAACTTCTGGCAGCGGCGCGCAGCGGCGCCATTCATACAGAGGCCGGCCTCAAGCGACAGCTCACACGGTTGACTTCATCTCCGCGCTTTGAGGATGGCGTTCGGGCCTTCTTTGCGGACATGCTGCAGCTCGATGGATTTGAGAACCTAGTCAAGGACCCAGCGATCTATCCCAAGTTCAACCAGGCGGTCTCCGATAGCGCCAGGGAGCAGACCCTGAAGACGGTCATCGATTTGCTCGTCCACAAAAAGGACGATTATCGCGACCTCTTCACGTCCAACGAAACTTTTGTCAACCGCCCGCTGGCGTCGGTCTACCGTATACCGTTTGCCTCCTCCGGAGACTGGGCCCCGTACACGTTCCCACTATCCTCGGAACGGTCGGGTATTCTCACCCAGATCAGCTTTCTGTCGCTCTTTGCCCATCCCGGAAGCTCATCGCCCACCAAGCGCGGAATAAAATTGCATGAGATCTTCCTGTGCGAGGCGACGCCCGATCCTCCGGCGAATGTGGATTTTTCCCGCGTTCAAGCCACCAATCAAGGCACGATTCGCGCCCGGCTGCTCGATCACATGAACAACCCCGGCTGCTCCGGATGCCACCGCCGCACCGATCCGCCGGGCCTTGCTCTTGAACACTTTGACGGACTGGGAGAGATGCGGACGATGGAGAACGGCGCCCGAATCGATGTGAGCGCCGATCTCTATGGCGCGAAGTTCGAGGGCGCCCAGGGGCTGGGCAAGTTTCTACACGATGATCCTAGGGTTCCCGCCTGTCTGGTGAGCAATGTCTACGCCTACGGCGTTGGCCGCAAGCCGGACTACACGGACGAGGATTATCTCTCCGGCCAAACCACGGCTTTCGCCGGCAACGGCTATCGCCTGCCCGATCTCATGATGCAGATCGCTTCCAGTGGGCAGTTCTTCAAGGTCGTGGCTCCCAGCGGAGTGCAGCGGGCAAACTCGAAGCCTTCCGCAACATCTTCCCCAAACGAAGCCGCAAGCAACGGCGTCCATTCAGAAGTGAGAAGGAGTTTTCCATGAGCTTTCCTTTTAATCGCCGCTCGTTCTTGCGCGGCATGCTAAATGGCGCGGCGGTGTGCGTGGCTTTTCCAGTCCTCAACCGGTTCCTCAACGGCGCGGGCACGGCGTTCGCCGATGGAACGAAGCTGCCGGTCAGGTTCGGCACTTATTTCTGGGGGTTGGGGCTGACGGATACCCCTGCGGGCGGCACGCGCTGGGTGCCGGGCAAGACCGGCTTCGGCTATGAAATCATGCCTGAGCTGGAATCGCTGAAGGCCGTCAAAGATAAGGTTTCAGTATTCTCCGGTTTTCGCGCCATCGGAGACGGGCGGCCCAATCTGGTCCACTGGAGCGGCCATGCCTCGATTCTCTCCGGCATGGCCCCGGCCCAGACGGGCCGGTTCGACGGCCCCTCATTCGACTCGGTGATCGCCGACTCCATCGGCACAGGCACCCGCTTCAAGGTGCTCGACATCGACGCATCCACATCGCGCCAACCGGTGAGTTATTCGACCCGCGAAGGAGTCACCTTCTCCACGCCGGAGACCACCCCGCTCGCGGTCTACCAGCGGCTGTTCGGCGCAGGCTTCCAGGACCCGAACAGCGACAACTGGAAACCCGACCCCTCGATCATGCTTCGCCAGAGTGTGCTCTCTGCGATTAAGGACCAGCGCCAGGCTTTGATGACGGGTGTGGGCAAGGAAGACCAGGTGAAGCTTGACCAATATTTCACCTCCGTCCGCGAGATGGAGAACCAGTTGGCGGTCCAACTGCAGAAGCCGGAACACTGCGAAGCATGCGTCGTGCCCACGGCCCCCAAAGAGACGCCGCGGGCGGCTACCGTGGATGCAGTCCGCTCTAACACCAAGGCGATGGCAAAACTATTGGCGATGGGTCTGGCCTGCAACCAGACAAGAGTGTTCAACTTCGTCCACACGGCGGGTGTCTCGGAAACCTACCTTGCCGGGGAGAGCAAGATATACCACCAGATCACGCATGACGAGCCGACTGACACCAAACTCGGCTACCAGCCGGAGACGAGCAAAATCGCAGGCATGGTCATGCAGGCTTTCGGCGACTTTCTGATGGAGTTGGATTCAGTCAAAGAGGGAGCAGGCACCGTGCTCGATAACAGCCTGATCATGGCATTCAGCGACACGGGCTACGCCAAGATTCACTCCATCGAAAACATCCCGATGTTCCTTGCTGGCCGGGCCGGCGGCCGGCACAAGGCCGGCCAGCACATTCACACCACGGGCGAACCGGTCACGCGCGTCTCCCTGACGGCGCAGCAGTTGGTCGGGGCGCCGGTCGGGGAGTTCGGCTCCGGCTCGATGAAGACCGCCCGCGCCATCACCGAAGTCATCGCCTGAGAGGATGCCTGCAATGAAGCGCTTTTTGACCGCAACCGCAGTGGCAGCGACAGTCATCGCATTCCCCGGCGCCGCCAGGCCGCAACAACCTCCGTCTGCTCAGCCGGCCGCGCAATGGACGAAGACCTACGTCGTCGAATGGAACGAGCCGGCGATGTACTATGGCGCCAAGACTGGAGTCATCGATCCGGGAAGCGACTGTCCTCAAGGCACCAATCCCTCGCCCGATTGGATCAAGGTGATGGTGGACGCGGGCTATACGTTGGAAGAGGCCAAGTGGCTGCGCAACCCCGCCAACCCGACGCGCAGCCCGGTCCACGGCCAGAACCAGATGGCCTTCCGGGGCAAGGACCGCGCGAACGTCTACGTTGACCCTACCTCGACGCCCGATCCCGGTCTGGTGGGCGTTTCCGGCGCGATTGCGGAAGGCCTGAATCTGGATGACGACGAGACGACCGGCTTCACCAGCCCCACGGGCGAGAAGGGCATCGACAACAACTTCTACAAGGCCCTCGGATGCTGGAAGACCTATCGCGGCCCGCACCGGCTCTCGAGTGGAGCGCTCAACTTTAACGACGGGATGCGGGACGGCATGTGGACTACGGTCATCGTGGTGGCCGGCGAGGGCGCCGATCCCATGAACGACGACCGCGTTACCGTCGGTTTTTATGCGAGCAACGATAAGATGGTCAAAGACGGCATGGGCAACATCGCCCGGGACTATACCTTCCGCATCGCGCCCCACGCCCGGCATGAAGGCATACTTCCGGCCCGCACCGTCAACGGCCGGATCGTTTCGAGGGCCCCGGCCGACATCGTGTTGCGGAACCCTTCCTATATCCAGGACCTGGAACTGCTGCGCGCGCGGGTGGACCTGGAGATGAAGCCGGATGGTTCCCTCGCGGGCTACGTCGGCGGCTATCGGCCATGGGAGCCGGTCTACAAAGGCTGGGTGAATGCCCGGGGCACCGTGATCGAGGTGCTGACGTGGGTGCAGTTACCGGCGGTCTATTATGCGTTGCGCCGCAACGCCGACTACAGTCCAACGGGGCCCGGCGGCGAGAAGACCCATATCTCCTTCGCGCTCCGCATCGACGCCCTGCCCGCGTTTGTCATGACGCCGG
>Ga0210403_10001592_pt1 | contig 21373 bp, 19 predicted proteins | sample IncBWC19MmetaG_FD_150863 | JGI IMG/M metagenome (GOLD analysis project Ga0210403, IMG submission 150863) | Forest soil microbial communities from Barre Woods Harvard Forest LTER site, Petersham, Massachusetts, United States - Inc-BW-C-19-M | ecosystem: Environmental > Terrestrial > Soil >... | reverse complement strand
CCCTGAAATCAACACGATCCCGCTAGACAAAATCGACGATCACGACCACAGCCCTTGGAGTTGCAAACTCGACCGCTCAGCCGGTCACCTGATCATGTCTTGCGTGTGGCCTAAGGCCACGGACGTCGGCCAGTTGGCGGAGAGTTTGGCGCGCAAACACGGCCTCGCGGTCTACGACCCACAGTCCGACCTGATCACTTACCCCGGCGTTTCCACAGGCACCGCGAAAACCAGTCACCGTGCGCTATGGGTTTTGAGTTCATTCGCGCTCCTCTTCGCCGCGATATTCAGCTACGTGGCACAGGCCGCACCGGCGGAATCCCCCATGATGTTCTCCGTCTTCGCCGGATTATGCGTGCTGATGGCCGTAGCTTGTTTTAGGCAGGCGCGGAAGTAGGACGATTTCGGGAAGAGAACACCGGCGCGCCTAACTGCCGATAAGGCCGCGAATTGAAGTCTGACTCGGCACCGAAACAACAGTTGTGGTTAAATTTCCGATGGCGCGTTTATCATGAATTGCGCCGTCCTAACTCGAGGGTTGTAGGATTGGGACAAATGCCAGCGAGGCGCTCCCTTCGGACTCTCTTCATTATTGCCATTGTGTTCACAGGAGTAGTGCAAAGTGCGACGGGCCGAGGCAGGCGCATACCCCACAAGCACTTGCAACTCCGGCCAATCAATCCGACTTTCCAACCCTTGATGGCCCAACTACGTCGTGCCTATTCGACTTTGAGCGTGGCGCGATTCCTGACTGTATCCATCAAGCGGCAGATGGAAAATTCCTCATCTCACACGCGGTTTTGAGATTACTGCAGTTCGATTCGTATGGTCTGGCGCCCGTGCTCTCCGCAAAAGAAGGTTTTATGTATGTCAACCGTACAGGAAGGGTCGTGATAATTGGTGTGCCTGGAATGGACAACTGGGCTGACTCATTCCACGATGGACTGGTGCGGGTCGTGAGAAACAAAAAGTACGGTTTTGCGAATCGCAAAGGACAAATTGTGGTGCCCACCAGCTATGACGGTGCGATGAACTTTGAAGAGGGTACTGCCAAAGTTTGCAGCGGTTGCGAGAGCAAATGCGTGGATCACGATTGTGAGTATCATGTCTTTGCCGGGGGAGAATGGTTTCAAATAAATACAAAAGGGTTTGTTGTGGCTCGGATAAAGCCCGAAAATTGAACGGGACATCTCGCCGCGGGTGGGCAGTTGCCCTCAGTGGTTAGCCAGCCAATTGGAAAATGACCCCTTGCCGAAAAGCGGGCTTCAGGAGCTGAAGCCCGCTTTTCGATCATGGCCAGACATTCTCGATGTAACTTCTATAGCTCGGCGCGCCGCACCACGTGGCTCGATTCACTCGGTTGCGGCCTTTCAATCCCCACCGTCACGCTCATCTCCGCAGACTTGCGGATAATTCCCAGAGCCACCGTTTTCTGGTCGCTCTTCTCCCGCAACTCCGCCCGCAAATCAGACAGCGTGCGAATCGGCTTGCCGTCCACTTTCACGATCACATCGCCAGCCTTCAATCCCGCCTTGTCCGCCGCCGTTCCGGAACGCACTTCGCGAATTAGAATCCCCGTCCCATCCGGCGCGCCAAAATAACCTCCCAGCTGGCCAGACAGATCTTCCGCGTTGATCCCCAGCGACGGCATGCGCGCATCGACCGGCGGCATCGCCAGCGTGAAATCCTGATTGGGCATGGAGAATGAAAACGCGTTATCGAAATCGCGCATCTTGCCCTTCATCCGCCTCTCGAAAAACGCGCTGCGCTCGCCCAACTCCACCGAAACATTCTGCGTTGCGCCGTTCCGTGAAATCACCAGCCCCACTGTCCGCCCCGTCGGAGTCTCACGCACCAGTCGCCGGAATTGCACCGTGCCTTCCACCACCTGCCCGTCGTACTGCGTGATCACATCATTTTCTTTCAGCCCGGCCTTCGCCGCCGGCCCGTCCGGCTCGACGTCCATCACCACCACGCCGCGCTGCGCCGTCAGTTTCAGGTCCTTCGCTTTTTCCGCGGTCACTTCGCCGATCTCGACGCCGAGCCATCCGCTGCCATCCTCATCCGCCGTGACGAATACGCCCGGTCCTTGCACTTCCACGCTCTTTTCCTGCGCCTGATCCGCCAGTTCCGCCGCCCGCGTCGCCAGTTCGCTCGCGCTCGCGTCGAATTGCCCTTGGTTGAGCCGCAGCTGGGCCGAGAGATTTTCTAATCTCTGCATCTCGGGGGAACTCATCTGCACCTCCTGCCGCACTCGCTCGTTCAGATCGGCGAGGTTTTCGCGCAGTTCCTGTTGGACCGCGCGCGCGATTTCCGCCCGCTCAATCCTGCTATCTATACTACGTACCGCCTCGCCGATTTGTTCCAAGGGAACTTCCAGGGAAACGCTGCCGTGCAAGCACCCCTGTTCGTCAGCCGAATCGGGCGCAGCAGGTGTTGTGAGAGTGGGAGTAGAAGCGGAAGGTGCGACCGGAGCAGGCGTCTTCGTGGTTTGTTGTGGGGTGCCTGCGGTGGTCTGACCGGGCAAGGCTCCCGGAGTCATCCCCATCGTCACCAGCAGCAAGCCCCAGCCGACAAGGTTCAAGCGTTGAAAGTGCTTCATGCCATTCGTCCTCTCTTATGGGTGAATTACGCCCCGTCAGACGCCCGGCCGTTGCACCACCAGACGTATGCCGCCATTAATCGTTCGCACCGAAATTTGCCCGCCGCCGGTTCCCAGCTTGGCACGGAACGCGCGCGCCGCGGGCGTACTCGCTGCGGAAGTAACCGGCAATTCCGAATAAAAATCTCCATTCATCGCGAGCACTTTCAGATCCGCCCGCGCGCCCTCGGGGAGACCCAGCACCACCGAGCCGTTCACGGTCTCCAGATTCATCGGGCCGCCGGCCATCAACTGGCGCAACTCCAGCCGCAAATTTCCATTCGTGGTTTTCTCGCTGAATCGCCCGGAGCTGTCGAAAACTTCCACGTTGCCGTTCACGGACCGCAACTCCCCGCCGCCCTCGATTCCGCGCACGGTTACGCTGCCGTTCACCGTCTCGATGCTGCCCAGCAGCACGCGATAAGGCACATGCACGTGGTATTCCACCGCAACTTCTGCGCCTTCGCCTTGCGGGTAGCGCGTGTGCACCGCCACTTGTCCCGGATGGCTGTCGTCCACTTCGATCTTCACCTGCGACAGGTCGCGCGAATCGCTGCGCGCGGCGGTCTTCACCGCGCTCACCTCCACTTCGTCGCGGCTCCAGCCCTCCACCTGCACGGATCCGTTCACATTTTCCAGCGCGAAGCTTCCGCCCGCGGCCAATGGATAGATGTGATGAAAATTCTCGTCGGCCGCCGAAGCGGGAAATACCAGAGCGGCAATCCCCGCCAGCAGCAACAGCGCGCGAAGTATGGTTCCCGCAATGCGCAACCGACCGTCCCAGGATTTACCTGCGGAAGTTTTACCTTCAGTCTGCGTTTGCACGGTACGCCCCCTTCGAGTGAAACACCCTCGTTCACCAGAACCCTCGGCCGCTTCTAGTTGGCCGGATTTCGGTCGTCGCCTGAACGCCACCGCTTCCCTCAACGAAGCGCAGCGCCGCGGTTCCCCGCCTACGGCGAGTTCGCGATCATCTGCTGCGATTGCTGCTGCAGCATGCGCAATTGCAATTGCAATTTCTGCTGCAACTGCTCCATCTGCTGCTTGTACAACTGAACTTGTTTGTTCGCATCGCTCACCATCACGTGAATATTGCCTGCCACCGTGCGCAGCCGGATCACTTCGCCGCCGCCGTTCAGCGCCCCCTCGGTACGAATCCATTCATCTCCGTTCGCCGCGGCCTCCCGGCTGATTTTCACCGGGAACGCCGGATCGAAAATCACATGATGCTCATCCCCGGATTGCACCTGCGCGTCAATCGTCACCGGCAGTTGCCTCGGTATGTACACCACGATGTCGCCTTCGCCCGATTGCAACTCGCATTGCCCGGGCATTTTCCCCGGAGTGACGAACCACGCCGTGATCGCTCCCGCTCCCGTGGACGCTTTCACCGGGCTGTCCACTTCCGTCAGATAAATGCTCCCGCCGCTGGTTTCCAAATTCGTCGGCCCGGAAACGCGCACGACGCGAATTCCTCCGCCGCCCGTCTTTGCCTGCACCAGCCCCGCGGTCTCACCTACGTCGATTTGTCCGCCGTTCGTCTCTGCCACCAGCTGGCTGCCCGAATGTTCCACGGAAACATTTCCGCCGCCGGTGGAAACATGCGCCACGCCTTCGACCGCAGCCACGCGGATGTGCCCGCCGTCCGTGTGCAAGATCGCGTTCCCCGCAATCGTGCCGGTAGTGATGTGTCCGCCGCCGGTACTGGCTGCGAGCGCGCCCGCCACATTCTTCACCGTGATATGTCCGCCTTCGGTGGAAAGGTGCGCTGCACCACCCACATTGCCCATCACAATATTTCCGCCGGAAGTCGCGAGCGTCGCCGCGCCGATGATTTCCTCGGTCTCAATGTTTCCACCGCCCGTCAGCACGTCCAGATTAAAATTCCTCGGAACATTCACTTCCACCGTCACCCACAAGCGCCCGCTGGCATGGCGGACCAGGCTTTGCCCGCGGAAATACACACCCTCGGTTGTCGTATTGGCCGTGACGATGAAATTTTTCAGGAGTTGCTTGGCGTCTTTTTGCGAGGCGTCCGCTTCGAGGTGTACTTTGTAATCGATCTTTCCCGAATTCTGCGTCTTGATGATGATGTTGCCCAAATCGGTGACCAGGTGCAGCCGCTGCCCGTCGCGCGCCGCGACGCTGCCCGTCAATTCCGCGCTAACCCGCGGCCCCGCGTGATTCTGCCGTTCGGTTTTCGCTTTCTCCACTCCATCCGCTGCAGCCGAAGCGGGAATCAGAAACGTAATCGCAAGGAAAGCCGTACCAATCCCTGCCGCCAAAATCCCGGCAGGCACACCAATCCGCGCCGCGATCTTCTGCCGAATTCGCGGAGTGTACGACGCTCTAATCATGTTTAGAATTTCTGCCGCGGGCCCAGATCGCGTATCACTTCCGCGCTCTGCAGCCGGATGTAAGTGCTGGGGTCTTTGGCCATCCGTTCACGAAGTACCGCGAGCAGATGATCGTCGGCGTCCACTTGGCCTTTGGCGGCCATGTCGCGCAGCGCGTTGATCGCTTCCACGCGGACGCCAGGATTCTGATCGTCCACGAGTGCATCGAGAAGAGTTTGACGAATGATGTCCTGCGGCTCGGCGCCATTCAACGCTTCCAGCGCTTTCAGCCGTACCGCCGCGTTGTGATCGGTGTGTACCGCCTGGCAGAGCGCCGAGCGCACGTCCGGATCATTATTCCGCGTGCGCAGCAAATCCACCGCATCCAACCGTACATCCGCATCGAAGCGCTGATTATTGTGCAGGATGTACATCAGCGTTTGTTTTACGTCGTCGTCATTCACCGTGCCGCGCACCGTGTAGGGCTGCCGCGCGTTCAATTGCAGTTGCACTTGCGGCGGCTGGTTGTCTTCAGCGGGAAATACGTTGATGCCTGCGACGCTTGCAGTGCGCATGTCGAGAGAACTAAGCCCTGCGGAAGGAGAACTTGGGGAAATCGCGTCCGCACTCTGCATGCCCGGCACAGCTTCAGCAGGGTTATTCGAAGCAACCGAAGAATTCGTGCCACCCTTACCGGCAGAATTGCGCAACAGACGCGGCCCCAGCATTCCCACCGAAAATCCGATCAGCACCAGCAGCGCCGCGCTCCACGCCGGCTGCGGCGAAATCCAGCTGGAAGGCAGCAGCGCGCCAATTGTCCGGCGCAGCCAGCCCCGCTCTTCCTGTTGATCCAGACTGTCTTCCAATCCCGCCCGGCAACTTGCGAGCAGCGCCGCATCCGGCTCGGTGTGCCGCCTAGCCAGCAGCGCCAGCATTTCCTGCTCCTGCGCCAACGCCAGATTGCATCCGGGGCAATGCTGCAGGTGCTCGTGCACATCCGCGATTTCCGAAGCGTCCAGTTCTCCGGCCGCAAAGAGCACCAGCCGCGGCTCGAATTCCTCGCACGCCGGGCTTTTCGTCTCTTCCATTCCTGCTTCCCGCATTCTTTCCGACCTCGCTGAGCTGATTGCGTCTAACGCATGCCTCCCAGGCTCGCGCGCAATTTTCGCGTCGCCCGGAACAGCGAATTCTTTACTGTCTCTTCAGACGTGCCTAGCATGTCCCCGATAGCACGCAATTTCAACCCTTGATAATGTTTCATCTCGAAGACCATGCGTTCGCGCGGCGAAAGCCTATTCAACGCGCAGGCAATCTGCTCTCCGAGTTCCTGCCCCAACAAATTTCTTTCCGGATTCGCAGCCGCTCGCTGTTCTGGCTGCCGGTCGAAGAAATCTCTGGTGCCGCCTTCGGCATCTTCCGGCACAGGCGCCTGATCTTCGCGGCGGCTGGTGCGGCGGCGCAAGTGATCAAGCGCCACGTTCGTCACGATCCGGTATAGCCAGGTATAAAAACTGCACTCGAACCGGAAACGGTGCAGGTTCTTGTACACGCGCAGGAAACTTTCCTGATAAATGTCGCGCGCGTCCTCAGGACGGTGCACCAGATTCAGCGCCAAGCGCAAAACCTCACGGTCGAAACGTCGTACCAATGCCTCGAACGCCAGACGGTCGCCCGCCTGCGCTTTGCGGACGAGCGCTTGCTCTTCCGCAACCTTCACCGCCGCTGCCTGGCGCGCCTCGATGTCGAGCGCGACGCTCATCCCCATGGTGTTTATCGCCCGCCTGGTAACGTCCTGGTCCGCGCCACTCGAACCTGGAGCGTGGATCCCGTCAGTCCCGGTGTCAGCCCTGCCTGCCGGTACCGTGAAGATAGACGGCGCCTGTGGCCGTTGGTGAGCATCACCGGACGTCGTTTTCCCACTATCGGACAGCTGCTCCAAGATGCACCTTCTCGCTGAGATGCGCTACCTATCTAAAACGTTGCAAGAGAGCGGTTTACACACGACCGACGTGCGCTGTCATAGCTCCCCCGCCCGCTCATATCTCAACATTTCCACAGACTGCACGGGGCTAGCCACTTCAGGAAACCCGCAGCCACAAACTTAGCGGCTAGTGGGTCCCCAACTCTTAATACGTTCCAGATCCCTGCCAGAGTTCAATGTTTTTCCCTCTTGGCTCCGTGTGTTAACCACCGCGCCTTCCCGCCCGATACGCAACCGAACCTAGGCAACCGCAACCGATGATATAAACGTGGTGCTGCCGCCAGCGCAGAACAAGCACACGATCTGATGCCCATCTCCCTCACCAACTCGGTCAAATACCTCCACGGCGTAGGCCCGCAGCGGGCCGCCACGCTCGAAGCTCGCGGCATCATCACCGTCGGCGACCTGCTCAGCTATCTCCCCTTCCGCTACGAAGACCGCCTCCGCTTCACTCCCATCTCTGCGATAATCCCCGGCCAAGTGCAAACAATTTTCGCCGAGGTGACAGGCGGCGGAGGCGCCACCGTCCGCTTCCAACGCAGCCGAGGCTCGATTTTTCACGTCGCGGTGCGCGATGCTTCCGGCACGGTGTACGTCCGTTTCTTCCACGGCGGCTACCTGGAAGGAAAATTGAAGGACGGCCAAAAGCTCGTCCTGCACGGGAAAGTGGACGAGGACCGCTATCGCCCCGGCCGTCTGGAAATGGTCAACCCGCAGATGGAATTGGTCGGAGCCACCGAAGGCGGCGCCGCCGATTCCACCGAGGTCGGCCGCATCGTCCCCATCTACGAAGCGATCGGCGCGATCAGCTCCCGCATGTTGCGCCGCATCATCTATAGTGTCCTCGCGAATTTTGACGGCAACATTCCCGAACCGCTTCCACCGCAAATTCTCGAGCGCTATCGCTTCCCCGCGCGCCGCGAAGCGCTGCTCTACGCGCATTTTCCGCCGCAGGACCAGAGCATCGAACTGCTCAACAACTACCGCAGCCCCGCGCAAATCCGCCTGATCTTCGAGGAATTTTTCTACTATCAACTCGCGCTGGCCCTGCGCCGCCTGCGCGACCACGCTCGCCGCGGCATCGCCATGCGTGTGCGCGAAGAAAAAGTTCGCGCGGCCGTGAAACGCATTCTGCCCTTCAAGCCCACCACCGCACAAAAGCGCGTGCTCGCCGAAATCGCCGCCGACCTCGAGAAGCCCCTCCCCATGAACCGCCTGCTCGAAGGCGACGTTGGCAGCGGCAAGACGATCGTCGCATTCGAAGCCGCCACCATCGTCATCGAGAACGGCTACCAAGTTGCGCTGATGGCCCCCACCGAAATTCTCGCCGCGCAACATTATCTTTCCGCGCGCCGCATCTTCCAGGCCGCCGGCTATGGCGTGGAACTGATGGTCAGCGGCCGCAAACGCTCGACCAAAGACGAAGCCCTCGCGCGCGTGGAAAGCGGCGCAGCGCAAATCGTAGTCGGCACTCATGCGCTGATCGAAAATCCCGTAGCCTTCAAAAAACTCGGCCTGGTCATCGTGGACGAACAGCATCGCTTCGGCGTCCTGCAGCGCAAACGCCTGATGGACAAAGGCGTCTCCCCGCACGTGCTGGTGATGACCGCCACGCCCATCCCGCGCACACTGGCGCTCACGCTCTACGGCGACCTGGAAATTTCCGTGATTGACGAAATGCCCCCCGGACGCACGCCCATCGAAACTTTGTGGAAAGAAGAAAGTCAGCTCTCGGCTGTCTGGGAAACTGTCCGGCGCGAAATCGCCGCCGGACGCCAAGCCTACGTCGTCTATCCGGTAATCGAAGAATCCAAACAAGAATTGAAAGCCGCCACCGCCGAATACGAGCGCCTGGCGAAACACGTCTTCGCGCAACTGCGCATCGGCCTGCTGCACGGCCGCCTGAAGAACGATGAAAAAGATTCCGTGATGGACGAATTCCGCCGCAACGAAATCCAGATCCTCGTCGCCACCACCGTCATCGAAGTCGGCGTGGACGTGCCCAACGCCACTCTGATGGTCATCGAGCACGCCGATCGCTTCGGCCTTGCGCAACTGCACCAGCTGCGCGGCCGCATCGGGCGCGGCTCCGAAAAATCGCGCTGCATCCTCGTCGCGCGCAAGAATATTACCGGCGAAGCTCGCGCGCGCATTGAAACCATGGTCGCCACTGCTAACGGATTCGAAATCGCCGAGCAGGATTTGAAGCAGCGTGGCCCCGGAGAATTTTTTGGCACGCGCCAGCACGGCGACGCCGCGTTTTCCGTAGCCCAGCCGCTGCGCGACCACGAAATCCTGGAGCTCGCGCGCCGGGAAGCCTTCGCGCTAGCCGAAATTCCCCAGCGCGCCGCCGAAATCATCGCGCGCCTGGAATCGGTCAGCCCCAACTGGCGCCAACGCTATCAATTGGCTTCCGTAGGTTAGTGGTGGAATAGAAACCATGCGCGTCATCGCTGGAAAATATCGCAGCCGTCTTCTAAAAGGTCCCGGAGCGCTGCGCTTGCGCCCCACCAGCGATCGCCTGCGCGAAACCCTCTTCAACGTCCTCGGCCCCTCGCTCGAAGACTCCCTCTTCGTGGACCTGTTCGCCGGAACCGGCGCCGTAGGCATCGAGGCCATCAGCCGCGGCGCGCGCGAAACCATCCTTGTGGAATCGAATGCCAAAGCCACGCGCCTGATCCGTGAAAATCTCAAATCCCTCGACGTCCTCTCCGGCGCCGAACTGATCGAAGCCTCGGCCCTCGGCGGCCTGGAAAAAATGGCGGCTCGCCGCCTGCTCGCCGATTTCATCTTCCTCGATCCACCCTACGAAAAAACCGCCGACTATCTCGAAGTCCTCGAATTTCTCGACGCCTCGCACCTGGTCGCCCCGCGCGGCATCGTCATCGTCGAACACCATCGGAAAACGGAATTGCCCGAATTCCTCACGCGCCTGGAATGCGCTCGCCAGATCGAACAAGGCGACGCCATTCTTTCTTTCTACACCCTGGCAGCCGCGGCCTAGCGCAGCTGCATCCAACCGCTCTGGGCCGATTCCTGTATAATCGCCCGGCTTATGCAACCTGCGATGCAACGTTACCCGGAGCCTCCGGGCCCAACCGAGCCACCCGACGCGGCCGAGATCGCTCTCCCGCCGGACGTCGAGCTGTCTTCGCACTCGCGATTGCCGCGACTCGATCTCGGCGTGGACTGGGGCTCGCCCTGGCACGACTTCCGTACCAGCGTGCGCGATTTTTTTCGCGGCCCGCGCGCGCCGCAGGATTCCGAGCTGCCTCCCGACTCGGCTCTGCGCGTCGAATGGATCGAAGGAAAACTTCCCGGCCGCGCGTTCACCGCGTCCGCGCTGTGGCACGTGGCCATCGTCGGAGTGCTGCTACTCCCGATCTGGCATTTTCTCGCGAGCGATCCTCCCAATCTCGCGCCGGTGCGCATCGAACTCACTTGGGCGAATCCCGCGCAGGATTTGCCGCCGATCTCGCTGCCGGGGCACGATCCCAAACCCAGCCCCAAGGGCAATCCCGCGAAGCCGCTTCCGCAAAAAGGCGCGGACGCATTTCATCCGCGACAAACAATCCTCTCGCAGCCGGCCGTCGTCACGCACCCGCGACAAACTCTAATTCAGCCGGACGCGCCGCCAACTCCGCCAAAGATCGAAGTTCCGCTGCCGAGTATCGTCGAGTGGGCCGCTCCCAAGATGCCGGCCAGGCCTCGGCTGCGCGTCGCGTCCACAGCCGCCGCTCCGCAAGTGCAACATCACGCCGTAACTGATCTCGCCGCGCCCGAACTCGTGAACCAGGAAAAAACTCCTGGCCCGCTGGATATCGCCGCTTCGCCCACCATCAATCAGCAGCCGCGCATGCCGGTCGAACCGATGTCCAAAGCTATTGCCGCCAGGCGCACAGCGCAAGCCGAAACAGGCGCGGCGCCCGAAATCGGCGCAGCAAATTCAGGCGGCGACGACAGCTTGCATCGCGTGATCGCGCTTTCCGCCGCGCCTGCTCCTCCCGCTCCGGAAGTCAGCGTGCCGCAAGGAAATCTCGCCGCGCGCATCGCGATTTCTCCGGAAGGAAAACAGCCGGGCGCGCCCGGGGGCGCTGAGAATGGTTCGGCAGGAAACGGCGGTTCAGGCGGCAACTCTTCGAGCGGCGGCGACCGGGGCACCAACACGGCATCGGGCGCCGGCTCCCTTCCCGCGGCAGTAAGCATCAGCGGCGGCAACTCGCACGCCGGCAACGGCGGCGTCGCGCCCGCCGGCCGTGCCGTAACAAAATTAAATTTGAAACCTATGCCCGCGCTGGATTCGCCGCCGTCGGCTCATCACGGCCCCGCAGTGATTGGCGCGATTGATCCCAAGCTGCCGCCCGAAGTGATCCTCTCCGGCAAGGAAATTTACACGCTGCACATTGACATGCCCAATCTCACCAGCGTCACCGGCAACTGGGTCATGAATTTCGCGCAACTTGATGAGGGCAATCCGCCATACAGTAAGCCGACAGGCAAGCTGTCCGGTCCGTCTCTGGTGAGTAAAGTAGATCCGAAATATCCGCAGGTGCAGATCAAAGAACACGTGGACGGCGAGGTAGTCCTCTACGCCATCATTCGCAAAGACGGCTCGGTGGATAGCATTCAACTGGTCCACGGAATTGATCCGCAGCTAGACAAAAATTCCATGGAAGCCTTGGCTCGATGGGTGTTCCGCCCGGCCTCGCGCGAAGGCCAACCAGTAGAACTAGAAGCAGTCGTTCACATTCCCTTCAAGTTCCGCCGCCCCGAATAACGCGAAATTTACTGCGACGCCCCAGCTGGCCGCACTTGCTCGTGCCTGGCGGCCTTATCCTCCAGCAGCTTCACCATCGCGTACAAAGCAAAATTGCTCGGCGTCGGCACCCCCAACTCCGCGCCGCGACGCACGATGTATCCATTCAACGATTCAATCTCCGTGCGTTTCCCGCGCGCCAAATCCTGCGCCGTCGAGGAAAGCGCGTCACCAAACTTCGCCAGGTTTTCCAACCATTGCTCCGTAAAACCTGCTTCCGGCATGCGCACGCCCGCAGCCCGCCCCACCGCGATACTCTCCTCGACCACCCGGCTCATCAGCTCGCGCGACACGTCATCGCGCGCGATTTCCCCATAACTGGCTTCTGCGATCGCGGACACCGCGTTCGCCCCGCAGTTCGTGATGAACTTCAGCCACATATCCGCCAGAATGTCCTGCGAAATCCGACACGGCACTTCTGCCGACGCAAATAAAGACGCGATCTGTTCCGTGCGCGGCGGATGCAATTCCGCGCTGGCGCTTCGCCCAGCGAATTCACCCACGACTAGGTCTCCGCGGCCGGAATGTTTCACGTGCCCCGGCTCGGGCATGGCCACCGCGACGTACACCACCGCGGGCAGCGCATCAACCCCCGAGGCCGCGCGAATCCGCTCCACATTGTCCACGCCGTTCTGCAAGCTCACCACAATCGCATCCGCGGAGAGATACGGCGCAATCGCGCGCGCCGTTGCTTCGTTGTCCTGACCTTTCACGCAGAAAAGCACCACGTTCGCACCGCGCACCGCGGACGGCTCGGTCGAAGCCTCTACCGCCGCCCGCTCTTGAAACGAAACCGTGTCCAGGAAAAGTTTGTTGCGGCGCACCGCTTCCACGTAGGCAGGCCTGGCAATCATCGTCACCGGCACGCCCGCGCGCGCCAGCATCCCGCCAAAATAGGATCCCACCGCCCCCGCGCCCATCACCGCCACGCGCTTCGTGGCTGGCGTCACCTTCGCCCCTGAAATTGTCGGCATGATCTCCTCCCTGCCCGTAGCGGAATTTCCCGGTCATTACCGTTGCGATGGATGATCTGCAAGGGCGAGGCTTCAGCCCCCCCGTGAAGCCACGCAAACAGGGGGCTTTAGCCCCTCGAGCCGCGCTTTCCGCTGATACTACATTGAAGAAATCAGATGCGAGGCAGGTTCACTTCGTCGCAAAATCAAAAATGTTCGCGCAAATCGCGAAAGCTCGTGAGGATCAGTAATTTCCCCGCGCCGCTCTCCAGCTCGGCATGCTCCAGATGCCATGTATCGGTATGCGGAATGAAGACGGCGTTCAGCCCCGTCTGCAGCGCCGGATTGATGTCGCTGCGCGGGCTGTTCCCCACCATCCAGCCGTGCGTTTTCACAATCTTGAATTGCTCCACCATGCGTTCGTAAACACTCACGTCTTTTTCCAGCACGATTTCAATCGCATCGAAATAAGGCTGCAATCCGGAGCGCTCCACTTTCGCGGCTTGCTCGGCCGGCTCGCCCTTGGTCAGCAATATCAACCGGTGATGCTTCGCCAGATAAGCCAGCGTCTCCGGCACGCCATCCAGAATGTGCGGCGGCGTGGCTTCCAGCTCAATTGCCATCCGCGCGATTTCCTGCATCAGCTCGCGGCGCGCCGCGTTCCCGGCCAGCTTCATGTACGTCTCTTCCAATGACCGGCGAAAACTCCGCACACCATAACCGTGCTGCCGTATGTTGCGCTTCTCGGTTTCGTTCAGGATGTGCCGGATATATTCGCGCGTGTAACCCAAATGCTCGAGCTGCTCGACGAAATGCTCGATGGTCTTCTCAAAGAAGATATTGTTTTCCCAAAGCGTATCGTCCGCATCAATCAGTAAAGTGTGTCGTGCCATCCGAAATTCTGCGCTCCAGTTTTCTAACGCTCTCCCCGAGGATCGGAGCTCGAGCCCATCGTGCAGGCCCAAGTTTTGACGTTGTAGCGGCCGCTTCGTCCGTTTATCGCGAATTCCTCACGACGCCGAAAGCTTCCGCGCCCCCACCGCCAGCCGGTCCAGGATCTCCCGCGCAATTTTCTGCGCCTCGCCAAATCGCGTCAAATAATCCTGGAATTCGCGGTTCAGATCCAGGGCATTCGTCGCGTCCAGCTTGGTCCGCAGAATCATGTCGCGCAGATGCACCGGATGCGGCAGAACCGCATCATCGCGCAATTCATCCAGCGCCACTTTCGGATCGTAGTGATACATGTGCCCTCCCGTTACGCCGGGCAAAAAACGATTCTACTCTCTTTTTTGGAGATAGCGTCAGGCGGAGGCGGGAAGAAATTCGTAGCGGTCGATGCGCGCCGCCACGCCGCGGCGCCCATCGAGCGGCTCCACGCGCAGCACCCGCGCGTAACAGCGTATGTGCACGTCGCCCGCAAGCGTGATTTGCTGGGGCAAGGTCAAAACAAATTCAATCGGCGTTCCCGCTTCCACGCGCGCCTCGATCATAAAATAAAGCCCGCGAAAGCTTACGTCGCGCGTTTCGCCCTGCCGTTCCAGGACGTCGTCTTCCTCGGAAAAGCGCACCTTCAGCGGCAGCATCATCGAAAAACGACGTGCGGCGCGGCGTTCCTTGGCGGTATCCATCAACCCTCTCGCGAGCATTTTCGGTTGCTTCAAGCTATCATCGCTTCCGGCCTCGCCGCAATGGCTTTTACGCGTGAGTAAATGGGCCGCGGCGAACGTTCCCGAAACTTTCGTGCCGCACGGGTACATCGCAAGCGGCCCGCGGAATTCCTCGGATTTCAACGTGGCGAAATTTGACCTGCCTCGCCGCTGCGGCTAGGATAGGCGCTCATGAATCTGGCCACCACGTTCCTGGAATTGCGCAAGCATCCTCGGGCCCAGCTGAAACTTCCGGCGCGTATCCGCTGGCGTGGCCCGCTGGGCATGCGTATGGAATACACCCATACGCTCGACGTTTCGCGCAACGGCCTCTGCGTGCAGCGCAACGAGCCCGGCGAATTGGGTTCGCGCGTCTGGGTTGTTTTTCCCTTCGACGCCGCTTCCGGACCTCCGCCCGAAACTCCAGCTCGAGTCGTGCGCGTCGAATCGGGCGCTGGCGCGGGATATCAAGTCGCGCTGCAGTTGGAGTTGCCGTCGCGAATCGCCTCCCGCCCTGCCGATCGCGAACGCCGCGTTTGCTCCAGGATTTCTTTCGCGCTTCCCATCTTCGTGCGCGCCCTCGATTTTCCTTGGCCCGAGGAATCCATGACGCAAAATATTTCGCGTACCGGAGCTCGCTTCGAATCCGCGCATATCTACTCCGCGGGCGACGCCGTCCTCGCCAAAATTCCCTGGGGCGACTGGGCGCGCGCCGGCGAAATCCCCGCTCGCATTGTGCGCGTCGAAAACTGCGCGACTCCCGCTGGCCCGGCTCCGCTCTCAAATCCCCTGGCCGGAATCAGCGCAATCCTGACCAGCGTAGCCGTGCACTGGAACACGCCCACGAAAGCCTGACTTTTGCGCGCGCAAGTCTCTCGTGAATGGAATTGGCCTGCGATCGAGTAAAAAAAGACCCCGTATCTCGCTGTCTTTACCGCAACAGAGACACGAACAGTCAATCCTGTCTTGCGCGGTGCTTGGCAGTGCGAGTAAACTTCCCATCTGCCGCGACGAAAATCAAAAAGAGATGCTGCTGCGCGGAAAATGGCGACTCTCCTGATTGGACATATGGAAAAGACGATGTCGCCTTCGCAAGCGAAGGTGATGCTTGGCGACCTCAAGGCTTTTTCCCAAAAGCCTCGTCGATTATCCCCTCGCGGAAAGCCTTCAGGGGCCGGGATGAGCGCGGATTCTCGTCCTTTATGCCGTGTTCGCGCAAGAGCTACATAAATTCCCGCTCGTCTTTGAAATCCATAATGCGTTGCAAATTTCGCTCTAGGGCGCTTCGTTCAGCTTCGGTATGTCGGTACTTGTCAACCATCAGAAATCCTTCGTCGCTGCATTTTAGCGGCCAAGCAAGCGGATAGCAGCAGTTTTCTTCCTCTTGTAGCCGAGATCTACCGCGCCTTTGCGTCGTGTTCGGTCTTCGCTACACTTGTAAGTCCATCATTTATGGCCGACACATTCCATCGTAATTTTTTCCTCGCAGGCCCCGCCGGGCGCCTCGAAGCTCTGCTCTGGACCGTGCCCGCTGCGAATCCACCACTGGTCGCCGTGCTATGTCACCCGCATCCGCTTTTCGGCGGCACCATGCACAACAAAGTCGTGTACCAAGCGGCGAAAGCGCTGCACCTGCGCGGCATCCCGGTACTGCGCTTCAATTTCCGCGGGGCGGGACAGAGCGAGGGAGTCCACGATCGCGGCAGAGGCGAACAAGATGACGTGCGCACCGCCCTCGATTATCTTGCGACGGAATTTCCGCACCGGCCAATCCTGCTCGCTGGCTTTAGTTTCGGTTCGCTCGTGGGATTGCGTGTGGGTTGCGCAGACCGGCGCGTCTCGGACTTGATCGGGCTGGGAATTCCCGTGGACAACTCAGATTTGACGTACCTGCGCGATTGCACGAAACCGAAACTCATTATCCAGGGCGGAAACGATCAATTCGGCTCGCGCGCGAATGTCGAAGCGCTCTGCGCCACGCTGCTCGAACCGAAGCGCCTCGTCATCATCGAAGGCGCCGACCATTTCTTTGCGGGCCAGCTGGAAAAAGTCCGCAGCGCGATTGACGCCTGGCTCGACGAACGCCATCCGCGCGGGCCCGCCGTTCACACGAAATCCTAATTTTTCGATTCGAATAATTTCAGGAATTGTTCGCGCGAAGCCGGCTCTACGCCCACCAGTTCCAGATTCGCTTTCACGTGCGGCACCTGGCTCATCCCCACCAGCGCCGTCGTCAGTCCCGGCACCGAGCGCGCGAATTGCAGCGCCAGCGTGGCGTTATCTTTCAAGCCCAGCGCCGAATTTACGAACGACGGCAAATTCTTCGTCAATTGTCCCTGCAGCAGCGCCGCGCTCGTCACCAGCGCTATTCCCGCATCACGCGCCGCCTGCACCATCGGCATGGCACGCCCACCCACCATTTGATTCGGCCGCGTCAGCGCTTCCGGCATCGCCAGATTGAACGGCAACTGCACGAATCGGAAGTGGTGATCGTCGCCGGCCACGTCCTTCGCGATCTTCACCATTTCCGGCAGTGATAGAAATCCCCCGGCCTTGGGATCTTCGCGAAACGAATTCCACGTGGCCATGCCGTACGCGCGGATTTTTTTCGTCACGATGGCCGACTCCAGAAACAAGAATGCCTCGCGAATCCGCCGCCGGAATTCCTGCGGCGGCACTTCGCTCAATTGCGTTTCCGGATTGTGCAGGTAGAAGACGTCAATCGTGTCCAGCCCCAAATTCTGCCGGCTGCGTTCCAACTGATGCGCCAGGTAATCCGGCGCCATGCAGTGGCATCCAGCGGCAATATCTTCCACGCGAAAAATTCCGCGCTCCAGAAATTCCTGCGCAAAATAGGTGTTCGGATCGGCGGGCATCTCTCCATCGGGCGTCAGAAATCCCGCCTTGGTGCAAATCATGATTTCATCGCGCCCGTAGCCCTTATCGAAAAGTTCGCGCAACGCGGCGCCCACCGCGCGCTCGCTGCGCTGAAACCGGTAATTGATGGCCGAATCCACCACATTGATCCCGCCCTGCACCGCCGCGACGACCGCATCCACATACGCGCCATCCGTCGCGTCGTCGGCTTCACCCAGATACGTCCCGATGCCGATCGAAGACAGCACCAGCCCACCGCGAATCTCGCGAAAATGTCCCGGCGCCGCGCGCCCCTGAAAGCGCGCCGCGTAACGCAGAGTCCCCTCCGCCGTCGCCGACCCGGCCTTGCGTTCGCGATTGAATGATGCCGCTGATGACATCAGTTCCCTCTGCGCAGCAGGAATTCGCAGTGCCGCGCAGTATAGCAGAAGCGCTCCGCCGCAGTTCGCAACCGCCGCCTCGGAAAAATCGACGCGCAGGTCGTGAGACGAAAAATCATTTCTGCACGATCTCGCTCACCGGCACTCCTTGCGCGATCAGCAGCTCGCGCGCCTGCAGGCGCACCGCGGGCCAACGCCGCACAAACGCGATTCCTCCAGCGATCGCTCCCACTCCACCAAGCGCTACCGTCAATGGTGCGCCAATCGCGCCCGCCAGCGCGCCCGAGAGCAGCGAACCAATCGGCGCCATGCCCATGAACATCATGGTGTACATCGCCATGGCCCGCCCGCGCAATTCGTCCGGCACCATGGCTTGAATCAGCGTGTTCGAGCCGGACATCTCCAGCATCACCGCGTAGCCCACTGGAACCAGCAGTGCCACCGACAACCAGAATGATTTCGAGAAAGAGAAAAGGATCAACGAAACGCCGAATCCGACGGCCGAGAAACCCACGACGCGCCCTAGCCCGCGCAGGCTGCGGCGCACCGCTAAGGTGAGAGCGCCGAACAGCGCGCCAACTCCAGCCGCGCCCATCAAAATCCCCAGACCATGTGCGCCGCGATGCAGCACGCGATCCGCGAAAATCGGCATCAGCACGGAATAGGGCACGGCCACCAGACTGACCAGCCCAATCAAGAGGATCAGCGCGAGCATGGGCGCGGTGTGCCGCACGTAGCGGAACCCTTCGACGATATGCTCGAACGGGGACGAGCCTTTCGGCGCCGTGCGCAGCGGCCCCAGCTTCATCAGCAGCAATCCAATAATCACCGCGATATAACTCACGGCGTTGGCGAAAAAACACCAGCCCTCGCCGATCCGCGCCACCAGAATCCCCGCGACCGCCGGGCCAATGATCCGGGCCCCATTGAACATCGAAGAATTGAGCGCGATCGCGTTCATCAAATCTTCGCGCACCACCATTTCGATCAGAAATGATTGCCGCGCCGGCACGTCAAACGCGTTCACCACTCCCAGTAGCGCCGCCAGCACCACGATCTCCCACACTTTTATGACGTGCAGCAGCGTGAGCGCCGCCAGAATAAATGCCAGAATCAGCGAAGCGACTTGCGTGCCGATCACCACGCGATGACGGTTCAAGCGGTCCGCCGCCAATCCCCCGACTGGCGCAAATAAAAAAATGGGGATCTGTCCCGCGAAGCCTACCACGCCCAGCAGTAGTGACGAGCCCGTGATGCGGTACACCAGCCAAGCCTGCGCCACCGTCTGCATCCACGTGCCGATCAAAGAAATCATTTGTCCGCTGAAGAAAAGCTGGAAATTGCGGTGGCGCAGCGAACGCACCATGTCTCGAAAGCGCGAGCGAACTTCCGGGCCGACCGGAGATGAAGGCGTCGCTGTGTTCGCCGTTGCCATCACTATAATTGTACGACGCAATCTCCCGCCGGCCCGCCGCGATTCCACCGGCCGGCCTCTAAGCATCAGGCCATGGTGGCCACAACCTTCTTCCCAAACGCCTGCATTTACTGCTGCGGATGCGGCGCACTCTGCGCCTGGTGCGGGCCGGCCAGCAATCGGCTGCAAGCGCGCAACATGCGGCGATAGGGCCAGACCTTGTCGCGAAACAAAATCTCACCCTCGCGCGGCTTCGAATAAAACCATCGCGTCAACAGCGCCAGATGGTCGTGCAAATCCGGCGACGTCGCGCGCAAACCGTACCGCACGCGCAAATTTCTCTCGCTCACCACCGTTTCCGATTCTTCCTGGTCACGTTTCCGCGCGCGCCCGCTGGCCGCCGCTGCGCTTGCCACTTCGTTCCATCCCGGCTCCAGCGCGTCCTTCAAAATCGCTTCCACCGACCGCGGCTCGCTGGAAATTTCAGCGAAGCGCAAGAACAAAGGTTCCTCCAGCATCCCAGCGCGCACTGGAAACACCGCGATGGTCTGAGGTTCGGCGGAGCGCTGCAGAATCACCAGGTCCAGCTCTTCGATCCGGCGCGCCAGGTCCGGCATCCCACGCAGCACCGCCGTCACTTTATCCAGGCGCTTGTGCAGCGCCGCCGCCCGCTCGAAATCGAGCTGGTCGCTCGCGGCCGCACGTTCCTGCGCCAGTTGCTCGGCGAGCGCCACTCCGGTTGTTTCCAGCGATTCCAGCACGCGCCCAATCTCGACGTCGTATTCCTGTTGCGTGCATCCGGCAAAGCACGGCGCCAAGCACATTTTCATTTCCGAATACACGCAGCCGGGATAAGCGGGGTCGCGCCGGATCTTGATCTGGCAACGGCGCGTCTTGAAAAGGTCCAAAAAGCTTTCGCTGAATTCCTCCGCCGAGCGCCGCGAGCTGAACGGCCCGAAATAAAATCCTTCGTCGCCGCGAATGCGCCGCGTCACGTAACACCGCGGATAAGCATTGCGCAGATTCACCTTTAACATCGCGGGCGGCCGCAAACGCATCAGCTCGCGGTAGCGGCTGGAAAAATACAAGCGCGCATTCTGGTAGAAAGCCAGGTTCTGCTCGAATTTCGACCCCGTAACGCGATAGCGGATCCGCGTCGTCACCTCGCGCAAATTCAATTGCTTGGAAGCAACCTCCGTCGCGCCCAGCAGACGTTCCGCCGCACGCCGTATATCCGCCGTCCGCGCAAGATAAGGCTGCGCCCCCGCGCCTCGCGTCTCCAGCAGAAAAATTCCAGGGCGCGCGGGCATAGCCGCAAAGAAATCAGGGGCGAAGTCCGTGAAGAATTCCAGTCCACAATCAAGCTCAAGCATCCGTACGAGGATACACCGGGCGGAAATCCAGCGCGAAGCCTCTGTGCGCGCAAAGCGAAAAACGCAACTATGCTTTTTTTCGCGATTAGAGCGAATGCGCGTGTTTTGTTTTGAGCAACTGGGAGGAGGTTCTAATCTCTGGAATTTGCGATTAGAAAATTGGAAGGTGTGGGAGGAAGGCCAGCGGCTGGTGACTACTGCGTCGCCTCGCACCATGCGGTGGCCGCGATCGAACGGATTGTGTGTTTCGCACTCACCAAAGACAGGTTACCATATGGTTATCTATAAGTTAATCGCTGATCGCCTGCAGGTCATGCGTCCGTTTCCGGTAAGCGTTAATCAGGCGTTGGCTTGTTCACGTGGTGTCAGTGGGCCCGCTCTGACGCCAAATTTGTGTCAACGCAAAGTAGGAATGTCCGGGTTTTCGCAAGATAGAAATGTCCGCTTCCATGGTCTGCTCCAAGGGTGATCTGCAGGCACAGGGTATTGGGGTGTGATTTTGTTCTTGGGTTGCGCGGCTCTGTGCGCATGTCCGGGAGGCCGTAGGCCGGAAGGACGGGTGGTCGCTCGCGCCGGTTCTGGGCAGGAACGCAGGTGCAGATAGCGCCCCGCGGTAGCGCCACCAGTCGCTTCCATCCAACCGCCGTTCGCTCTCTACCGCTGCCCCACGCAGCCCTGCGCAAACTTCTTCCCGCACTACCCCCCAGCGCTTTCCCTCCCAACTGACCGTGTGCTCCTGAGCCACTCGGCGGGCCACCCGCACGCTCAAGATTTCTTCCAGGTGCTGTTCTGGCCCCAGGCTTAGCTGAGCATCGCCTGCCTTGCGCGCGGCTATGCTAAAACGCTGCTCCCCATCGCGAATAAAGCGCGTCTCCAGGAAATGATTCGCTGTCGCGATGCTGTCGATGCCCGCCAACCGCATCTCCTTCACCAGACGATCCTGCAGAGTTCGCAAG
>Ga0210403_10001591_pt1 | contig 21376 bp, 23 predicted proteins | sample IncBWC19MmetaG_FD_150863 | JGI IMG/M metagenome (GOLD analysis project Ga0210403, IMG submission 150863) | Forest soil microbial communities from Barre Woods Harvard Forest LTER site, Petersham, Massachusetts, United States - Inc-BW-C-19-M | ecosystem: Environmental > Terrestrial > Soil >... | reverse complement strand
GTTGGTGACGAAGACCTTGCTGCTGTCAGAAGAGGCATCAATGGAGACTGCTCCGGAGCCGACCGTCACCGTCCCCATCTCGCGCAGCCCCACCGCATCGATAACGCTGACCAGGTTTCCAGTACATCCGGCGAGCGAGGCCGGCAGGCTGATGTGATTGATTCCAGCGGCGCATCCGCCGCGCGCGACATAGGCCCGCGAACCATCGGCCAGTACGGTGAGCGAAGTGGGCAGCGGGCCGGGGCTCAGATTGATGGTCGCCAGCAGTGTCGGGAAAATTGAGTTTGCCGGGTCGAACACGTCAGCCTTGATTACCGAGATCGAATTGCTGCCGGAATTGTTGACATAGACCCGCTTGAGTTTGTTGTCATAAAAAGCAAAATTCGGCATAGAGCCGACTGTAATCGGCGGCGACGCCACCGGCATGTCAAGCACTGTGTCGATAACCGTCACTGTGCCGCTGCCCTGATTGACAACAAAAAGCAACCGTCCGTCGGTGCTGACCAGGCCCCAGATGGGGCTGGTATCCACGGGAATGACCGCGGCGGCCACGCTATTATCCTGGGCATTGATCACGGAAACATTATTGCTGCCGCGATTCACTACGTAAGCCTTATTGCTGGCGGCATTGCTGGCCACGGAAACCGGCTGCGAGCCCACCGTGACGTTTCCGGTAGCCACATTCTGGTTGCCAGGTATCACCGTGACATTATTTGAACCGTTGTTGGCCACATAGATATTTCCATTACTGCTGGCGGCCGCCGAAACTCCGGTGAGCGAACCGGAGGGCTGGGTGATGACATTGATGGCCGTGCTCTGGGGAAGCAAAGCAAGATAAGAAGTCACGGTCTGGTCACTGTTAATTGCCAGGGCGCGGTTGTTCGAGATCTTAGACAGAAACACCGGGTTCGTCCCCAAATTCACGACCCCAACGTTGGTGTCGCCGGAGACATCTATATGCGTGTCACTGCCAGGTCCACCACCGGGGTTCGTAGACAGAACCACAGCCTGCGCGAGTGAAGACGGGTCGCCGCTATTACCCGGCACAGAGACGATCGTAGGACGAAAGGTATTGCTGCAGCCTTCCACCAGAACCACAAGAACTGCAAAAAACAGGACCGCGCGAACGGCCCGAAAACCTGAAATCATTCCTTATTCCGCCTATTTAACGGTAGGGTCAAGTCGCTGGAACGTGAAGATCATTGTATAAGGTTACCTGCGCTTCACGCCAGGGGCGGACTTGCAAATCGAAGGCAGTCCACCGCAAAGTACGCCAAGGACGCAAAGGAAGATCAAAAGATTGAACCGCAGAGAGCGCGGAGATCGCAGGGAGCGCAGAGAAACCGAAAGCTTGGGTATCGTTCGGGCTTCCCTTCGCGCCCTTTGCGTACTTTGCGGTGGAATGCTTTTGGTTGCAGCCTTGTTGAGAGGAGACAACACAATTCGAGATTCCCGTGAACATCGACACAACAGAGCAGCGGACTTGGCGTCCCTGGGCGCAGGGGCACTGCTGTTGAGCATATTTCTTGGATTTCACGGCGTGGGCCGTAACTTTCCAGTGACCATCGCGATTACCGCGGCCTTTGCCATTGCTGGACGCATCGCGCGAGGGGTGAGCGCTTCGGGCATGCTGGCCGGGGCCGTCATCGCCTTCATCCTGGCCAGCCGTGACCTGCGCGCCTTTGCGGCGTTGCTGATCGTCTTTCTGCTGACACTGGCAGCCACCCGCATAGGGGGCCGGCGCAAACAGCAACTACAGGTATCCGAATCGCATTCCGGACGATCGGCCTCTCAGGTGATGGCCAATCTGAGCCTTGCTGGCCTGATTCTGGCCCTTCCAGACTTCCACTCCTGCTATCTACTGGCGCTGGCAGCCCTGGCCGAGGCGGCTGCGGATACCGTTTCCAGCGAGATCGGCTCCGCCTTTCCCGGCAAGACTGTGCTGATAACTACCTGGAAGAACGTCACGCCCGGAACCGATGGCGGCGTCAGCGCCGCCGGAACCCTGGCAGCGGTACTGGCAGCCGCGACCGTAGCCGGCGCTTCCCTCCTTCTAGGACTAGCCTCGGCCTCGCAGGCGGTCATGATCGCCGGCGCGGGTGTTTTCGGAATGCTGGCCGATTCCGTGCTGGGGGCAGCCCTGGAAAGACGCGGATACCTGAACAATGACCTGGTCAACCTTCTGGGCACCGCCTCTGCCGTGGGACTGGCGGCCCTCACGCTCATCTGATGGGCTCTTGGGGAATGCCGACACCTTGATCGTGCTCGACCGCTCGATCGACCGCATCCGGCAGTAACGTAATTCTTCGCACAGGTTAGCGCGCTTTCGATTGGAATAGAGAACGGCCAACCTTTCCGGCAACGAACCAACCACTTTCGCCTAAAGTGCCTCGACCAGCAGATCGTAGTAGTCGCCCCCACAAGCGTGTGCCAGCTTAACGGCGGCCTCTTCGATCTTCTCGTATGAGAGCAGCAAGTCGAATGACTCAATCGTTTTCAAGGGTGCGAAGAAAGGAACGCCGCTGAACGGCAGGAAGAAGAGCCGCAGAAGCCAGCGCTGCAATTGCCGCTGGACTACACCGGCGGCCATGCGATAGCTGGAACATGCGGCTTCCAGCTCCTCGGCGGCGGCCCGTACTTCCAGGTTTCCAGTTGTTCCTGTCCTTTTCGCCTCAGCGGCGCCCCAGTCCTGAAAGCTGGCTGCGTTGGTGGCCCTGCGTCCCAGCCACTCAAGGGCCAGGCGTATGCGCTTGATCTGCGCCCTTCGGAACCGCTTCCTGCCCAGGGCGTCGGCCAGCGCGGCTTCCTTGCCGGAATCGAACAGCTCCTCCAGATATCCGGGGTTGTCCGGGTGGAGAAAAGGCAGCACGTCATAAAAGGTGCGCTTGGAAACCCGGCTCGCAAACACGGCCAGGACCTGAAAAAAGAAGATGGCAACTAGCGTTCCAAAAATCCCGAGCAAGAGAATCATTTAAACCTTTCGCTAAATCTCTTCAAGAGTTCTGTCTCGCGCCGGATGGCTGCAGCCAATTCCCGCGGTGTGACTTTAGACAGCCAGTCAGGCTCGGGTTCCGGCCTCAAAAACGTATCCAGCCAAATGACGATCGCCAACATGTATGCCACAGGACCGGCGTATCTGGCGAGGGCCTCAAATCTTGTTCCGAATTCGGAACGGACCCAATAATAGGCCGTTGCCCCGAGTGCGGAAACCGCAAAGCCCAGGGAGATGCCCAACGGGGCAAAGCGCCAGCGCAGCCTGAACGTGTCAGCCAGAAAGATAAACAGGCTGACCAGGCACACCTGCATGAAATTTACCGCCAATCCAAAGAAGAGGACCAGTCGTATCAGGCGGCTTGCTCCGGCTGGAGGATCGTGGTAGGCCGCCCAGCCCGTGATGAGCAATGCCAGGACCACAACGATTGGGAAGAGCAGCTTGAACCATAACTCCACATAAAAGGCCATGAACACCCGGCGGAATATCTCATGGAGCGCCAGCAGCGCGAATACCGCATAAAGAGCCTCGGAGATCCAGAAAACGATAAAATACGTGCGGTAGTCATTCACGACTGCGAATCGCAGCACGAATACCAAGACGAAGCAAACAATATAGATAAAGAAAAACGGAAACGTTCGATGATCCTGTCTCTTGAGAATAATGGCTGCCAGCCAGACTCCGAGAACGGCGCCCATCAGCTGTAGAATTTTGTCAATGATAGCCATTTCTGTGAGTGGCCAGATTATCCCAGCCACTCACAGTTCACAACCTCAATAATTTTGAGGAATGCAAGGGTTGGGATAGCAGGTCGGAATTGGGAAGGTATCTGATAGTGGTGATAACGGGCCAAGTGGAGTACTCAGGCACAGGGCGAGCAGCACGATTTTGGTGATATTCTTCATTTTTTCTCCTCTTTGTTGACAGATTGGTTTGGCGGAAAACCCGCTGGCGCTACCTAGCCACTCACAAGCTCACAACCTCAAATGATTTTGAGGAATGCAAGGGTTGGGATAGCAGGTCGGAATCGGAGACGAATCTGGTAATGGTGAAAATGGGCTAAGTGGAACGCCCAGGCACAGGGTAAGCAGCATGATTTTGATGATGTTCTTCATTTTTTCTCCTCTTGTTGATAGATCGGTTTGCCGGACCCGCTGGCGCTAACCAGCCACTCACAGTTCACAACCTCACTTTTGCGGGCCGCATGGATTGGGATAACAAAGTGGGGGTGGGGTGCCGCCATCTGCCAATACAGGTGTGGAACCGCAGGCTGTGAACAGGAGGCTCGCTACGATGATACGAATTATGGTCTGCATCTTAATTTTCTCCTTTTTCGGGAAACTTGATTTCCGGGGTTTTGCAATGGAGTTGAATGAAGTGGGATTGGGTCTGCCCAAGGCTCGGCTCGAAGCCACAGATCAACCCAGCCACTCCACATCGGACAACTTACTTCTGGGGGCTACATGGATTGGGATAACAAAGCGGGGGCACACCGCCATCTGCCAATACCGGTGTGGAGCCGCAGGCTGTGAACAAGAGGCTCGATAGAATGATACGAATCATGGTTTTCACGTTGTTTCTCCTTTTCGGAAAACTTAACTTCCGGGGTTTGTATGGACTCGAGTGAAGTTGGGGCAGCCATCGCCATATGCCAATGCCGGGTTCGGAGCCACAGATCAACCCAGCCACCCCACATTGGGCAACTTACTTTTGCGGGCATGGCTTCGGATAACAAAGTGGGGGTGGGCCGCCCTCTGCCAAGGCTGGCTGGTAGCCACAGCTCACGAGCAACAGAGTGATGACGATGACTCTGGTGAGTTTCTTCATGCTTTTTCTCCCTTTAATGACGCATCGGCTTTCCGGGGCTCGCTCACCGAACAACGCAGGGCAGGCCCACAGAAGGGAGGATATGCCGGATTCCCGGTTGGGAAAGAACGAATTCGCACAGTGTTCTGTCTTTCCGAAAATCCCATTATTGCTTTTGTATTCAAATAGTTACGTAAATGAAAGGATAGAGCCTGGGCGTTGCAGCCGCACTTGCTGAGAGAATTCTAATGCCGAAAAGCATTTCTCGCTTGACGTTGTCCATGATGATGTGCCAGAATGAGCGAACGGCGATGGTCTACGATGTCGTAGACATGACCTGTCATAGCGAAGGGAGCCGGGGCAGGGCAATCATGATAAAAGCCGCCAAGGTTACCTGATCAATTTATGACCAACTGGAAGCGCGAGAGAAAAATCGGCAAAAAGCGCGACTCCTCCAACGTGGTGATCACCAAGTACACGGTGGATGAGCAGACTGCCAGGGAGATCAAGAAGGCGGGGCCGCTCTACGGGTCGCAAGGCCGGGCGTTGCAGATTGCAACCGAAATGCTGATCCGCATGGAAGAACCGCCGGCCGCGCAATCCCTTGCATCGCGGCCCACGGTGCGGGTAAGCATGAGGGTGCGCAAGCGGACGCACGTGCTGATCCATGATTTGGCAAAATCGAAATACAACGACGATCCCGGACAGGTGATCGCCGCGTGCGTCAAAGTCCTCAACATGAAGACCATCAAGCTGTAAGGTCCTCCTCGCCACACCCCAGGCAAACCAAAGCTGCCCGCGCGCCGCTTTCCTGAATGCGCAAACCTCTTCTTTCTACTGGGCCCGGGACTGCCGGTCAACGCCAGCCCACGTCCCCGGAACTTTGTCCTCAAAACGCCAAAGGGCCTTTCATGCCCAAGGATGTCCAAAATATTTAGTCCACGCCATAATAGACTTGCATTGATGTCTATGATGGTGTATACAATCATTCTCTTGGCGCGGTGCCGCGCAGAGAGAAACGGGAATCAGAGCGTTGGCCAGATCGAGAGAAAACGGAAAAGGCTGTTCCATTTGCGAAGGCCGCAAGACTGCGGGCACGACCGAAGTCTACGTCATCAACGACGGGCCTGACCGGCACTTCTTTGATGTGGCGTCCGGGCATTGCTGACGCGCGAGGAAAACAAGCGATTGGTCTTGTACGCGGTCGGCGAGTTGCAGAGTAGCGCCAGACCGGGACGAAAGGGGAAATAGAATTCCATGACTAAGGAAACCAGCCAAGGGAAAACGATCCAATCGTTACCCCTTTCCGATTTCGCCCTCACACAAGTGAACGTTCGGTCCGCGGCTGGACCTATCCTTGGCCGGGCGTCTGGCCCGCCCTTCCCCCATAGCGAGGCGCACCCATGACTCCCCTCGCATGGCTATTCGCCGGTAGCGCGGCAGCACACCTTGGAGAGCGATTGCTCAAAAGGCTGACCCGAATGACAGACCAGTACCCGGAAGATGTCTACATTTTTTTGCAGCCACTGAACTGGGACGACTTCGAAAGAGATGGCGCCTTCAATCGCGAGGAATTCGACAGGAATTACGGCGAGGATTGGCTGTGGTCCGGGCGTTTTGCAGAGCGCCAGCGCCGGATAGCGTTGCGTACCATGATCGTCTTACACCGGGAATACCTGGGACGGATGGACCACAACGTTGCGTTCGTAGAGTTGGCGGCCGCCAACGACTGGCGGGTCACCGGCGCGTGCCGTAAAAACCAAGCGGCGGACAGCCAACGGTGTTTAGAGTCGGTCGCAGCCATGGAGGAGGCAGCCACGGAGTTGGAGCGTGAAGCTGATCTGCCGGAGAACCATGCCCAGGCGGAAGGATTACGGCGTAACGCAGCTCAGATTCGGCTCGGCTCTAAAGATCTGCTCCGTGAAGACTCCGAACGCAAAGAAGGACGTGCGATGCACGACCAAGGAATCATCGAGACCCGCGGAGCGTCCCGGCGGTTTCGCGAGGCGGCCGAGTGGCAGGCTGAAGTGCTCGCGACGCTGGGTGAAATTCCGATCTGGCTGGTTGAAGAATGAGACATTACGGGAAACGGCGGGCCACACAAGCGGAACGTGCAATGGCGATAGTAACCGCGCGCATGAAAAGGGTCCTGGGTGCGCGGGTGCGCGAATTGCGCAAACAGCGAAACTGGTTGCAGCGCGATCTGGCAGCCGCCTGCGGGCTGGCCGCCAGCCAGGTGGGAAGGCTCGAGCGCGGCCAGAGCAATGCGACCACAACGACGCTTTTGAAGATCGCCGATAGATTCGACATCACGCTTACGGAACTTTTCAGAGGTGTCAAATGAATAGGTGCAAGCCGCTCCACCGTGGTCGCCGCCGCTAATCTGATTCGCCGCCGGTCCCCTTCTACTGGTGCTCGATCACGCCCTCACTAATCAAGCTCGGGTCGATTTCAATGAACAACAAGCGCCCATTGCTCACCGCAAAGATAACGAAATTCTGGGTGCCAACAGAACTCTGAAGCGTCATGGTACCTTGGCCATTGGCTGCGAGCACGTAGGTGCCGCTAACCGCGAGTCCCGAGGAAAGCAACCCGGCATTGTTCACATCCAGCGAGCCGCTGATGCGGCTGCCATCCAGGGTGAACGCCGAGAGTTGATCGACTTCCCCGCCAGAACTTACCCCGGTGAGGTTCCATCCGACGGCTCCTGCCACGGAGGTTCCGGAAAACGCGCCGGCCTGCTGGTTAAAGGCCGCGCCACTGGAGACCACGGTAACATCGACTTCCAGCATCTGCAGTCCGCCGGAGGAAGGATAGACGGCAAAATTGGCCGTACCCAAGCTGCTGTTCAGCGCCAGGGTGCCGCGTCCGTTGGAAGCGATGGAATAGCTGCCGGTCAGGGCCAGGTCCCGGGTCACGGCGCCGCCGTTGTTGATGTCTTCAACGCCGGAAGTGATATTGCCCGCGCCATCAGCGGCGACAATGCCGCCCGCCGCATAAGGGAACGAACCCCGCGCGCCGCCCAGGGTAAAGGCCACCGGTCCGGAAAGCGAGGCATTGGAAACGGCCCCTTGCTGGAGGAACGCGTCACCCGCCAGGACGGGGACCGTGTCGGTCTCCATCAATTTGAGATGGGTGGCATCGACGATGTAAAACACAAAATTGAGCGTCCCCAAAGAAGTGCTGAGCGTCATCGTGCCCCGGCCACTGGCCGCTCCCAGGGCATAGGAGCCGGAAAGACTGAGGTTGGTATTGACCGTACCGTTGTCGTTGAAATCCTGGACGCCGGTGGAGATGGCGCCGCCGCCGATTCCCGTAAAATCGCCGGCCGAAGCAAATGACCGTCCGCTGGCATCAACGCCTGAAATGTTGAACGCGAAATTATTCTGCAGGGTGCCGGCCGTGAATGCGGTTGCATCCTGGCGGTCGATGCTGCCACTGGCCGAGGCGCTATTGTCAAAGCGGATCACCAACGCACGCTGCGCGGTGATCATTACGAAGTCAATATGGAAGTTGCCTGCGGGCGTCCGGAGAAGGGCGAGTGCCTGTCCATTGGGGCGGACAGTGTAATTTCCTGTAACACTTTGGTTAGTAAACACTGCTGTCGCTGTATTTATATCCACCACGCCACCGGTGACCGTCCCGTTGCCGTCGGCTTGCACGCTTCCCGCCAGGGCGAAGAACCCTCCGCCATTATTTCCGGAGAATGCAATGGCATACGTCCCGCTGAATGTGGCATTGGCAAATGGGCCGACGGGCGGCGAGGCAAGCTTTGCGGAATTACCGCCGCAGCCGGCCAGCATGAAAGATACACAGACGACGGCAATCGGAGAAAAGTTGCTCAACCTTGACACTTCCACCCCGCAAGTTTCTGCCTCGGGATGCACCCCAGGCATGAATTCCAAATGATGAAGAAGATCTAACATCCTTAGAACCCTGCAGGCCGCAGGTTGTTGTATGGCAGACGTTGAACTATAGAATTCTTAACAAAAAGCAATTAGCAATTGGCAATTAGCCAGAAAGGAAATTGGTAATTGCCAAAATCGGGTAATCGGGGAATTGAACAGCGGCGGCGTCAAAAGACCCGGACGAACGGAGTGGAACGAAATTGCCCCATCCTTGCCAAGCTTGTCGGGTGTTAAATTACCCGATTACCAATTTTGGCAATTACCAATCTGCGGGCAAGGCTAATTGCTCTCACCGATACGTCGCCCGGCTCCTGAACTCTCTCAGCAGCAGTTCAAGAAACCGCTCATCGTCGGCGGGGCGGGCATCTGCCGTAATCGCCAGACGCACACTGACCATTTGGGCAATGCGCTGAGCATTCGCGATACGGACATTGCCAGGAATATCGAGGCGGCGCGCCAGGAAGGCTTCAATCAGTTCAGCTTCCTGCAAGGTGAGTTGGGCGGCCTGGGGCAAAGGGGCCTGGAAAGGCGGCGGATCACTAAAGAATACCTGGGATTCGATGCCGGAGGATTCGTGGACCACCAGGGTCCCGGCGACAAAATCACCCAGACGGCGATGCTTGGAGTTCAAGAACATGGTGACCACGCCTATACCGTAGATACCGGGAAGCCAATCGACAATCCTGACCAAGTTGCGCGCGATGGCCTCGAAGGCATGGATAGGCCTGCCGGAATCCTTGATAACGCGAATTCCCGCCCAGCGTTTACCCGGCGTCTGGCCTTTCCAGAAGATCTCAAAGAGGGCGTAATAACCCCAATAAATACAGAAGAAAATGAATGTGGTGAGAGCGTTGATCCAGATGCGGGAGTTGCCGCCGGCAAGCGATACACGCGCCGCAACGTACACGATGGCCAGAACGAAATAGATGCACCCCAGGATGAGTGAATCCAGAAAAACCGCCATAAAGCGGCTGCCGAGTCCGGCAAGAACAAATTCCAGATGCACCTGCTCGGGCGTCTCAATGGTAAGCTTATCCACGATGATCTCGACACACTGGCTGGAAAAGCGCCAAAGCCACTGGAACCGTCTGGAAACTCTGCTGAACCAGAGCAAGGACCAGGGACTGAATTCGCTGACCCGGCGGGAGTTGCAGGAGCTTGGATTGCTCTACCGCCAGGCGGCCGCCGATCTCTCCACGTTGCGTGAAGACCGCAGCGGAAAGTCGTATGAACGCTTTTTGAACCTTCTCCTCTCCCGTGCTCACAATACCATTTATTCGGGGCAAAAATCGAGTCCGTGGAGCATCCTGCACTTCTACCGTTTTACCTATCCGAAGATCTTCCGCCGTAATCTATCGCTGATCAATACGGCCGTCCTGCTATTTATAGCGGGCGCGCTGGCTGGAATCGCGCTGTCGGCAGCCAACCAGCAATTTATGCAGTCGCTTCTGGGGCCGCATATGATGGATTCCATCGACCACCACAAGATGTGGACCGACTCGGTGGTCAGCATCAAGCCTGCCGCCTCCAGCCAGATCATGACCAACAACTTGGCTGTGGCTTTCTTCGCCTTTGCTGCCGGGATTACCGCCGGCCTGGGTACCGTTTACATCCTGGTGTTCAACGGACTGCTCATTGGCGTCGTCGGCATGGCTTGCTGGTTTGGCGGGATGAGTGTTCCGCTCTGGAGCTTTGTTGCTCCCCACGGTGTGCTGGAGCTGCCGGCCATCTTCATTGCGGGCGCCGCCGGATTGCGGATTGCCCAGGGCATGCTCTTTCCCGGCTGGCTGCCCCGGCGTGACTCCCTGGCCAAGTCCGGTGGCGAAGCCGTGCGGCTGCTGATGGGCACTGTTCCGATGCTGGTGATCGCCGGCCTCATCGAGGGCTTCTTCTCCCCTTCACCCTACCCCCCGGCGCTCAAGTTCACGGTTGCGGGGGGCATTGGCGTGGTGTTCTTCGGTTATTTGATTTTCTGCGCGCGCGACGATTTGCATCCGGAGATCTTAGTACACTCAGGAGGCAGATATGTTTCCACAATCCAGAGCTCACACAAATGACTGGCTGGGCGGTTTATGACTTTACCACTAATGATTCTTGACTATTTGCGAGACCTAATAAATAATGCCAGCCGGCAACAGGAAGCTCCACTAGGAGACAAGGCATGTCTACCGAAAGCACTCCTCGCCCCGAAGGGCATTGGATTCGAGATACGGTCAGGCTCCACTGGCTTGGCATCCTCATAGGGATTCTAGGGATCGTGATAGGGATTGTAGGGATCGTGGTTGCCGTCGCTGTCACTGACCAAGACACTCAATATATTGCAGATTGGCCAAACCATCTAGATGACATCAGGAAACTCATCGACCGCTCTGAAAGGGGTGACGAGTTACTGATTCTGGTTGAGTCCATCGGCTATGCGCACTATTCGAATCCAAAAGATTACGATGAATATTTGTCCCAACTAATCTCCAAATCAGCGGCTCCCCTAGATCGTAGGATACCCGTCAAAGTTCTTTTCTTGCGCGAGGAGATATTCGTGAGCAATCTTCGTGTTCAATTTGAACAGTATCGCGATAAAAAAAACTTTAAAGATCTGCAACAGGATAAAACTTTCAAAACATATGTTGATCATTATATACAGAAAGGCTGGATAAAAGCTCCTGGACCTTCAAGCTACAAACAACTTATGGAGGATCTCTTCACAGTCTCAGACAAGTTCTGTGGACAACTCAAGAGTAACGGCGTCGAGATGTATGCTATCACCAGCCCTCAGCAGATAAGCACCACAGCCTCAGATGGTTCGCGCGCAGTTTTGCTTAGCGGTGAGCCGCTGTTTTTCTGGATGAGATTTAACGAACATAAGCAAAAGCGCAATGAAGTGATTTTTGCTTTCCCGAAATTCTCTTATGGAACTAAAGGACACGCATTCAAATCGCACGATCCCAAGCTCCTCGATGAGTTAAAGCAGCATTTTATTAATGAGTGGGATGCGAGCAAGAACAGTCCGAGCGCGCTGTCAATCAAGGGTAACCAATGTTATTTAAAGTCCGTTGACGAGCTAGTGGAGCTAGCGCAGCGGTGAGGGACTGGAAGGCTTCCAACTTGCGCGCCGAAGATGAAATTCGTCTTCTAGCTAACATCTAGAGGCGCCACAGCTCAGATCAGATTTCGTTCCTTAACCCGCAGATACTGGTTGACCAGGGCGGTGGTCAGGCGGTTGGGTGACACTTCCAGGGCCAGCGCGCCCCGGTTACGCACCCGGCCCATGAGCTTTTCCCGGCGCTGCACCAGTTCCTGGGCGGCGATGACCTCAAACATTTCCGTGGCATCCTTGGGATAGCGGCTGGCAAATTCCAGTAGGTCAAGTTGCGCGATCACTGTGAACAACAGCAGGTGCTTGGAAAGTATACGGGAAGCGCTTTCCACTACCTCGGGCGTCATGGAGGTATCGGCCAGATCGGTGACCCATATGATGAGGCTGCGCTGTTTCTGCAACTGCAGTAAGGCGGAAGCGGCGAGCAGGTGGTCGGCTTCCGCGGCTTCTTCGCACGCCGAGGCCAGAGCTTCGAGGACGGCGCGCATGTGGAAGGGGCCGCGACCCAGGCTGACGCGCTGCTGTATGCCGCGTCCGTACACCAGTACGCCGACGCGGTCACCGGAATACACAGCGATCTGGGCCAGCGAAAGCGCGGCATTCACGGCCAGATCGAGTTTGCTGAGCTCGCCTACGCGGGTGCGCAACAGGCGGCCGGCATCCATGACCAGCCAGACGGCCTGGCTGCGCTCCACCTGAAAGAGCTTGGTCACATGTTTGCCCCGGCGGGCGGTGGCCGTCCAGCAGATGCTGCGGAACTCATCGCCGGGTTGATACTCGCGCAAGCTTTCGAATTCCCTGCCCACACCTCGCTGGCGAATGAGTCTTTTTTCGAGCTCGATCTGGCGCGCGCGCGCCAGGTAGATATTGTGACGCCGTGCTTCTTCCAGATCGGGAAACACACGGACAGTCTGGGCAAGATCGGCGAGCGCCCAGCGCTCGGCAAAGCGGGCGCCGCTGCGGTAACGGACCCAGGCTGATCCCAGCGCAATATCGCCGCGTTCCAGCGGCCGTAGCTGGTAGCTGGCGGCCACGGCGGCGCCGCCGGCAACTTTGATTTCCACGGCCGGCGCCTCGGCCCGCAGCGACCGGTGAACATCATCGATAATGCTGCACTCTACATAGGCGCGGCTGGAGTTTCGCATTTCCAGCGACACTTTGACGTTGTTGCTGAGCGAGGGAGGCCCGTGCCATTCGCGTTGTAACTCCAGCAGGCCAGGATCGGGCAAGCGCAACAGATCGGCGGCAAAGGCCAGCAGGGCGCACAGGTCCCAGCCGGCCATCACGAGAAGAAAGCGGCGGTCCCAGAACGCCGGCAGCGCCCACAAAACGCCCAACAGCGTGATCAGGAAGAAACGCGGGCCAAAAGCGGCGCCCCATCGCCCGGCGGGGCGAAGGCGAGCGGTCACCGGCGCCGGAACCAGTGAGGCCGAGCGCATTACTTGGGGACCTCGACCGAACCAATGAGTTCGGCGAGAGCGCGGTCGCTGTCGAGGCCTTCCAGCTCGGCTTCGGGTTTCATGACCACGCGGTGCCGCAGCACGGGCAGGGCCGCGCTCTTCACGTCATCGGGTATGAGGTAGTCGCGCTCTTCCAGGGCGGCCGCGGCCTTGGCCACCATCATCAGGCTGATGGCCGCGCGTGGACTCGCGCCCATGGCCAGCGCCGGCCAGTCGCGCGTGCGGCGCACGATATCCACCAGATAGCGGAACAACGCCGGCTCAACTTTTGTATTCCGTACTTCGACGCGGGCCTGGGCCAGATCTTCCACCGGTATCGGGACGATCTGGACTGCTTCCAGATGATGAGCATCGAAGCCCTGGTGATGGTTCTGCAGGATGGTGATTTCCTGACCCGCGGTTGGATACCCGATCTTGATCTTGAGGAGGAAGCGGTCAAGCTGGGCTTCCGGCAGAGGATACGTGCCTTCGAACTCCACCGGGTTCTGGGTGGCGAAGACGGTGAAGAATTCCGACAGGCGGTGGCTGGTGTTGTCGATGGTGATCTGCCGTTCCTCCATGGCTTCCAACAGGGCGGCCTGGGTGCGCGGCGGCATGCGATTGACTTCGTCGGCCAGCAGCAGATCGGTGAATAACGGTCCACGATGAAGAGCGAAGGTGCTGGTCGAAAGGTTCAGCACGTTGCTGCCAATGATGTCGGCGGGCATGAGGTCAGAGGTACACTGCACACGGCGGAACTGTAGATCGAAGAGCCGGGCGAACAGCTTGATAACCAAAGTCTTGGCGATTCCGGGCACGCCTTCCAGAAGCGCGTGGCCGCCACACAGAATGGTGAGCAGGCATTGGTTGATCAGTTCTTCCTGGCCAACGATGACTTTGGCAAGTTCAGTTCGTCCGTGCGCTAGCACCCGGGAGACGGTCTGCATGAGAGATGTTCTCCTGTTGATCTTGAGAAACGAGTTTTAGATTACGCATGTGAATGTTCAATTGCTGCACCATCGCCAATGCCTGGTTTTCTTCCAGGTCAGAGCGGCCGAGGCCGGCCTCGATGCGCGCGAGCAAAGGGCCGAGGGACTTGTCTTTGTAATGAAAGTGGTCAAGGATGGCCTGCGCCAGTGCCGGGGCGGGCACATCGCCGGGCAGGCCCAGTCTGCGTGTCACCAGGCCGCGAAACCGCGCATACGGGACGGCCAAGCCTTCGCCCGCGGCCTTGGCCCGGCGGTATAGATTCCCCAGCGTCTGCACGAACTCCAGTGGAGAGAGGCGTGAAGCGCCATGCGCCGGGTGGATTGGCCCATGCCGCCGTGAATAGGTCACCAGCACCGCCAGGAATATGGCCAGGCACTGGTACGTTGCGTACTTCAGCGGCGTCTGCCAAACATAGTTGCCAAGTGATTGGCGTGAACCATGAAAATACTCGTCCCACAACACGCGCATCCCTGCGGGCGCACCGATCGAATTCAGCAGCAAAACAAGATTGCCGGGCCGGACGATGCCGGCATTGCTGAGCGGACCGCTTCCGGCCCACCAGATCACCTCGCCTTTGCCGAATCTGTAAGAAACCACAACCGGACGTTCTCCATCTTCGTAGTGCGAGAGAATCTGTGTAGAGGGCTTCTTCCAGTACGCCAAGGGTGACATCTCGATAGCGCCGCCGCGCGTAATGGAAGTCAGCAGCCGTGGTTCGTATTTTCTTCCGACCGGATCGGGCAAGATTTCAATCTCAATATCTGCCTGGGGAATAAACAGCTCAGCAATCGGGCCGGTGATCAGGACCTTGCCTCCGCGTGCGACATAGGATTCCAGAGCTTTTCGATCTTCGGATTCGGGCACGGCGGTAGGCTGCGCCATCACCAGGACCGTGCTACCAGCGTCCGAGGGCAGCCCCGCTGGCGGCTCCCGCCAGCGCTCCGCCCTATACCCCAGCTCTTGCAGAAGCAGAAAAGCGCCCTTGGCCCCGCCGGGGGACGCGGAATAACTGCTGGGAATCGAAGATTCCGCGTCATTCTTCGTCAGGAACGCGAGGGCCACAATGATCGGCAAAATAACCAGGGCCGCCCATAAGAGCAGCCGCCGATCGCTTTTGGCCAGATTCAGCGGCATCCGAGTCGCTCCAGTTCGCCCAGCGTCTCGCGGAAATCGGCCTCGTCTGCGGGGCGGTCGCCGTACCAGACGGTTTCTAACCTGCGCGTAAGCGCCGCCAGAGGAGGATGTTGCGGATCACGTACCGCAACCAGTCTCAAGTATTCCCGGGGTGTACGGGCACGATTGGGCTTCCATGCGCCATGCTCTTCCAGAAAAGCGATGCCCGCCCAGTAAGCCAGATGGATGGCGTTCCGCCAGTCGTGGTGAAGGGCCAGCGACTGGGCGTCGGCCAGCCACGCGCGCCAGCCTCGGGCCGAAGGAGAAAACGGAACAATCTCCCGGAGCGGAATTTTTGCATCGGGCCTGGTCAGGCGCCGGATGGTCCAGACCAGCAATAGACCGACGGCCGCCAGCACGATTCCATAAACCACCACTTGCACTACGTCGAACCCTCGGCCCAGAGAAAAGTTCATCCGGCCCAGGATGCGCGACAACCAGCGGAAGATGGCAGCCTTGATCCTGTCCCCTAGGCCCACACTCTGGCCAGACTCGAATTCACGCCGGGCCAGGATTGCTTCGAGCTTCTTGCGGGCCTGAAGCTCATCCGGCGTGCTCTTGTCGTAGGTGGCCGCCTCGTTCAGCAGAGTTTCAGCATGGTTCCGGATTTGAGGAAGGAGCTGGGCCCGCTTGGCTGGATCGGCCGTCGAGAAAGTGGCCAGGTCGTCTTTCAGATCACGATGGTGAACAACAAACTCGCGTGTATCGACACTTACAGTCTCGCTTTCGGGAATGCCGGCGCCAATCCCGGCCGCCTGCTCAGGGTGCTCTTGCAGAACGCCAATCTGGGTGGCGATGGCGCTAAGGTGCTGCCGGTATTCAGCAATAGAAACCGCATTCCCCGCTGGCTGCAAGGCAGGCGAAGACAGGGCACATCCTATCGGAAGCATTGCCAGAAATAAGAAGCGGAACTTCATCCGAGAGCGGGCGGGATACTGGCCGCCGGTGGTTGTGCTGTTGATGTTGCGGGAGTTGATGGCTGGTTCCCTACCATTTCCATCATAAATTGCAGATCAAACGCTTCCTTGCGGACCCGCTGGTCATAATAAAGCAGGCAAACCGCGATGGTCACAATCGGAAAACTGAAACTTCCGGCGACGAACTGGGACAGATATTGCCATATCAGATAGGGCCGCAAGACCGCTGGATTACTGGTGGCAATCATGCGCGCCAGACCGATGTAATAAGGAATCGATAACGCCGCCGACACCACAAGGGACAGGACAATCCACAGCACGTAAACCAGCACCAGGCGCCAGCGCGCGCCCTGGGTGAGCGCCATGCTGCGCTGCATGGACTCTAATACGCCCAGCTTTTCTAAAACGCAGGCCGGAACGGAGAACGCGAAGATGGCCCAAAGGTAAAGCAACACCACCACGACGGGAATCAAAAGTACGATAATCATAACGATCAGGGCGATCGGCGCCGCGGCCGCCGACTTGGCCCCGAAACCGACACTTACACCCAAACCGATGGAGAGCACGACAACGCAGATGACCAAGACGATTCCCAAGGCGATTCCCGCGATAGCCATGACCACAGAAAAGAGGAGTATGATGCCCACTACCCTGAGGAAATATGGCTTCATCAGCCGGTAGGCTTCCCCGATGGTGGTCCCGTAACCGAGATAAAAGCGCGAGACCGCGTAGGCGGATGCCCCGGAGGCCAAGGCATAACCCATGAGCCACAGAACGGTTACGCCCAACCCAGCCAGAGCAATCACCGCAACTGCGGCGAGCGCAGCGGCCGGTGACCCGGTCATCGCATTGCTAAACCCGAGCGTCAGAAAATTAAAAACCAACACACACGCTGGCGGCAGCACCGCAATGCCTGCAAATAGCAGAAAATTCTCGCGGTACAGGCCGAAGGTCTTATCCAGCACCTGGGACGTACTCATGGGACGCAAAGACAGGTCCATGCGGCGTTCCTCCTTGCTTCATTGGCTCTAGCCGCATCGTACCACACGGAGATTATGGCTAGTGTCATGACCGGGGGATTATGGAACCATCGTGGATCGGGTGATCGGGACATCGGGACATCGGAATTGCAAGCGTGCCTATCGCCTATCTTACGGTCTAGCCCCAACACTGTTCACTTAAGGCGTTGACCCTTTGTTCCGTCAACCAGCATAAACAACCGCGGCCGTAGAGACGGTGCTCGGCGCCGTCTCTGGGTCTTCGCGGCAGCGAAGGCCCAAGCGCGCGGCAGCGCGTGTTCCGGACATACAATGAGATCGAGGTTCAGAATCTATGGCGAGAACGGGAAGCTAACCCCATCGCCATTTCAGGGACGACCAGGGAGATGTTAACAACCGAGATTCGCTCTTCCCATAAGTGAACAGTATTGGGTCTAGCCCGCAATATCACGAATGATCGTTCCGGCAGAGGCCGATAGAACAAAACGGCCACAATCATATAGTTTGACCGCGGGGCCCCAGGTCGCTCAGCTCAGATGCATGAGCCACAGGCTATAGCTGGAAATCTCATGGAAGATGGATTCGTTCCGCTTCCACAGAGTGGCCGGGCGGGAATTGGCGCGAGGCGCGCCGTAGGCAACGATGCCTTCGCGGGCGAGCATGTGCTTGATGCGAAAGATATGGTAGCCATCGCTGACCGCCAGACAGGTCTTCATGCGGTTGGCGCGCATGATATTGGCGACCCTGCGGGCCGATTCCGCAGTATCGCTGCTCTGGGTCTCGGCGATCAACCGATCATCGGGAATGCCCTGGGACTTCAGGTACTCCCTTCCTACTTCACCTTCCGAAAAGCTGGGATCATAGCCGGCGCCCCCGGTAGTAATAATCATGGGCGCCAGGCCGGCACGGTATAGCTCCGCCGCATGGTCGAGACGCGCTTTGAAGACCGGCGAAGGCCGGCCATGATATTCCGCTGCGCCAAAGACCACGATGGCTTCTGCCGGCCGCCGTTCATCGGCGCGCGACTGCCACACAATGGCGGCATAAACGGCAAGGGTGTAGGCAAGAATCAACAGCAGAAATGCCGACAGCCATTTCCTTCGCCGCCCGCCCGCCATCAGTGCAGGAATTCCGAAAGTTCACTTTCGGAGACCGCGCCCTGCCGCAGCAGGATGCAGTGGTGGTCATCGCTCATGTCGATGATGGTGGAAGCGATCTCGCGAGGGCTGGTCCCTCCATCCACAATCAGGTCAACCCGCTGGCCCAACTGTTCGCGCACGCCCTCGGCGGTGGTGCATTCGCTGGCCCCGCTGATATTGGCGGAAGTGGCGGTAATGGGCACACCCGCGGCCCGGATGACCTCCACCGGAATGCTGGCGGCCGGAAGGCGCAATGCGACATTGCCGGTATTGGCAGTGACCTTGAGAGGCAGGCGCGGCGAAGCCTTGACGATGATCGTCAGCGGCCCCGGCCAGAATTTATTTGCGATTTCATAAAACGCTTCCGGCAGCGGACGGGCCAGGTATTCAGCTTGCTCCACGCTCTCGATGAGCAGCGAAAGCGGCTTGTGCCGGTTGCGCGACTTCACCTCGTAAATGAAATCCACCGCGCGCAGGTTCAGAGGATCGGCGGCCAGTCCGTAGAACGTGTCGGTGGGCATGCCGGCCACGTGGCCTGCTTTGATCCGCTCCGCCACATAGGCGATCATCCGCGGGTCGGGGTTGTCAGGATTGATCTTAATGATTTCGGCAGTCAAACTGGCTCCCGCAGGTGAATAGAGTGGAAGGGCCAAACTAACATATTCGGGAAGGCTTCTCAACCCGCTCGGCCGGCAAAGACCAAGAGAAAAACAAAAGCTTGGCCACGAATTACACGAATTAACACGAATAACGACAGGATGGAAAAATGCTGAGGCAAATCCTATTTAAAAATCTTGTTCTCAACAGTTACCGCCTGTTGTGATTTCATTCGTGTTCATTCGTGCAATTCGTGGCCGAGTTTTTGTCGCGGTCTTTTATGCGCGCCGGCCCGCGGCCACCACCCCTTGCAGCGCCGCTACCGTCTCCTGCGGTTCGGGCCTCACTGTGTAGTCAGGGTCCATCTCCGAGTAAACGATCTTGGACTGCCGGTCAATAATGTATCTGGCCGGCATGGGCAGCGCCCAGGAGTCGTCCCCATCAAACCGGACCAGGTCGATTCCAAACTTTCCATACACCTCTTTGAGGTCGGGCGGCAACGGGAAAGCCAGCTTAAACTGTCCGGCAACCTTGTTGTTGTGGTCGGAAAGAACATCGAACTTCAGGTTCGACTTCTTGATCATGTCGGGGCTGAATTTTTCCAGTTGAGGCGTCACCACGACTAGCGAGGCGCCCGCGGCCTTGATCTCGGGCAGAGCTTCGTTTAGAGCTTCCAGCTCTAAAATGCAGTATGGTCACCAGACTCCCCGGAAAAAACTGACGACCAGCGGACCTTGGGCCAGAAGCCCGGCGGAACTGATCAACTTGCCATCCTGGTTGGGCAGTTGAAACTGGGGCGCGGTGTCGCCTATTTTTAATGCCTGTTTCATGATGCCGGAGGCGCGTAAGTCCTCCGTGCTGCGGTGCATGATCTGAATCGTCTCCGGACTGACTTTGCCGCTTGCAAGGAAAGCCTGCTTGCGCTCATTGAGTTTTTGCTGAAGTCCCATATTGAGATGAGTTCCTTTCTTGGATGAAATTTAGGAGTGTCAAGATAATGGATGCGGACTGCCCTCCGATAGTCACAAATTATTATTCTGAGGGTTTCTCTTTGACGTCGAAGGAGGGCTTTCGATATTGCGCTTCGGTGTGGGCCCCGCTCACGAAGCACGCACTCGCTGGCGATAGCGGGGAACAACGGCCTTCATGCGCGCGCTGGGGGCCGGGGGATACAGCAGGGCATCCACAAAGGCTTCGCGGTCCCGGCCGGCCAGGGTCCATACTTCATGTTGCTGGACGGTCTCGACCGCGGCGGCATCCGCACTCGAAACCACGAAGTCGGAGATCGAAGTCCCTTTCAGGCTGGCCGCATATTCGATTCGGCCCTTTTGCTCACAATTCCGCAAACCCGCGATGGATTATTGAAGTCCCAAATTTCCAGTATCCTTGGGCAAGAGCTGCTTCGTGCGTTTATGGATTACAGCCACGTCCCATGATTGATTATGTTTCGCCACACGGTTCGTGTGGTGAGAACTCCTTGAAGCAGCCATGCAGGGGACACCGTCCCGAGGCGGTTCGGCGCGCTCTCATCCCGCCAGCGGGACTCGGGCTTGCTCAGCATGACACGAGTTTTCGATCCGACTTCGTCCAATGCTAGAGGCTGTTCGGGTGGACAACGATGAGACTGTCGAAACGGTCGTGGTCCAGACTTTCAACGACCTGCGCGGAAGAACGGATTGAGACCCGTTTTTTCTTGTTGTAACGGGAGATTCTTCAGTTCTCATCCGCGTTCATCCGCGCCAATCCGCAGTAGGCGTTTCTTGTGTATCGCCCTCGCGCCTACTCGCGCTGCCAGATTGCCATCAGAATGCTGCCACTCCGGCAGCAAAACTTTCTCTGTCCTCGTGCCCTTGCGCATAATAATCCAAGGGTACCCAGGTGCCGCTTGTGTCACAGATCTTTAGCTTCGAAAATGCCTCCCATGGTGCCATCGTTTTCTCCTCCCTCAACGTCTTCGAGTTTCTCAGCGACTCCGGGAACACCCCCCAACTCCCATTCGTGTTCATTCGCGTTAATTCGCGGCCAATTGCCTTTGCTTGAGGATAGTAACCATGTCGCCAACCCCCACCCCCTGTATCACGTACGTATCATGTATGCCTCATTTTCGGCTCTTCCCTTATTCAGAATTCAGGGAACGCCCCAGCTCTGATTCGTGTTTATTCGTGTTAATTCGTGGCCAATCGCCTTTGCTTCTGGTTGCAGCTACGGGCTGGTACACTATCTCCCCGTGCATCCCATCCGCTCCAGCGTCGATCACCAGTCCAGCGTCTTCCAGTCGAATTATGCCGCCAATCTGGCGGCGGTGGAGCGGCTGCGGGTTGAG
>Ga0210403_10001590_pt1 | contig 21398 bp, 14 predicted proteins | sample IncBWC19MmetaG_FD_150863 | JGI IMG/M metagenome (GOLD analysis project Ga0210403, IMG submission 150863) | Forest soil microbial communities from Barre Woods Harvard Forest LTER site, Petersham, Massachusetts, United States - Inc-BW-C-19-M | ecosystem: Environmental > Terrestrial > Soil >... | reverse complement strand
GTGGACCTCGATCGGCGGCGTCTCGTTGATGCGAAGTTGTCTATAGTCGTTGAAGTTACCCTGTTCGACCCGTCCTTCGCTGAATGTAATGCCGTTGAACAGGGCGGCCGACAGTCCGAAAAGGACCCCGCCCTCGATCTGCGCGCGAATGGTGTCGGGATTGATCTGGATACCGCAGTCGACGACCGCCACGATCTTCTCCAGCGAAATCTCGCCCGAGGGAGCCACGGCGACTTCGACGACGGCGGCGGCGTAGGTTCCAAAGTTCTGATGCAGCGACACCCCGCGCCCGGACCTCGGCTTCGACGGCCTGTTCCAGTCGATGGCGTCGGCAGCCTTGTTCAGCACCGCCATTGCCCGCGGATTGTCGGCGAGCAATGCTCGCCTATAAGCAATCGGATCCTGTCCCGCCGCATGCGCCAGCTCATCCAGGAAGCTCTCGACGACGAACACATTGTGCGTCGGGCCGACGCCGCGCCACCAGTTCAGCTTGACGGGAGGATCGTGTCTGATCCAATCGACCCGAATGGCGGGAAATGCATAGGGGCAGTCCCAGGCCCCTTCGACCGCATCCTTGTCGAGTTTTCCTTCCGGCCAACCGCCTTCGTCGAAGTAGCGCCTGACCGTTCCAGACGTGGTGCGATGGGTCCATGCCAAGGGCCTGCCTTGCAGGTCCAGACCAGCTTCCAGTCTGTCGAGATAGCAGGGGCGGAAGCGATCGTGCCGGATATCCTGCTCGCGCGTCCAAATAATCTTCAAAGGGTAGGAGACCTGCTTGGCGAACCGAACGGCCTGCTCGATGGTATCCGCCTGGAGTCTGCGCCCGAATCCTCCTCCGATGAGATGATTATGCAGGGCGACCTTTTCGACCGGAAGTCCCGTGATTCTGGCTGCGTGCTTCTGAGCGACCACGGGTGTCTGAGTTCCGACCCAGATGTCGCAGCCGTCCGGGCGAACGTGAACAGTCGTATTGATCGGCTCCATCGTGGCGTGAGCCAGAAATGGAAGTTCGTATTCGGCTGTCAGCCGCTTCACCGCACGCTTGAGGCTGGCCTCGACGTCGCCCCGTTCGAGCGCATTGAGCGGCGCGCCCTCATCGGCCGCTTTCGCGACCTCGGCCCGGATCGACGTAGTGGAGAGCTTCGCATTCGGTCCCAGATCCCAATCGACATTCAATGCTTCGACGCCGGCGCGGGCGGCCCAATAGTGCTCGCCGACGACTGCGACGGCGTCGTCGATGTGCAGAACGTCGATTACACCCAAAATCTTTCGCGCATCGGTTTCGTCGACCGATTTGACCTTGCCGCCGTCCACTGGACTAATCACAACAGCCGCGGTCTTCATTCCGTCAACCGTCACATCGATCCCGTAGACGGCGCTTCCATTCACCTTCGCCGGCGTATCGATCCGACGTTGGGACATGCCGATGATCTTGAAATCTCCAGGTGATTTGAGCTTGGGATGTTCTGACATTGGCAGGGTCGCAGCCAATTCCACGACATCTCCATATCCCAGCACGCGTCCCGTCGATGCATGCAGGATCATGCCGTCCTTTGTGGCGCATTCGTCCGGATGCACTCCCCAGGTTCGCGACGCCGCGGCAACGAGCATGGATCGCGCTGCGGCCCCCGCCTCTCGGAGAGGGGTCCAAAATCCCCGGATCGAGGTGGACCCACCCGTCATCTGGGCCTTGAAGAGAGGCTGCGCGTAAAGCGATGCGTCGGGAGGCGCTGCGATCGCCTCGATCTGATCGAGGCGGACGTCGAGCTCTTCGGCCAGCAAAGCCGCTTCCGCCGTATAGATGCCCTGACCCATCTCGACGCTCGGCATCACCAGCGATATGCGCCCGTGCGGCGAGATGCGGACGAAACCACCGAGTGCGCTCGTACCTGTCGCATCGGTCCCCTCGGAGCGTGCGCGGGCCCTCCCCGCGAAGGCGACCACCAGACCACCTACGACCAGTTCGCGCCGGGAAATCGTCAAGGGGCCGCTCATTTGCGCGAAACCGATTTGATCGCCGCGCGTATGCGAGCGTAAGTCGCGCAGCGGCAGATGTTTCCGGCCATGGCCGCGTCGATTTCAGTGTCGTCGGGGGCGGGATTGCGCTCGATCAGAGCCGCGGCGCTCATGATCTGGCCCGATTGACAATAGCCGCATTGGACGACTTCGAGATCGAGCCACGCTTGCTGGATCCTGCGCCCGCTCTCGGTTTGCCCGATGGCCTCGATCGTCGTCACCTTGCGCGAGCCGACGTTCGCCGCCGGTAACATGCAGGAACGAACCGGCCGGCCGTCGACATGCACGGTACAAGCGCCGCATTGTGCGATTCCGCATCCGAACTTGGTGCCATTGAGGCCCAGGAGATCGCGAAGAACCCAAAGCAAAGGCATATCGTCGGGCGCCTTTACTGCATGGTCGCGTCCGTTGATGTTGAGAGATATCATCTGTCGTCCCGATCCGCTTTTGCGGTTTTCAACCGTTCCAACCTCTAACCGTCGTTCAACTATCAGCTACGCGATCACGCAACGGGCTGGCTGACAGTGCCGACGCAACGTCGACTGCGGCACCTGTTCCTGGGTCGCACGTCCTCCGCCAAACATAGGCGAGCATCATGAGCATCGGCCAAGCGAAGGCGAACTCGAACGAATTGGCCGGCGCGCTGCAGGCGATGTATCCGATCACCGCCATCCATCGGGGACAGCATTCGACCCCGCAGTAGCACCCTGATGCTGAAAGTTCGTACAAGTGGCCGCGTTGTAGTGGCGCGAACGAGCAGCGCAGACGGACGGCTTGCGCGGCGCCGTGTCATTCACCAGCACAAACTTAATGTCGTGAACCGACATCTCACCGATCCCTTTATCTTGCCGAGCGTTTGTGAGCTACAGGGTTGTCGCCCGCGCCGGGCAACTGCTTCGGTCCGGCTTCGACCGCGATCCTGCACGCCTCGCTGAGCTCGGCGCCTTTCGCTCGGAGACAACTTGTTATATCGTCTGCACTGGGGATGAACGCGCTGCAAAGCCGGAGCACGTCCGGCGTGCAAGCCATGCGTTCTTCCAGTGTTCCTTCTAAAGAAAGGGCGGGCGAAGCTGTCGTGGACAGCAAGGCCATAAACAGGCACCGCCGCGCCAAAGGCATCGGCCGAAGCAGTGTCCTTTTGCATCTTTCTACGTTCATCGGGGAAACCACCTTCCTTCATCCAAGTCGATGCTCCACATCGTCGGATAGGCATACACTCTTGCTGAAGTTCGCTGCTTGTAGCGAAACGTCAGCCTTTGTAGCTTTCGACCCCGTTGCGGCCCGCCCCGGTAAACTGATGCGGTGCAATTCGCCAGCGTGCGATCCGCCGATCTTGCCGCTAGCATCGGTTGCACACGAACCACCAAGCTATCGCACGTTTGTTCAAGCGTTGAGGTCAACACCAACGCTAACTAGTATGTTGGAATGGCGCGCGGCTGATAAGCTGCTGGCGGTGGGGGACAAGGAAATGCTGCAAGGTTTTACTGCGCCGCGGTCCCCTCTTGGCGTTGCTGCAATTGTCCCTCCGCCACCGTGGCACTTCGCAGGTGATGTGCTGGCGGTGGAGTTTTGGAATGATCCGGATATATCAGTCCATGTCCTTCCGGCCGGTGTCGAACTGGACAAGAAATGCCCAGGCCACTCCGTTGCCCTCTTTGCCGACTACCAGTTCAGCGCGCAAGACAATGAGTATCTCGATCCGGCCAGATATCAATGTCGTCAGTTCACCGTGCTCCTCGACGCGATGTGGAAGGGGACACGAATAGCGTGGTGTCCATATTGTTACGCCGATAACGACGCTGCCCTGATGAGAGGCTGGATACAAGGCTATCCAAGAAAATTCGGTACCGTTCACCAGACCCGGAGCTTTTCCACCGCGGGCGCGGCTTCGGCGCCACTCGCGCAGGACAGCAGGTTCGCTGCCTGCATGTCCGCTCATGGCCGATTGCTGGTGCAAGCACGCATCACCTTGCGCGAGAGGGCAGAGCGCCTTGTTGGCTTGCTCGATCGCCGAATCGTGGGGCGGCGATATTTTCCTCGCCTGTCCGCAGGCTTGCACGACAGGCCGGCCGTGGATGAACTCGTTTGCTGCATCTTGAATCACCCCCTGATCACGGACATTTGGATCGGCGAGGGCGAGCTGAATTTTCCGGAAGCTTATGGCGAAGAGCTCGAAATACTCGGGCCGTTGAAGGTGGGACGCGGATGCCGGTTTTCGTTTTCGTATTCCGTCACCGATATCGAGATCCTGGCAGATCTGACCGCCCAGCACGCTGGCAGGTGGCGACTGGCCGGTTCCGTATTGCGGCAGGAATGAACAAGACGGCGCACGCCAATCAAATCAAATGTGACCGCCCTCGTGGCTTCTTCGCCAGAGCGACAAGCCGGATGAACCTGGAGCTGGCTCACTGCGTCGTGACAAGGCCAAGGCTCTGCGCGCGTGACACCGCCTGCGCCCGCCGCTCTACACCTAGCTTGCCGAAGACGTTCTTGAGGTGCGATTTCACTGTCTCGGGACCAATGTAAAGGCTCCGAGCGATTTCCTTGTTGGACAATCCTTGCGCGATCAGCTTCAGGATATCGGTTTCACGTGGACTTAATCCGCCCAGAATTGGTGCGGTGAAGGTCTGCGCCAGGCGCCCCTGTCCTGCTTGCTGCAATCCGGCCACGAGTCGATCGACGTAAGGGAGCATGTCCGTCGTGATATTGCCGCTATCGCGACACGCCTGGAGGAGCTCGGAAAGGACAGGCCCCTCGTCCAGGACAGTCTGATAAAGATCGGCTGCCCTACACGCCGCAAGCACGCGGCGAAAACGGCTTACCGCATCCACGACCTCGCCCGCACCGAGCTGAGCGGCTGACAGACGAGTTGCAACGGAGATCAGGAATTGACGGTGCTGCATCGTTTCGACTTCGCATTTGAGCTCTTGCAGGATTGAAATCGCCTGTTCGAAACGAGTTTGCTGCCCCAACAAATGAGCGCGCGCCAATTTGTGGTGCCACCCGATTTCCGACCAGGCGCAAGGCTTTGGCGCCGGGTACTTCCGTGCCAGGCGCTCCAGGCGGTCGACACATGCGGCGGCCTCATCCAGTCGACCATCGTTCAGATGGAGCCGTGCTTGCTCTGCTATCACGCCAGCGGAAAGCCTTCCCCAGCCTCGCGCGACGGCCTGATTTTCGGCGCGTTCCAGCAGAGTTCGGGCTCGCTCGACGTTCATCCGAGCAGCGGCCACCCTGGCGATCACGAAATAGGCGCTCCACACGCAGTCGAGCATTGTCCCGGAGCTGATCAACGATAGCCGGTCGATTACCCATGCCTCCGCTTCATCGAGCCGGCCTTGTTCGTACTTGATTCGCGCGATCAGACTTGCCGGCAGGGCCGCGACAATCGAGTTCGGACCGACGTTCTGCTCGGCGATCCGCAAACCCTCGCGATAGTGCCCATCCGCCGCGGCGAGACGTATCTGCCGTTCTTCTGCCAACCCGTTGAGGCAGTGCCGATACACCGAGGCAAATACATTCCTGCGATCCTCCTCGACCGAATACGGAATCCATGGCGTCGCATGAAATTGCTTGAGGTTGCCTGCCTTGGTATGGCTGAAGCGCAAGACATTTGAGGCAACGTTTGCGGTCCACGAGTCGGACGAACCGTTCACGCAGGCCTGAGCCAGGGGCAGGGCACGCTCGCTGTCATCCTTCAGCGCAATGGCAACGGAGCGGATCGCCTGGCACTCCCATAGCAGGCTGTTGTCCGGCGGATGTGTTGCAGCAATATCGTCTTCCATGTCGGTTGCGAGCTTCAGGGCCTCGTCGAAACGAAGCGCGAGCGCCAATCCCCAGGCGATGGCCAGTCTGACCTCGCACTGGCCTCGCATGAGCTCGTCGGGAAACTGACGCTGCCATTCAAGCAGGGTGAAGAGATCGCCTCTCTTGATCAACGCCATCGCGCAATTCTTGATCCAGCCGATCGCGCGTTCAGAATCGCCAGCGGCAATTGCATGCTGAACGGCCTCGGTCCACAATTCGCGGGAGGCATACCAGCGAGCAGCACGGCGGTGGAGCTCAGGAACTTCAATGGCGCGATTCGCCTGCAGTCTTTGCGCCAGATATTCGGCAAGCAGCGTGTGATAGCGAAACCACATGCCCTCGCTATCGAGCGGCGTCAGCAGCATTTGGCGTTGGGCAAGCGATGCCAGGATTGTGTGGCTCGAGCTCGAACCGGTCACCGCTTCACACAGGGGACCGGAAAGCCGATCGAGAATGGCCGTTCGCAGCATGAAGTCGACCAACTCGGCCGGAAGCCCGTCCAGCATCTCCGTCAGATACGCGGCAATTGAACGCTGCGAACCAGAGAGACTGTGCACATACTCTCTCAGGCCGGATCCGGACTGCGGGCGCATGGCTGAGATAATTCGCAGCGCGGCCGGCCACCCCTCAGTCTTGCGTTGCAGGAGCTGGACGTCGGCGTGTCCCAGGGCGCCGGGCTTTGTGCTGTCCAGAAACGCTTGCGTTTCCTGCATATCAAATCGCAACGCTACAGCATCGATGTCGATCAGCTGGTTCTGCGCTCGCAGCGTTGCGAGTGGCAGTGGAGGTTCGGTACGCGTCGTGATGACCACATGACAATGAGGCGGTGCGTGCTTCAGAAAATACGCGACGGTCTGATGAATACGAGGAGCGCCAAGCCAGTGATAGTCCTCGAGGAACAGATACACATCGTCTTCCACCTCTGCGAGGTCGTTGATCAGGCTCGATAGCACCGCGGTCGGATCGATCAGGTTGTTCTCGAGAATCAGTTCAATTGCACTGGCGCCGACGTCCGGACAGGCATGGTGCAGGGCTTGAGATACATAAAACAAGAATCGGGTAGCCTCGTCGTCATCCGAATCGATGGTCAGCCAGCCGACGCAGTTGCCGCCTTGCTCGAGAGTCTCGGCCCAGCTTGCCGCAAGTGAGCTCTTGCCGAAGCCCGCCGGTGCTTTGATCACGGCAAGTCGCCGAGCCGGGAGTTCGGGCAGGACGGCAAGGAGTCGGGGACGCGCGACCAGCCCCTTCAACCTTACCGGCAAGATCTTGGTCGTGAGGAACCGCAGCCGTTCCCCTGCAGGCAGGTCGCCTGTTCCAATGCCAAGATCGCTCGAGCGCGGTTGGATCAAGGGGTCCCCCCACCCGGGTCGGTTCTTCCCCCATTCGGGGGATACCAGGAATGGCGTGAGTGTACGATCTCTGTCAGCGGGAGGGAAGCGCTGGGCATTGGCAACAAGCCGGCCGCCGATCGCCGCGCGCTATTCCTCCTGAGCAAAGTTGCACGCCGAGAGCCGAAGCAAACCGATGTCTATCAGAATCGCACGCCTGGACCTCGCACGGATAGCTGAACATCCAGGAAAGCGCGCCAAGTCGGCGCCAAGAGCCATGGCTGACGATGACGTTCACGGAAATCTCCGGTTTGGCCCATTCGACCTTTCGAGCAGGGAGAGAGTGCTTCGGCGGGACGGCGTGGTGCTGCCCCTTGGCAGCAGGGCGATTGACATTCTGATCTACCTTGCCGAGCGTCCGGGCAAGGTGATCGCAAAGCAGGAGCTGATTGATCACGTCTGGTCGGACGTCACGGTGGAGGAGGGGAGTATCCGGGTCCACGTAGCCGCGATCCGCAAGGCACTCGGGGACGGCCAATTTGGCAACCGCTACATCGCAAATATCAAGGGGCGGGGCTACTCGTTCGTAGGCGCCGTTGTTACTCCAACTCAAAGTATGGAGAGCAGGAAGGAAAGGCTTCGCCATCAAACCAGGCTTCACGCGCGATCGGTCACGATGATCGGGCGCGACACGGTCGTTGCGGAGGTTAGCAACAAACTTCGAGATGAGCGGTTCCTAACACTGCTCGGCCTCGGCGGCATAGGCAAGACGACCGTCGCCCTGGCCGTCGGTCGCGCTGTTGCCGAGGAATTCGGTGGGAAGGTGCATCTTGTCGACCTAGAGAGTCTGACCGATCCGCGCCACGTTGCGGACGCCGTCGCAACGTCGCTGGGACTTGAACTCAGATCGAAAGATCCCGGCCTTGAGCTCATCGACCTTGTTCGTTCCCGAAAGCTTCTCATCATTTTTGATAGCTGTGAGCACGTGATCGAGGCAGTCGCTCCGATTGCTGAGCAACTTTATCAGCAAACGGAGCAGGTCCATCTTCTGGCCACGAGTCGTGAATTGCTGAAGGTGGAAGGTGAGCATTGTTGCCGGATCCCTCCTCTCGGGTTTCCACCGGACAACTTAGAGCCAACCGTCGACACCGTGCTTCGATATCCTGCTGTGCAGCTGCTTGTACGGCGCGTAGCGGCGCGAACGAGAAGTTTCGTTCTCACCGACGAAGAGGCGCCGTTTGTCGCGGAACTGTGCCGAATGCTGGATGGCATTCCATTGGCACTTGAGCTGGCCGCGGGCCAGGCGGCATCGCTCGGCCTTAAGAACACCGTCTTGCTCCTGGTGTCGCGGCTGGAATTGCTGAAACTTGGTCATCGAACGGTCATTTCCAGGCATCGCACGCTCAAGGCGGCAATGGATTGGAGCTATGATCTGCTGTCCGATGCGGAGAGAGTCGTTTTTCGACGTATCGCCCCTTTCGTCGGCCATTTCACCCTGGACGGCGCGCGGTACGTCGCCGGCGAGCTCGCCGTCGGCACCACAGAAATCTTTGATGCGATCGTCGGCCTGGTTGAAAAGTCGTTGTTGGTAAGTCGGCTCGATGGAGCGCTGGCGCAATATCGATTGCTGGACACAACACGGGCATATGCGCTCGATAAGTTGGAGGAGCACGGCGAATTTGACGCGATCCTTCGCCGACATGCGGAATACGTCGCCGGATACCTCGCGTCGCAACGAGCGGTGCTGTTCGCTCCCTTGCAGGATAAGGGCGCATCAGCTCGTTCCAGCCTCTTGGGCAATATCCGTATTGCGCTGGAATGGAGCTTTGGGCCGCATGGTGACGATGAGATCGCTACGAGTCTTGCGGCCGCCTCGACGCAGCTGTTTCTCGAATCATCCCTGTTGATCGAATGCCGCGTTTGGGCGGAACGAGCGATCGCCCGTCTGGGGGTTCAGCACAAGAACTCTCGCCGCGAGATGGAGATCTACGCGTCGTTATCCGTGGCGCTGATGCACACCGAAGGGAGCAGTCGGCGCGTTCGCGAGGCCTTTTCGCGAGCGCTGGACATTGCGGTCCTGCAACAGGATCGGGCATCCGAGTTGCGGCTCCTAAGCGGGCTTTTCATGTATTATCGTTGGAACGTCGACATCAATGGTACGCTCGAAATCGCCTCTCGAAGCAGGAAGGTGGCACTAAGGACCAACGACCCGGACGACATGGCGCTTGCTGAAACGATGTTAGGCTCCGCCAATCATCTGGCCGGAAATCACGTCGTCGCAGTCAAGCACTTCGAATCCGGCCTGGGTTATTCGACGACGGGATCGCGCTTCCGCGCAGGGCAATACCTGTTTCATCATAGCAGCCTTTTGCTCGTAGGAATGGCGCATTGTCTGATGTTCAGGGGGCTGCTTGACCAGTCACTTGAATACGCAAGACTTGCCCTCGAGGAGGGCGAAAGATCCGGTCATCCGGCCACGTTGTGCCGATCTCTGAGCCTCGTTCTTCCGGTCTATCTGACCGTGGCCGACTTTCCCCGCTCGGAACAGTATATTGCGCAGCTGACGGAACTCTCGGCCGCCTATTCCTTGAAGCCCTACAGTGCTGTGGCGACTGGCTTGCGGGGCCGTTGGCTGCTCCTCAAAAACGATCTCAGCGGGGGGATTGCGCTGCTGAAGAGGGCTCTGGCGGAGCTTCAGGCTCAAAGTCACGAAATGCTCAACATGGACTTTGTCTGCGAGCTTGGCGCGGGCCTTATTGCCATAGGTGAGCACCAGGAGGCGCTGGCCATGATCTTGAACGCGATTGATGTACAGCATCGCGGTGGAAAATTTCTTTACATGCCAGCATTGTTCAGGATGAAGGGACTCGTCTTGGCTTCTCGATCGGCGGAGGATCATTTCGAAGCCGAAGAAAGCCTGCTGTCAGCGATCGACTGGGCAAAGCGGCAGTCCGCCGCCCTGTTTGAATTGATGGCTGCGACGGATCTTGCCGTGCTGTTGCAAAAGCAGGCGCGCGTGCCGGAAGCCCGCAAGTATCTTGGCGAAGCGCTTGATCGAATGGCGTCCGGAATCGCGTTTCCTGCTCGCTCGCGCGCGCTGCAAATTCTCAGCCAGCTCAGATCCGGTACCAAGCCCGCCGGGTAAAGCCGATCATTGGCTGCGGAGCGGGCCGGGGGGCCTCCGCTCGTCGTGATGAAGCAGACGACGGCTCGACCCACCCGGGCGATGCACAGGTGCCGGGTGTACTGGAATCACATTGCTGCCCGAGCCTGCGCGCCTCTGATCTCGCTGGGCGTCTTGTTCGTCCAGCGATGAAATGCGCGCCGGAAATTCGCGGCGTCGCTGAAGCCCAGAGTAAGTGCGATTTCCTCGTTCGCAAGCTTGGTCGTGCGGAGATACTTCAGGGCGATTTGGGTTCGAAGCTCGTCCAGCAGGCCACGAAAGGAGAGCCCTTGCTGCTGCAGTTGACGCCGCAAGGAGCGTTCGTTCACGCGAAGCGACGATGCGACAGCGGCAAAGGTCGGAGGATTGGCGATATCGCGGAGCAGGAGTGCGCGGATCTTTCCGGCAATCCCAATTCGCAATTTCAGATCGTCAAGCAGGTCGTCGCAAAGAGCAACGATGGTCGGATAAGTCGTCTTGTTGCCGAGGCTCGCTGCTTGATCAAGCCATGATGCCTTAAAAATTATCTGATTTCTCGGGCAGGTGAAGCGTACGTCGCATCCGACCTGATCTGACGGCAGGCGCAAATCCGCTGCTTCCGGATAGGCTAAACGAATTTCATGAGGGGTGAACGCCGAACCCATGACGTCGCGCATCAGCGATATGTGAATACCGATCTGCATCTCGGTGATGAAGCGGTAGAGTTGCGGATCGGTCGTGCTGTGCGCATTGGGCTCAATCGTCCAGGTCCCAAATCCCTGCTTCTCGGCGAACGCGATTGTTGCCAGCGGCGCCGCGAGTGCGTGATATTGTTCGGCAAAGGTCATCGCCTTGCGAAAGTCAGGGCAGCAAAGAATGGCGAACCCATACATGCCGTAAGCGGAGATATGAATCGATGTGCCGACGCGGTACGGCAGGTGCGGGTCGCTTGACAGCCGAATTGCGTTCTTGCAGGCCGTCAGCAGCTCAACGAGGGAAATCCTCGACTGCGGAGCGTGCACCTTATCCGCGGTCAGGTTGACGTTCTTCAGTATTTCACCGACTGGGCATCCTTGACTGACGAGGATGTCGAATAGTGCGGCAAGTTTGGTCGATTCATAAATGCGCTCACTCGATCCAACAATCGGCTTCTCCGCGTCGTTCGAAGCGGTGCGCAAAGCGGAATCTCTTCCCGGATGCCTGGATTCGCGCAATTCAACGTGCCTTTGAATGACCACGCGGTTGGAGACTTTAGACGCTTGGCGTCGGGACAGGATAGCGGTTTTCTTTGGTAACCCGTAGGCTTCGGCGGTTGATACTCCGGCTCGCTCGGGGCAATAATGCAGCGGTTTTATTCAAGACCTCACGCCCCGTGACGGGCACGCTGTCCGGCTAGGACCCGCTTGTCGTCCGTTTGAGACCTTCACAAGGACCGGACTGCGCGCGAGGCTTGGGCTGGCGTCGCCGTCCGACACGAAAGTGCGGAAGCAGGCCGGAAATCCAAACGATCCGCTCGATCAGAATGGCGGACGCCTGAAAGGGCCGGAGGAAAGAAAGGTCAAGGGAGGCCGCCATGGTCGGAAGGCTGATTCAGACCGCCAAGTCAGCGTACCAATATCCGTTAATCTTCAAGCAATTATGGCACACGCCGCAGGTCCAAGCGCAGGCCCAGGAGATCGTTTATCGCGACCTCAAGCGCTTCACCTATCTGGAGATCAGGGAACGGATCGGCCGCCTCGCGTCGGCGCTGAGCAAAGCCGGTGTCGTGCCCGGCGACACCGTGGGTGTACTCGAGTGGGATAGCCACCGGTTTTTCGAAGCGTTCTTCGCCATCCCGATGATGGGCGCGGTGCTGCAGACGGTGAACGTCCGGCTGTCACCGGAACAGGTCGCCTACACGATCGACCACGCCGGCGCCTCGACGCTTCTCGTCAACGATGAATTCGTCGGGTTACTGGAGGGGTTGAAGGCCCAGTTGCCGAAAGTCAAACGGCTGATCGTGATGTCGGACCAGCCTGCGCCGCAAACCGGCAGTCTGTCCTTCATCGGCGAATATGAGAGCATGCTCGCGGCTGCTTCGCCCGATTACGACTTTCCGGATTTCGATGAGAATACCCAGGCGACCACGTTCTACACGACCGGCACGACCGGACTGCCCAAAGGGGTCTATTACAGCCACCGCCAACTCGTGTTGCATACGATCTGCGGCCTAGCGCTGTTCGGCATGGCGGGGCTGCACGGGCGTTTTTCGCGTGAAGACGTCTACATGCCGATTACGCCGATGTTTCACGTCCATGCCTGGGGTTTTCCCTGGTCCGCGACGCTTGCCGGCGTCAAGCAGGTCTATCCCGGACGCTACGAGCCGCGGATGTTGGTCAAGCTGATCAAGAACGAGGGCGTCACTTTCACCCACGGGGTGCCGACCATCCTGCAGATGCTGCTCAACGCGGCAGCCGCCGAAAACGTCGATCTGAAGGGCCTCAAGATGGTGATCGGCGGGTCGGCCTTGCCGAAAGCGCTGGCCAAGCGGGCGCTCGAGTCGGGCATCGACATCTTCGCGGGCTATGGCATGTCGGAGACCGGGCCACTTGCCGCGGTCTCGCATGTCAGGTCGAAAGACCTGACCGGCGATCCAGACGGAGAGGTCGAGTTCCGCGCCAAGGCCGGGATCGCCGGGCCGCTGGTGGATCTGCGCATCGTCGATGCCGACATGAAGAACATCCCGCATGACGGCAAGTCCGCCGGAGAGATCGTGCTGCGCGCACCATGGCTGACCCAGGGATATTTCAACAATCCCGAAGGCTCGGAGCAACTCTGGGCCGGAGGCTACCTGCACACCAGTGATATCGCCGTCGTCGATCCGAACGGCTATGTACACATCACCGATCGTATCAAGGATGTGATCAAGACCGGTGGCGAATGGGTGTCATCGCTACAGATCGAGGATCTGATCTCGCAATGCGCCGGCGTCGCTGAAGCCGCCGTCATCGGCGTCAAGGACGACAAGTGGGGCGAGCGGCCGCTCGCGCTTGTGGTCAAGCGGGCCTCCGACGCGAATGGCGTCAGCGAGATGGCCATCAAAAACCATCTCAAGACCTTTGCCGACAAGGGCATCATCTCGAAATACGGCATCCCCGAGAAGATCCTGTTCATCGACAGCATCCCCAAGACGAGCGTCGGCAAGATCAACAAGAAGGAGCTGCGCGAGCGCTACGGTGACGTGTAACGGTTCGAAATCTGTCAGGAAGAAATAGAGGAGGGCACGTGAGTAACCTCACCCTTGCCGGTTTGGGCGAGAAAGTTGGACGCGAACTCGGGCTTTCGGATTGGATCACGATCGATCAATCACGCATCGACGAGTTCGCCTCCTGCACCGGCGATCGCCAATGGATTCATGTCGACGTTGAAAGGTCGAAGCGGGAAAGCCCCTTCCGGGGCCCGATCGCGCATGGCTATCTGACGCTGGCGCTGGTGGCGCCGCTCGCGATGCAGGTCGGCGTCATCCCGAGCGATGCCGCCGCCGGGCTGAATTATGGAATCGACAAGGTCCGCTTCCTGGCGCCCGTGCCGGCCGGCGCGCGCGTGAGGTTGCGCGTTGTGCTCGTCGGGATCGAGCCGAGGGAAGGCGGGCAGGTGATCATGAAGACCCAGAACACGCTGGAGGTGGAGGGATCGGAGAAGCCCGCTTTGATCGCCGAAACGCTGGCGCTCCTGATTCCCGCCAAGGGAGTATAACGGCAATGAGCACTGAAAATCGTGATCTGTCCGCATCGGAAATGTCCGAGGTGGCATCCGGAAATACGCTGGCGCTCAATCCGCTGGTTGGCATTCGAGGCGAGGACCTGGTCGAAAGCGCCGGGATCCTTTTCAAGGCCGTCACCAATGAGCCGCGGGTCGCGACCGAACAATGGCTCTCTTTCATCGGCGAGCTCGGCTCGATCGCCGCCGGCAAATCCGAACGTGCGCCGAAGACGGGCGACAGGCGGTTTTCAGACCCGGTCTGGAAAGACAGTTCGCTGCACAGCGGCTTGCTGAAGGCCTATCTCGCTTGGGGCGAGGCGGTGAATGGTTTCGTCGACAAGACCAGCCTCAATGACCTCGACAAGGCGCGCGCGCACCTGGTCACGGAAATCCTGATCGATGCCGTCGCGCCAACGAATGCGATGTTCACCAACCCAGCGGCGGTCCGTAAGTTCATCGACACCGGCGGACAAAGCCTGTGGCACGGATTGAGAAATTACTTCGACGATCTCACCAAGAATCGCGGCATGCCGTCGATGGTGGACACCAGCGCATTCAAGGTTGGCGACAACCTCGCGGTCACCCCGGGTGCGGTCGTGTTGCGCAACGAGTTGCTCGAGCTGATCCAGTATAGGCCGACGACGGCGACCGTCAGAAAGCGGCCGCTGCTGGTGACGCCGCCGCAGATCAACAAATACTACGCGCTCGATCTCTCCCCGGACAAGAGCATGGTCCGCTTCCTGGTCGACAATGGAATCCAGACCTTTGCTGTCAGCTGGCGCAACCCGACTGTCGCCCATCGGGATTGGGGGCTGGAGACCTATGTTGCGGCGCTCGACGAAGCCGTCGACGCCGCGCGCGAGATTTCCGGCAGTGAGGACATCTCCATGATGGGCTCCTGCTCCGGCGGCATCACGTCGACCGCCTATTTCGCGACCCTAGGCAGCGCTGCGGATAAGAAGATAAAGAATCTCGTGCTGGCTGTTTGCTTGCTCGACCCCAACTCGGCTGAGGAGAGCGCCTTTGGTTGCCTGATGACGCCTGAAACCATGCGCGCGGCGAAGGAGAGCTCGCGGCTGAAAGGCATTGTCGACGGCCATGACCTGGCGCGGATGTTCGCCTGGATGCGGCCCAACGATCTTATCTGGAATTATTGGGTGAACAACTACCTGCTCGGCAACCAGCCGCCGGCTTTCGACATTCTGTATTGGAACGCCGATACGACTCGCCTTCCTGCGGCTTTGCATGGCGACTATCTCGATTTGTATTTCACCAACCCGTTCGTGAACGCCGGCAAGCTCACGCTTAACGAGAAGACCGTCGACATGGGCAGGGTCAAAGCCGACAGCTACGTGATCGCCGGCGTCACCGACCACATCACGCCATGGAAAGGCGTCTACAAGACGGCACAAATCATGGGTGAGGGCACGACTTTCGTGCTTTCGAACAGCGGACATCTGCAGAGCCTTCTCAATCCGCCGACCAATCCGAAAGCGTCCTTTATGATCGGGTCGGTCAGTACAGATGCGCCTGACGCGTTTCTCGCTTCGGCCGAGAAGCGGAAGGGGAGCTGGTGGCTTGATTGGCGCGACTGGTTGCATGCGCGCTCGGCGGAGGAAGTGACCGCACCTGCTTCGCTCGGCAGCGCGCGCCACCCGACGCTTGGTGCTGCCCCGGGGACCTATGTCTTTGACTGACAATCTCGCCAATGGCGCGATCGAAGCCCGGCAAATCACGATCGACGGCCAGTTGCTTCAGGTCGCGGTCAGGCATGGTGGCGGCAGCGGTCCTCCGCTGTTGCTGTTCAACGGGATCGGCGCCAATTGGGAGTTGGCGAAGCCGTTCCTCGAGGCGCTCACGAGCACGACGGCAATCATCTTTGACGTGCCTGGCGTTGGCGGATCACCGAGGCCGCTCCTGCCGTATCGCCCATCAACGCTGGCGCGGCTTGCCGCCGGCCTCGTTGCCAAGCTCGGCTATGCTGAGATCGACGTCGCCGGCGTGTCCTGGGGCGGCGGGATCGCGCAGCAGTTCGCGCATCAATATCCAAAGCTGTGCCGGCGGCTGGTGCTCGCCGCGACAGCGCCCGGTTTCACGATGGTGCCGGCAAGCCCCTCTGTGTTGTGGAAAATGGCGACGCCACGCCGCTACACCGATAAGGACTACATGAACCGGATAGCGGCAGATATCTACGGAGGAGCCTTTCGTTTCGACCCATCCCTGATCGGCCGGCATGCGGGTGCCATGCATGGCGCGCGCAATCTAGGTTACCTGTATCAACTCCTTGCGCTCAGCGGCTGGACTAGCCTGCCGTGGCTATGGTCGCTGCCGCAGCGAACGCTCGTGCTGATGGGGCGCGACGATCCATTGGTGCCCCCGATCAATGGCCACATTCTGGCGGGCCTGATCCCGAACGCGGAGCTCCGGATGATCGATGACGGGCATCTGTTCATCGTGACACAGCCGACGGAGACCGCGGCTGTGATCGAGGCATTTCTGGCCGACGCGAGCAAACATGTCGAACCATCGTCTCCGCTCTCACGAATGGCCAATTGGGTCAGAGATATTATTTCGACGTTCGGGGGACGGCGCGATGTTCAAGCTCAGCAAGAGGGGAGGAAATGATGGCAACTCAGCAAGTAAAGCCAGTCGGGAAAGTGGACTACGCGCCGCCTCCCATCGAAGGTGATTTCTACCGGATAGCTGCCGTGATGAACGAGAGCGAACGGACGCTGCTCAAACGTGTTCGCGAGTTCACGGAAGGCGTCGTTGCGCCGGTGATTGAGGATTATTGGGGCCGGGATGCATTTCCTTTCGAGATCATCCCGAAGATGGCCGAAGTTGGTATCGGTGGGGTGGGCTATCAGGGATACGGCGCTGCCGGCGGCAGCTGGCTACTGAATGGCCTTGTGGCGATGGAATTGGCGCGCGTCGATGCATCGGTCGCGACGTTCTGGGGCGTCCATACCGGGCTATCGGCCGGATCGATCTATCTGTGCGGCGATGACGCGCAGAAGCAGCGTTGGCTGCCCGCCATGATGCGATTTGAGAAGATCGGTTCATTCGGTCTTACCGAGCCACTGGTGGGGTCAGCGACGTCAGGTGGAATGACGACGACCTGCCGTCGAGAGGGCGACAGCTGGTGCCTCAACGGCCAGAAGAAATGGATCGGCAACGCCACCTTCGCCGACATCAATGTGATCTGGGCGCGTGAGGAGGGCACGAATCAGGTCAAGGGTTTCGTGGTGGGAAAGGACAATCCGGGCTTCTCGGTCGAGAAGATCAGGACCAAGATGGCGCTGCGGGTCGTGCAGAACGGGCTCATCACGTTGAAGGATTGCCGTGTCCCCGAGTCAGATCGCTTGCAGAACGCCAACAGCTTCAAGGACACAGCCAAGGTTCTGAGAATGACCCGCACCGGGGTGGCGTGGTTTGCCGTTGGCTGCCAGATGGGCGCTTATGAGCATGCCTTGCGTTACGCGACGGAGCGGACGCAGTTCGGCAGGCCGATCGGCGGTTTCCAGCTTGTCCAGGATCTACTGGTGCGCATGCTCGGCAACGTCACCTCGACGCAGGCGATGATGCTGCGTCTCGCGCAGCTTCAGGACGAAGACGTGATGCGCGATGAGCATGCCTCGCTCGCCAAGGCGTTCTGCACGGTCAAGTGCCGAGAAACCGTCGGCTATGCGCGCGAGCTGCTCGGCGGCAACGGCATCCTGCTCGAGAACCACATCGGACGTTTCGTGGCCGATGCCGAGGCGATCTACTCCTATGAGGGTACAAGGGAGATGAATACGCTGATCGTAGGCAAGTCCATTACCGGATTGAGCGCCTTCGTGTGACACGCATCGTTTCAGTTCGAAACGTGGGCACAGTCAACTCCCAATGTGAGGGAGAGCAGACTCGATCTGGTCAAACCGCTGATCGCTCGAGCCGCACAAAACTTAGCGACTGGACTTCCAAGGCCCAATTTCAGGGTTGACGCCGCGCCGATGCAGGAATCGCGGGTCACAGGAACCCGGCGCACCGGGCTCCGCCTTCACGGCCAGACCGAATGCGACCGCTCGGGCACGAAACCGAAATCCAGCAGCAACCGCCACCGATCTCGAAGGCAACGGCAATCGCCCAGCCAAGCTGAGCCAACGGCAGCCTATGCTGCCGATATAAGCCGTCGTTGCGGCAGAGGCGGAGAGTTTACCGACGCCGCTCAGGAGAAACGGCACGCCAACAGGCAGGCGACCAAACAGGGGCAGAAGCCTTGTGACTTCCGTGTTCGGCTCTCTTTGAAGGGGGAGTGTTGTCGAAGCCGAGTGCGGTCCCACCAGCGAATTATTATACTTTACGATCGTAAAGTAAGATGATATCAGTCCGCCATAGGGTGCGGATGGTGGCCGGTTGGCCCCGTGCCGCGGTTGCGAAATGCGGCGGGCAATGCCGCAGGAACCGGGCGGAGACGACGCAATGATCGAGGAGAGAGACATCAGTGTCGCCATGCGGGACGGCACGCGGTTGGCGGTGGACATCTATCGGCCGGACACGCCTGGACGATATCCAGTGCTGTATGCGTCGGCGCTGCACAACAAGGACATCCAGGGGCCCGACATCGCGGATATCCTGCCGCCGCAACCGGCACACGCGTCGCTGTGGTTCGGACCGATCGAGGCGGGCGACACGCGACGCTTCATCGCCAACGGCTATGTCCACGTGATCGCGCAACCGAGGGGCTCAGCCAAGTCGGAAGGGCACTATGGCGAGGAGGACACCGACCACTACGATATGATCGAGTGGATCACGCAACAGCCCTGGTCGGACGGCAAAGTCGGAATGGTCGGCATCTCCGGTTTTGCCGGCGAACAATGGCGCGCTGCGGCGCAGGGGCATCCCGCGCTGAAAGCCATCTTCCCCTATGACGCGTGCAGTGCGTATGGCGGCATGTTCGGATTTCGGGATTTCAATCCCGGCGGCGTCCTGCACAGCTTTGCATATCTGCTCGATGTCTTCAGCACGGTTCACGAGTCACGTGACCGGCCAGGTGAGCTCCCCGCAGCGGAGGAAGAACTCTGGCGGACGGCCATGAAGAACCCGGACTACAAGCAGTACATCAACCTCTACAATATCCTTACTCAGAAAGGGCAGCGCACGTTCATCATGTATCTCATGATGACGCATCCCTGGGAGCTGGACGGCACTGTCGAACGCGCGGAAGAAATCTTCAGGAAAATAAAGATACCATTCTACACGGGCTCCGGAGCCTATGCCTACACCTACAAGCTCCATTGGCTCGGCGCGCAGCACTATTTCCAGAAAGTCGACGCACCCAAGAAGCTGCTCTTCACCGGACCCGCGCACCTCGAGCGACCATTCCACCAATATCATGACGAAATCCTCCGCTGGTATGACCATTGGCTGAAGGGGCAGGACACCGGCGTCATGGACGAGCCGCCGGTGCGTTACTGGCTGATGGGCGCCAACGCGTGGCGGACCGGAACGGACTGGCCGCTGCCGGAAACGCAGTGGACGAAATTCTACCTGTCCCATTGGGAGAGCTTGTCGACCGAGCCGCCGCGTCCTGCCTCCGAAGTCGGGGCGGCAGCGCGCGAGCCCGACGTCTTCACCCAGATGCCGGTGACGCGGACGACCAGGGTCGCGCGCCTGCGCTACATGACCGATCCGTTGCCGCATGACGTGACCGTCGCCGGCCCGATCACGCTGACGCTTCATGCTGCGATTGATCAGGACGACACCAACTGGATCGTCGTGCTCAAGGACGTGGGCCCCGACGTCTCGGTTCGGACCGCCCGCGAGGGCGAACGCGATGTCCCGACCTCGTTGCCCGAGCGCGAGCTGACGCGCGGCTGGCTGAAAGCGTCGTATCGCGCTCTCGACGAGAGGCGTTCAAAGCCTTGGGAGCCGTTCCACAAGCTGACGCGGGATGCGATCGCTCACGTGAAGCCGGGAGAAATCGTCGAGTACCAGATACAGATCCTCGCGACGGCGAACCAGTTCAAGGCTGGTCACCGGATCTGTCTCGACATCACATCCATGGATGTACCCACCGGCACCGGGGCAATGACCAATGTCGAGTACATTCCGTATCACGTTTGCAGCAGCAAGACCGTGACCCACCGGATCTATCGGGACGCGGAGCGGCCATCCCATCTATTGCTGCCCATCATCCCTCAACCCATCGGTCAGCGCACGGCCTGACGCAGGCAAAGGAGAAGTGTCACCATGACGACGATCCGGTTCGAACGCGACGGCGCGATTGGAAATATCGTTTTGGCCAACCCGCCCTTTAACCGGCTGGATCTGCGCTTTGCCGAGGCCCTGCGGATCGCCGTGCGCGAGGCCAGCCAGAGCGACATACGGGTGCTGGTCGTTCGTTCCGAGGGACCGCATTTCAGCTTTGGGGGCGAAGTCCGGGAATGGCCGGGAAAAGATGTCAACTGGTTTCGTACATTCGTCGCCGACGTGAACGTGTCCTACCGCGCGATCGAGATGTTGAAGATACCGACGGTAGCGGTCGTGAAGGGGGTTGCCTTCGGCGGTGGCTTCGAACTGGCGCTGGCTTGTGACTTTCTTGTTGCCGCCGACAACGCCGTCTTCCGCTGCGTGGAAGTTACCACGGCCATGCTCCCGATAGCCGGCGCCCTGCAGCGCCTCGCCGAGCGCGCCGGTCGTGCCAGGGCATCGCGATTTGCCATGCTGGGCGAGCCGATTTCCGGACGCGAGGCCGGTGAGCTTGGAATTGCCACGCATGTGGTGCCGGAGATGGAGCTTGCGGCGGCTGCCGGCGCACTGGCGGGCCAGCTCGCGACGGGGCCGACCAGATCGTACGCCGCGATCCGCGCGCTGCTCAAGGCATGGTCAAGCGGGGGCGTGGCGGCTGCAGACCTTGTGATGCTCGACGTGGCGATGGAGCTCTATGAGGGTCCCGACGCACAACGCGGCTTTGCCAACACCGCGGAAGCGTTCGACAAGGACATCGAACCGCCCACGCTGGTGTTCGAGGGGAAATAGGTCGACGGCTTCAGAATCTTGCGTATATCGGAAGCATGACGTCTTTGGCGTTTCGCCTGCAGTCGTGTTAGCCAACGAACATGGCCAAGAGCGCAAAGTTGAAATCGGCCGTGGAGCGACAACGGCGTCCGCGAAAGCGGGCCGAGCAACAACGCGCACTCGACACGCGTGGCGCGATCCTGGACGCCGCCATTGCGGAGTTCGCGGAACGAGGATTCGGCTTCAAGAACGTCCTGAAGGACACCGCCCAGCAGGTCCATACACCCGCAATGAGGAGATGCTTCATGCCCCACGTTGGCATCAAGCTGATCCAGACGCTGCGCGAGGAGTATCCGGAGTTGTTC